>ENA-OPRV01000467-OPRV01000467.1-human-gut-metagenome-genome-assembly--contig:-NODE-467-length-27513-cov-2.989147_pt1 | contig 27513 bp, 25 predicted proteins | sample MGYA00241896_ERZ501886 | MGnify/ENA primary metagenome ERZ501886 (study PRJEB25962, sample SAMEA2042452) | human gut metagenome | biome: human gut; feature: human-associated habitat; material: faeces... | reverse complement strand
TGTGGCCGGAAGACCGTCCCAGCCACATCGCCCCCGGCGAGCGCCCCAGCTACTGCGAAAAGGACGTGCTGGACGCCATGGACTCGGACAACACCTTCCGAAGCCTTTACGGCGAGGTGCAGCGTCTGCTGGGCCGCAGTTTGAACACCGAGGAACTGAAAATCCTTCTGGGCTTTGTGCGCTACTTGGGACTGACCGCGGACGTGATCTCCCTGCTGGTGTGCTACTGTAAAGAACGCGCTCGACAGAGGGGAAGTCTGCGCAACCCGTCTCTGCGCACCATCGAGAAGGAAGCCTACAACTGGGCGGAACGGGGCATCGACACCGTAGAGGAAGCCGCCGCTTTCATTCAGGCGCAGAACGTGCGCAATTCCCGGCTGTCCCGGCTGATGATCCTGATCCAGATCCGGGGGCGCAGTCTCACCGCCGCCGAGGAGCGCTATGCCCAGAGCTGGCTGGACATGGGCATGGACGACGAGCTGATCTCCATGGCCTACGAGCGCACCTGCCTGAACACCGGCGGACTGAACTGGGCGTACATGAATAAAATTTTGCAGCGCTGGCAGCAGCAGGGCTTCCACAGCGCCGAGGACGTCCGCACCGGCGACCGGAAGACGGGCGTCCCGAAGGGTGCCTCCGGCCAGCTGGGCGAAGCAGAGCTGGAAGCCATTCAGAAAGTATTGCAGGAGGGATAATTCGTGGGATACAGTGCGGAAGTGGTCCAGCGCGCCCGGGCGCGTCTGGCCCAGGCAAAGGAAGACCGGGAGTCGGAAAACAGGCAGCATCTGGCAGAAGCCTACGCCAAAGTTCCACGCATCCGGGAAATCGACATACTTCTGCGCCGCACCATGGCGCAGGCCGCTCAGGCGGCCTTTTTGCAGGGTTCTGACGGTCAGGCGCTGCTGGAACAGGCGCGGCGGGAAAACCTCAGCTTACAGCAGGAACGGGCAGCGCTGGCCGCGGCGAACTTTGAGGATGGCTTCTTGGACGAAAGCCCCATTTGTGACAAATGCGGCGGCAGCGGCTATGTGGGCACTACCATGTGCGAGTGCCTGAGCGAGCTTTGCCGTCAGGAGCAGAAAAAGGAAATTTCCGTGCTGTCCAACAGCCGGGAAACCTTCAGCCAGTTCCGGCTGGACTACTACCCCGACGCCGTTGACCCCAAATACGGCGCCAGCCCCCGCACCATTATGGAACGGACGCTGAACATCTGCCGCCGGTACGCCGCGACCTTCACCCCCAACGCGGGAAATCTGCTGTTCATCGGCGGGACGGGGCTGGGAAAGACCTTCCTGTCGGCGTGCATCGCCCGGACAGGGACCGACCGGGGCTACAGCGTTGTTTACGAAACTTCCAGCCACCTGTTCTCCAAGCTGGAGCAGGCGAAATTCAACCCCAGTGATGACACCCGCCGGGAAGCGGCCAAGCTGACGAACAGCGATCTTCTGATTCTGGACGATCTCGGCACGGAAATGCCCGGGCAGTTTGTCACGGCCGCGCTGTACAGCTTACTCAACGACAGAATGATGGCCGTCAAGCCCATGGTCATCTCCACCAACCTGAATGTGGACGAGCTGAGCCGCCGCTACTCCCCCCAGATCGCGTCCCGGCTCCACGGCGACTTCCAGCGTCTGACCTTCGTGGGAAACGACATTCGGGTACTGAAAAACAGAGGTTTATGATGAAAACAGGTATTTTATTCGATTTGGACGGCACGCTTCTGGACACGCTGGCCGACCTTGCCGACAGCGTCAACCACGTTCTTGCATCCTTTGGTTATCCCCAGCGCACGGTGGAGGAAGTCCGCCAGTTCGTGGGCAACGGCGCTGCCCGTCTGATTGCTCAGGCCGTCCCGGAGGGTGCGAACCCCGCCCCGGTGCTTGCGGCGTTCCAGCCCTATTACAGCGCCCACTGCCAGATCAAAACCAAGCCCTATGAGGGCATTCCGGAAGCGCTGGCCGCCCTTGGGGAGCGCTACCCCCTCGCCATTGTTTCCAACAAGCCGGACGCGGCGGTCAAAACCCTCTGCGCCGACATTTTCCCCGGCATTTACGCCCGTGGGGAAAGCCCTGACTGTCCCCGTAAGCCCGCCGCGGACATGGTTTACAAGGCCATGGCATCCATCGGCGCCGATACGTGCATCTACGTCGGCGACAGCGACGTGGACGTCCTGACGGCGAACAACGCCGGTGTCCCCTGCCTCAGCGTTCTCTGGGGCTTCCGGGACAGAGCCTGCATGGAATCGGTGGGTGCGAAGCATTTCTGCGAGACGCCCGCCCAGCTGGTCGCGGACATAGAGGAGATCATCCATGGCAAATGAATTTTACGCTCTCATGGGCCGTATGCGCTATATAACCCGCTGGGGTCTGATGCGCAACACCTTTTCCGAAAACATTTCCGAGCACAGCCACATGACCGCGGTGCTGGCCCATGCTCTGGCGCTGATCCGCCGGGACATTCTGAACCTCCCCGCCCCCGACCCTGACCGCTGCGCCGTGGCGGCGCTGTACCACGACGCTTCGGAGATCCTGACCGGCGACCTGCCCACGCCCATCAAATACTACAATCCGGACATCAAAACCGCCTACAAAGAGGTGGAGCGCATTGCGGGCAACCGTCTGCTGGATATGCTCCCCCCCGAGCTGCGTTCCAGCTACACCCATTATGTCCTGGAGGACGACGCGGAGCTGGAACCCTTCGTCAAGGCCGCGGACAAGCTGTCCGCCCACATCAAGTGTCTGGAGGAGCAGAAGGCAGGCAACACAGAATTCGACTCTGCGGCGCAGCAGACTCTGGACGCGCTGAAAGCCATGAACAGCCCTGAGCTGGAATGGTTCCTAAACAACTGCCTGCAAGCCTTCACGCTAAATCTCGACCAGCTGTAGCACTTGACGGTTGGCAGAAAATATGCTACCATAGGCTGTGTCGATGTGCTGACATTTGTTATGTAATTTTATTTCCCCCGTCATGGGGAATATGCCGCTGTGGTGGAATAGGTAGACACCCGAGACTTAAAATCCCATGGGCCGGATGCAGCACCCAATCCGAAAAGTGCTTGCAAACAGCCAACTTTTTCAAATTTGATTATCTCTGTTTCGGAGCATCCCTCCAAAACATCCCTCCAACTTCATATCCCTTCATTTGAAGGGATTGAATACGCCGCTATGATGGAATGGTAGACATAGTGGACTTAAAATCCACCTGAAGCGATTCAGTACCGGTTCGAGTCCGGTTAGCGGCACCATTTTCTTGATCTCAGAGCAGTTTTTCTGCTCTGAGATTCTATTTTTCTGGCAAAATGTAAAGAATTGCGTTTGCGGACGACAGCTTATTATTTTCGTCCAGATGCGTGTAAATATTAGCGGTTGTACCTATTGTGCTGTGACCAAGCCATGCCTGAATCTCTTTCAAGCTGACTCCCTGAGCGAATAGAAGTGAAGCACAGCTATGACGAAGATCATGGAATCTGATATGTGGCAGGTTATTTGCCTTGAGAACAGCGGAGAAGTGTGCAGTCACGAAACCCGGCTTGACGATTTCACCTATCTGATTGACATAGATGTAATCAAGGTAATCCTGACAATAACAGCGGCCACACAGCCTCTTATTTTCTTCTTGTTCCCGTTTCATTTTCAATAGAATTTCCTCAAAAGGCTTTACAAGAGGCAGCGACCGATAGCTGGATTTGGTTTTCGTTGTATCGGAAGCCACAATCCTGGTTTTGCCGTCTATCGTCACTTCGTGGACAGTATGACGGATTGTGATTGTCTTGTTTTCAAAATCAATGGCATCCCACTTCAGTCCGAGCACCTCGCTGCGGCGAAGGCCGTAAAAAGATGCAGTAATGACGCCAAATTCAATGGGGTCGCCCTTAACAACACGGATAAGGTTTTCGATTTGCTTTTGATTGTAGAACTGTCCTGAATACTTCTCAATCTTTGGGAGTTCCACCTTGTCGGCTGGATTTGACTGTATCAAATCTGTTTTGTAGGCATAGGCGAACGCCTTGTGGATATTGGCATGACGGTGTTTCACCGTATTTGCAGATACATGGTTCACTTCCAACTCGTAGTTGTAGTAATCCTGGATATGCTTTGCAGATACAGCATCAAGACGAATCTTGGGGAGATGCTTATCAAAATACGGAATCACTTTGTGCAGGATTGTTTTTTCATATGCAGAATATGTGGTGATTTTTACTTGGGTTTTCATCAACTTAAGCCAATCTCGCAGAAAATCAGTAAAATACGGGGTGGTGCTCATCAGGCACGGATTTATGTCATGTGCCGGATTGTCAGACCTCCAGCCGATGGTTACGGCATAGTCCAGCGCTGTGCAGATTGTGCGATTGATTGACAGCAAGGCTTTGTTGCCGGTGCCGTTCTGCAATCGCTCGGTCTCGAAGTATGCAATCAGCTCCTGATCGGTGATTTCTGTGACCTTTGCATTGTGTGCAGAAAAGTAAGGCGTGATGTTCGATTTTACATAGTAGGCAAAGTTGGAATACTCCTCTGCGGGAATATCTGTAACCTTGTCATTGAGCCATTTACCAAGGAAATCGGTGAACAGCATTCCCTTGTTGACAGCGAGATTGTCCGGGTTAAACTCGGAACGGGCTTTCATGAGCATTTTCTCTGCCCGCTTCTTGTTTCCCTTAACGGTGAGTCCTGTGCTGATGGACTTGCTCCGCCGCTTTCCAGAGGCATCTTTCCATGTCAGAATCATCTGGAAATAGCCGTTTTGCTCTCTTAGGTGACCTGTAACCATATGCGTTCCTCCTGTTCATTAGCATTGTGCTCTTTTGCGTGGCTATATGGTATCATCAGCAGTAAATTCCGGCAAGTTTGTCAACCCCTGCACTCACTTTCCACGAAGGCGAATACATTCACCTTCGGGATACGATACGCCCTGCCAACCTTGAAGTGCTTTATCTGGTTGGTCACCAGGAGTCGATATACTGTACGCTCACTGACACCGAGCATTTCGCATAATTGCAGGGTGGAAACGACATCGGGGTAGTTTTGAAAGAGCTGAGTATATGTAGCTGTGATTTCTTCCATTGGGAAAACCTCCTCTAAAAATCTATGTATAAAGCTGGGCAGGTAGCTTCTGCCCAGCTGGTTTGTCATAATTCAAGACTGCATTTCAGTGCGGTGTTGACCTGTTTCATTTGGGACTCGGAGAGCGAGCCGATATAGCCCAATAAACGAGATTTGTCGAGTGTGAGAATCTGCTCCAACAGGACGAGGGATGGGATTTTGGCGTACATTCCGGGGATGTGGTCTAAGAACACATGAGTGGGTAACTTCGCTTTGGTAGCCGTCCTGCTCGTCAGGGCCGATACAATAAGCGTTTTGGAATGCTTATTTCCGACATTGTTCTGCACCACCAGAACGGGGCGGATGCCGCCCTGTTCACAGCCCAGATGCGGTTCGAGATTTGCGTAATAAATATCACCACGGTGATACTTCTGAGGCGTGGTATCCATTGTGATTCCTTTCTATCGTTCCGCAGCGTGGGAACGCCGTTGGTTTTTGATTGGCTGACCGAGGGAATCGTAGTTCTTGGGGTTTGCCGCAGGGGTTTCCCAGCCGAACATGGAACCAGCCACCATTGCCGCTTCCTGCGCTTTGGTCACGTCATTGGCAGCATTCAGAGCAGCTGCACCTTCTTTTGGGGAAGTGTTCTGCGGGTATACATCCGTGGGTGAGTAACCTTTTTCGCCCTTGGTGATGACAATCAGCTCCCCGGTGGCCCCCAGCGTACTGAAACAGCTCTCCGGGAGCGACTTCCGCAGCGGAATGATGCCGTGACATCCTTGGTTTTGATACTGTTCTGCAAACTCGCAGATGTGGTACAGGTTCCTCCCCCGGTCGCTGGTTGCCTCAAAATGGTAGTCGTCAATGTAGCGGCAAATCAAATGCCGGGGCTCTCCGCTGTTTGTGAAGTACCGAATTTTGTCGCCATCCTCTATCCGAAAAAGCTCTTTGTAGTTCGGATCAATAAAGCGGATTCCCTTCTCCGCGTTATTCAGGTGCCGGTCAAACCAGTCCTTGCGATAGCAGTAGCAGTACAGATTGTAATCGCCTTTTTGAGGATTGAGGCGGAGAATGTAAGCGTGTTTCTGTGTATCTGCTCTGAGAGTCAGCTCCCTGCCGTAGAAACCTGGTCTCTTGCTGTCCGGGTGTCGATAGCAGTACGATGTGAGTACTGCTCTGTCTCTAAGGATTGCCTCGTGTTGGGTCTGTGAAGCATCGGCAGCTTCCAAACCACGCAGCGTGTTTATCAGATGATCGAATTCATCCTTGAACGCCTGATCCTTCAAGCTTACATTGTGGTCTGCCCAGGAGGAATAAAAGCTGTTTCCACCCGAATCGAAGTCAGCTCGGAGATGTCCGATGCAGCCGGTTTGACCTTCTATCTGACTGCTTTGGCTGTAGGCATACATCTGCTCTGCCGGGGTTGCAGTTCTGATTGAGAAATCCATTATCGTGCTGCCTCCTTTGCTTTGTCTTTCTTTTGCTGAGATTGAAGTGCCTCGCAGAGCTTCTCTTGTGCCCACTTGGGTACTGCATCAGCCTCAAGCGTGGCAAGAATGTCGCTGCGTTCAAAACGGCTGTGCTTCCCGGTAAATAGATTGGTGCAGAAGCAGGCAGACCCGCGGCTATTGGGGGAAGCACCAAATCCTCCGGTACATAGATAAAGCTGCCTGGTGGCCAGCTGGTATTCCGGTTTCAAAACATCCGGCTTAATGATAACCACCTTCTGATGAAGATCGTCAGCATGAGATATCAGACTGCATTGCTCGATACTCAGGCATTTCTGCTGGTTGTAGGGCCTGTTGTCCACTGCTGCTGTGTTTTCAGCGGATAACTGGCGTTCCAATTCTTTGACGGCGTCTGTCATGCGCTCAGAGAAAATGCCCAGAATATGGGGATAGCTGTCATCTGCAATGCAGTGCTGGTATGCGGTAAACAATTCGTTTTGGGCGCAGAACGCGGTCATGTAGGGAAGCGATTCATTATGAGGAGCGTATCCAAGCACAATCTCCTCCGAACCGACTGAGATTGCCTGAACAATCTCATACTCTCCTGCCATTCTTTTCTCAGTCATGGTAACCTCCATTGCGGTTGCTGCGGGGGATTTCTGGGGACAACGCGGTAGTCGAATCCGGCACCGGTCTGGCAGAAAGTGCAGTCATCTTTTTCGACTTGGTAAGGATCAACCCGTGTGATAAAGAACTTCTTGGCACTGAAGAACATGGCCCGGCACTTTGGACACAGACAGTATACCGAGGCTCTGTTTTTTTCTTTGTTGGTCAAATTGGTGGTCTCCTTCTGATTCCGGGGCACAGAGGGAACGGTTGCCTCAATGTTCACAATGAGTACTGGGAAACCCATGGTACGAACATTTTCATTGCAGCCGCCTCCGGCAAAGTGGTAGTGATTGATCATTTTGAATCATCCTTTCTGATTTCGTTATTGATTCTTTCGCAAAACACAAGATAACGCTGCCGCCCTCCTGACGCATAGGGATGGCAGGTAAAGAGCGTAATCATATCTTTGCCGGGCTGGATTTTGATGGCATCCACATCATCCGGCGATATAATCCTTGTGCCAACAACGGCATATTCCAGGGTTTCCCATAGGTTGGTTATCGTGATGCGGTCTCCCGGCACCAGCTCGGTAATGTACCGAAAGTAATCCGCGCCATTCCATCCCCGATGACCCGCGATAACCGTGTTTGTGTTCTTCCCTCCCACTGGAACACTGGTCTGCCCCAGCTGGGCTGCTCCCAGCGCCATATTCTGGCTGGATGCACCGAGGTACACTGGCATCTCCAGATCAAGAGCCGGAATCGAAAGAACGCCAAACACTTCGCCGGTGATACCGTAGTCTGAAAGTCTGAAGCTGGCTTCTTCCAGGCTCTCAAGACCCTTTATTCCTTCCTGCCGGGTCTGAAACAGCCTCCTGTTGTACTGCTGAATATCGTTCCATAGCTCCTGATGGATGGCAGGCGTGTATTCCGTGGTTTCTGCATCGCCAGATGGCAGAATGATCACGGGCGGCTGCTGATGCCCTGTATTGGACTGGAACTCGGACACGGTGGTTTTCATCTTTTCCTTGTACAATCGTTCGTTGATTACGGGAAATAAGGATATCAGGCACCCGGCAAGAAATATGAGTAAGAGGAAAAACAATGCTATTCGTTTACGCATCTTTGTTTCTCCCCAGTAGTGCAACTACGATGCAGATAAGAAAGAGAATCAGGACAATCGCGATGGCGATATACAGCCCCTTCAGATATTCCTGTTCCCAAGTAGATTCCAATTCGGCTTCCTCAAGCTGAGCTTCCTCCACCATTTCCTTTGCAGCTTCAAAGGGAATCCGGTGACCGGTAACCAGAAGCCTGTGGGAATTGACTGCAATCGGCGTACAGGTGATAAGCGTACATAGATCAGAACCGCCTGTAATGCCCAACAGGCTGGTGTCATGGGGCAGCACCGTATTCAGGCTGTCCACTTCGTAGGCAAGGGTTTCTCCCAACACATGGAGATAGAAGATGTCGCCGGTTTTCATCTGAAGCAGGTCGGTAAACATCTTCTGTCCTGCCATGCCGGAGTGCCCGGATAATACTGCGTGGGTGCCGGAACCGCCAACCGGGAGTGAACTGCCCAGCAGATGCCCCACGCCTCGTTCCAATGTCTCGGTGTCCGTGCCATGGTAGATTGGCAGATTTACCTGAATACAGGGGATTTCGATGTAACCCATGATGCCGTTCCCACCCAGGTTCAAGAGGGAATCGTAGTTGTGGCTGGCCTCCGAGATACCTTCCTTGTCATAGGAGGACACCGGTGCCAGCGCTTGGTTGTAAGACTGCGCAAGACTGCGGGCTTCCTGTAATTCTGTTTCGTCAACATTTTGAATCATCTCCTCATACTTGGTGTAGATGGTCGAAGCGTACTTTTGGTTTACATAATTACTAATAAGCGGGTAAAGTGTTATCCCCAGAGCGAGGACAAAGATCAGAAGTGCGGCAACAATGATAGATAATTTGTGTTTCACAGAGTATGTACCTCCAGAAAAGGGTCCCGGAGGTTTCCCTCCGGGACAGATGGAAAAGGTTAGTTGACGGAACCCTTCTTGCGAAGAGCAAAAAACATGGCACTTGCAGCAACAGCCATCAGAAGCACGCCTCCGATGCTATACATCCAGGTGCCGTGATCACCGGTCTTGGGCAGGTCAAAGCCGCGGGTATTCACAACGGTCAGGGGCGCTTCTGCATTCACGCTGACGTTGTCTTCCACCATGTTGACCTTCTTGCCGCCCACGGTAGCGGAAGCGGTCATCAGCTTGTGTTCCAGATGTTTCTGGGGCATATTTTTGAGATCACCGGTGTCCTTGATGATTTCGGCATACCGGGGGTCATTCTGGATCAGGCCCAGTACATCGGATTCATAGATGTCGCACAGGCCGGTGGTTTCCGTCTTGGAAATGACCACATCGATACCCTGTTTCAGCATAACATAGCCGCTGTCGGTGCGCACCTCGGTCATGGTGTAGGTGTCATCTTCCAGACCCTTGAGGATGATCTTACCCTTGGAATCGGCGGTCTTGACGGGGACAAAATGGGTGGCATCCGCCTTGTCGGTCACATAATCCACCACATAGTAAACGCCCTCGTCCTCATTCAGTTCGGCTTTTACAAAATAGTTGTCGGTCTTGTTCTGGATCAGGAACTCCACCTTGGAGAAATCGCCCTTGCCGTCAGAGAACAGCTTGGTCAGATCAATACCATAGCTGAACACATGGCAGTCATCCACCAGAGTATCGTAGTAATTCTGGGAGCTGCGCTTCCAGGTCAGAACAACCTTGTTATCGTTTCCCTTGTCACCGAATACCAGATCCTTGCTGCTGTCCATCTTGGCGGCGTAGGTGATTCTCACGGTGCAGTCGGAATAGCCGGAGTTGACCATGGAAGCACCAGAGTACACAGCCTTGGAGGTGTTGATCTCGGTCAGACCGGCAGCGGTCATTTCAATGGTCATAACGGATTCCCCGGAATCGGTGGTGTTGTAGGCAACGGTGAACTTACCGTCAGCCTCCGTCCACTTGGCAACGGAATCCGTGCAGGCATCGTCGGTGAAGAACTCAAGCACCACATCGCCCTTGTTGTAGGTCAGACCTTTGGAGAGGGTATCAACAAAGGTGTAGCAGGACAGATAAGTGGATTCAGAGGTGATGGAGGGCAGGGTGGAAATGATCTGGTAGTCGATGGTATCACCGGCAGAAGCGGTGCCGGTGTGGGCATAGCCGTCGGTGATGCTGGAAGCGGAACCCTGATGCTTGCCGGTGTCGTTCTTGTTCTCCCGCAGGGTCTTTTCCAGAGAGGGAATGCCGGTCAGGTTCTTGGGATACAGGGTAATGTCATAGATCCAGCGGGTGCCGCCGTCAGTAGCGTTGGTGCCGTTCACGGAGGTCATGGGCACAGACACAAGGAAGGGATCGGTGGTGGACACGACCATTTCGGGAACCTTGGTTTCCACAACCAGATACAGGCCCAGATTCAGGTTTTCTGCCTTGGTCTTGCCGTAGGCATCGGTCAGCGGCATGGCAGCGCCGCCGTTTGCGGAGATGTAGGCTTCCAGAGCGTTCTTAACCACAGTGGAATTGGATTCCAGAGCCGCAGCCAGAGCGTCGATCAGCACATCGGACTGATAGAAATACTTGGCTTCATCCAGAGCATCGGCGTTGGTGTAGCGCTGTGCGCCATCTGCCAGGTTCAGTGCTTTCAGGAAGTCCGCGCCCTTGGTCTTGTCGATGGCATACAGAATCTCCACATGGCTGTCGGTGCGGCTGTCATTTTCGGACTCGGAGAACTGGAAAAAATCCGCAACCTGAATATAGCTCCACGCCCTTGATGGCGTAGCCGTAGCCGGTTTCGCCGTTGCCCAGAGAAGTACCAGAGCCGCCCAGCACATCGTTCACGCCGGTCTGGTCGAACACGCCGGTGGACACATAGGAGGAATCCCAAACGCCGTCCTTTTCGGCATTGGTCAGGTCATACTTGTAGATGGTCAGGGAGCCGGTTCTGGATTCGTCAATGGGAGCATCCTCCAGCTCGGCGGCGGATACAGAAAAAGGGATGGAAAGAGCCATCATGACAGCAAGGCCCATTGCGAAAAGTCTTTTGATAGATTTCATAGTAATATCCTCTCTTGAAGTCGGTTTATTTTGTTTGCGGCAAAAATATAGCCAGAGGATGATCTCTGGCATAGATGTGGGAGGGATTCATTTAGGATCTCCTTTTACGAAGAATGGAAAGCGCAAGGCCGGAAGAACAGGTAAAAGTCGGAATCAGTGCGAAAACTGGGAAAAGACGAAGTCCAGAGGAACCTGTCTTGGGAAGCGTATAGGTTCTGGTATTTACAACTCGCAAACTGACATTCATATTATCAGCGGCAAGTTCTCTCTCAAAGGCAGTTCCATCCAGAAGATTGTAGCCATCCGGGGCTTTGGTCTCCGTCAGGCGGTACTGTAGTCCCGGATAAAGGTTGTCCCATTTCAGCAGTCCGTCCGTCCCGGTGGTTAGGCTCCCGTCCGTTACATCGGGATTGGAGCAGCCGCCCCGGACAATGGTTTCGGAGTAGGTCACGGGATACCACAGGGAGCCCTCCGCACTCCATTCCAGCCGGAAGGTGGCTCCTGCCAGAGGGCTACCGGTAATGTCGATCTTCTCCACAGTAACCTTGCCGGTGCGCAGGGCGTTGATGAACGATACTTCGGCAATCTCACCCTGTTTTACGGTGACAGTCTGGGGATTTTCGCTTTTGCACTCGTACAGACTGTCCTCCGGGAGTAATTCTTCCACGGTATACTGTCCGGGCAGCAGATTCCCGGTCAGAATAACGCCGTCCTCGTTGGTGGCAAAGGGGGAGCCGTCCAGCACCGTACCTTCGGCATCCGTGATTTTGAACTGCCAGCCCTCTACAGAGCCGCCGCCCTCCACAGTCTTGGTGATCTTCAGCCTGCCGTACTGGACATTTGTGAAGGTAATGGACACATCTTCATGGGGCTTGATTTCAAATTTCTGGACGGTTTCATCCACCATCCAGTATTCGTCCTCAAACCGCCCATGTTCGTCGCCGGTTTCCTTGGCCCAATAGGTGCCGGGGTCAAGGTAATAGCCCGCCCTGCCGTCCTCATTGGTAATAAGGGTGCCTACCTTCTGGATACAGGTTTCATCCGAATACACAGTGATGTGCCAGCCCTCCACGGATTCACCGGTGTTGGTTTTCTTGTAGAACCAGACCAGACCCTGCTCCTTGTTAAGCCAGGTGTCCACGGTGGTTTCGCCGGCTCTTACGGTCACATCGTGGAAACCCAGCTCTGTCAGCCAGTAGTTATCATCCGTGGGCAGCTCAACTACGGTGTACCGTCCCAACGGCAGATTGTCCGTGCAGGCATAGCCATTGTCATCGGTGGTGAAGTCTCCGTAGGAATTGCCCTCGGAATCTCTCACCCGAAATGTCCAGCCGCCAAGCTGATTGCCGGTGTTGGTGGTCTTGTGGATCTCGATGCGTCCGTAATGGGTGTTGGTGAAGGTGACTTCTGCGGTCTGACCGACTGCAACCGATACAGACTTCACAGCGGTGTCAAATTCCCAATATGGGTCGTCCGTGGGAATCTCTTTCGCATAATAGGTTCCCTTCTGCAAGCCCGCAGCCGTTACCGTGCCGTCTGCGCCGGTGGTGAAGGGAGAGCCGGAAACGGCGCTGGTGCAGGCGGCATCCGTATGCAGCCCGATTTGCCAGCCACTCAGGTTTGCACCTGTGTTCGTGGACTTAATCAGCTTCACGCTGCCGGTGTTCAGCTTGTTTGTGAAACTGACAGATGCCGTGGCACCTGCTGTCACAGTCACCGACTGCGGGTTGGTGCTGGAACAGTAGTACAGAGCATTGATAGCGCTGTCTGTATGTCCAATTTCTTTCACATAGTAAGTGCCGGGGGTAAGGCCGGTGACGGAAATTTTACCGCTGGTGTTGGTGCTGTGTGGCCCTGAAACCAGCGTGGTGCAGGCAGAATTGGAGTAAATTCCAAACCTCCAGCCGGACAAGTTCTGTCCGTCCTCCGTGGTTTTCGTCAGGCTGATTGTTCCCGGATCAGGGGCTTTCAGCTTGAAATAGGCATTGAGATTGCCGCTGGAAGCGCTGGCCAGGGATACCGTTGTCTGATAACTGGAACCCGACATATACCAAATGTTGTAGGTGGAGTTGGCAGCGGAGGGCAGATACCGGGTCGCCTTGAAAACCGTAGAGGAAGAAATCGTGCCAGTCTGGGTGATGTATAGGGTACTGCCGCTCTTGTAGAACTCCGCACCATTTCCGCCCGTGAAAGAGAAATTGGACAGAACGCCGTTGCTGTCGTAAACACTGGTTTCTTCTCCTGTCAGGCTGATGGTGGGAGCGCCGCCGCTGGAGGAACTTGTGAAGCTGGGAATCTTCTTTGCAGCCTGAATGTTGAATACCAGGGTGTTATAATTGCTGGCGAAGTTTGTAACAGATGCCACACCAGCATTGTAGAAAATATTGCCAGCTGTTCCGCACTCGTTGGTGGAATTCAGCGTGAAAGTGTTGGGATCACGCAGACCGCAGACAATCTCATAAATGAGGAACTGGGTGGCAATTCGCAGCGGCACATTGGGGTTGTTGGCTTTGGATGTGGTAGTTACGCTGATAGAGTGATTCCACATCTGATTGCTATAAAGCAAGATTAGGCCAATGGCTTCGCGCCGTGCTGCGGGCAGAGCATACCACACATTGCTGCCGGTGGTGCTGCCGCTGCCGTCCAGGGTCACGTCCCGGTCAACGGAGTTGCCGGAGGTGCTGGCTGCGTAGCTGCGCCACGGCTCAATGCAGTACAGTGGATCATCCGCATAAGGCACACCGTCATACCGGGCAAAGTGCCAGCCTAAGTTTTTGATATACGCAGTCCGAGTGGTGCCGGAGCCATTGGGTTTATAGGCGCAGGCTACCTGTGAATTGAGGACGGTGGTGTAATTGCCGTTATCTGCAAAGTCGAACAGCATAATGCTGCTCTGGGTGCTGCCGATAGCCCAGGTAGAACTATCGCCGGGTGACAACCCCATTATGCCAGGACCATCCTGGGGGACATCTTCTGCAGATGGTTCAGAGCTTCCTGTTACCGGTTCAGGTTCTGTTTCCGGGATAGTATCTTCCGGAACCGAATCGGGATCAGGCTCTGAACTGGCGATCGTTGGTTCTGTGATGGGAGTTTCATCTTCAGGCAGGGATTCTTCGGTAGGAGGATCTACACCAGATTCAAATTGCGAAGCAGGCAATTCAGCCGCATAGCCGAAGGGCACCATACTGAAGAACATCAGAAATACAAGCACCAACGCCAGCGGCTTACGAAGTTTGGTAATCAGCATTGTAGTGTGATCCTTTCTTGACTTTATGAATTTGTGAATCAGGGAAAGATTGAAACAATCATAGGCATCGCCTCCTGTATTGAAATTCCATCCATTTGGATGACATATGGAACATATGTAAGAGACTGCCACAGCGAAGCCATGGCAGCTCATAATTCATAAAGCGTATTCTCATATTTGTCCTCGACGCCCTGAGAGGGGGAAGTCACCAGACGGCAGCTTGCTGTGCTGCTCCATAGGAATCTAACCTCCCCGCCTTCCTTATGGCCGGGCCGCGAGTTACGGAAGTATCATTATCCCTGTGCAGGATTGTCGCTGTGTCGGTTGCAATCCGGCATTTTGGGGCTGACATGAATCGCTGTTCCTTTTCGGGAAGTCTCGGCGTGCCGCCCACATAGCTCCTTGCACGGTAATGTATCTGGTGAATGGTATTCAATTGTCAAGCTACGCACTCAGAACATTCGTTCTGTTTGCAATTATTTTATAGGAAAGCAAGGCTCTTTTTTAGGAACTACCTTGTCACAATCAGGGAAGCCGTTGGTCACAATCAGAGCCTGTTGACAAAAGAAGATAGTTCTATTGAGATTTGGCGCAGCTCATCCCGAAGATTTTCACGCTCTGATTCCTTACCCAGCAGTAGGTAGTCTGTGGAGCAATTGAGCAGTTCTGCTATGTTAATCAGAAGTTCAAACGAACAGACATTCTTCCCGGTCTCTATCCGCGTGATAAATTCTCTGGAAGTGTTCAATGAGTTTGCCAGTGCTTCCTGCGTAAATCCGCAACTCTTTCGGGCATTGCGTACCCTTTCCCCGAATGCTTTTTGATTAAACTGCATTTTCCCGTTCCTTTCTGCTGGTGCAGGGGAGGACACAGGAAAGTCAGGGCTTTATCGCTGCATTTAGGCGCAACGAAATAAGGGTACTGAAAATACATTCTAAAATTCAGAATGTACTCCTGTATCCTCGGCCCTGATGATCACTCAGGCTTTAGATATGTAAATTTGTTTGATGATAAAAATAAAAGCCGGGCATGAAAACGGTAGAGTAAGCCTGTTACTCATCGTTTTTCATGCCCAGCTATTTGGTGGTGTTTCATTATGCGGTCAGTGACCGCATACCCCGTTGCTCGGTGCTATGATGGAATATTAAAAAATAGTTGCTGACGGCTGCCTTGCGGAGCGTCGGTAAAAGAGCGGCGTCTTACTGCGCCGGTAAGCGAGATTTATTTGCGTGATCTGGTGGCATTTGGGACATTTCAGTTCTATCTTGCCTGAAAGCGGCGTTGTCTTGTAGAAGATGACGCGCTGGCAAACCTTGCACTTTACGGCTACCCGCATTTCCTGTTCCGTACTTGTTTCCATATGTTCGCCGCTCCTTCGCTATTGCCCGTAAAGAAGGTTCTTGTCCAGCAGCCCCAGACGTTCCATCCGGAACGCAAGCGCTGACCTGGAGACGCCCAATGCTTCCGCCAACCGACAAAAGCTGTCATATTTGTTCGGTGTGTATTTCTTGGAGAGCGTGCCGATATGCTCTCCAAGTCCAGCAAGGAACATCCCGTCCAGAACCGCGTCCTTTGGCATCAGCAGAGCTGCGGCGAGGGCGTCGGCCTGCCATTCTGTCCAGTCGGTGACTTTCCTGCGGCTTTCCGGTGTGCGGCGGTAGTCGCACATCAGGCGGCGGGCGGGGCCGTAGGCATCGGGAAACGCCTTGTAGAGAATCTGGTGGGCGATCTCGTGCGCCAGCGTGTAGTTTTTCCTGCCGACAGTCTTGGGAGAGGCGCACAGCCGTGCGTCGATCAGGATGGTGTTTCCGTCGAGGTAATAATAGCATTCCTCGCCATCATAGTACACCGGCACGTACTGTTCGTCCGGCGACGTAACGCCCAGGATGCTCCCATCCAGAGACGGGATCTGGTAATCGACCTCCAGACCCAACACATCGGCCAGTTCCTCCGGGTTGACCTGATAGCACAGATGCCTTTCCGGTACATATGCCTCGGTGTAGATGGAAAGAACTCTCCCGGCAATTTGCTCGATATCCTCCCTGGATAGAACCGGTGCTGCCATATGACCTCCTCCGTGTAAATGCCTGCTATCAGAAATGCGAATGTATGTTCGCTAACTGACTGTGGCGCTATAATAACACCGCCTACCGGGATTTGTCAAGAGGAAAAGCCAAGTTTACAGAAATAAAAAATTTTTTGCATTTCCTGCCAGCATACTGGCAGCTTCCATAGCGTCCCGTTTGGAGGTCGTGGAGGGATACACATACATTTGCAGCGTGGTCTGCACATTTGCGTGATCCAGAATTTCAGATTTAACATCCATACATCTCTCAATGCAACGTATGGCAAAAGAATACCGTGGAGGGTAACTCCAGGGATATGTGTAGGCAGAAGCGCTATTCTGGGACATGGGGTGTTGGCGAGCGGCAATGAAAACCGTACATAGCTGCTTTGAGGCAAAAAGCAGGTCTTGTTTTTTCGATATCATGGTATCGTGCCTGATACGAGCATCAAAGCATCATCCCTCCAGATGATACGCTTTCTTCAACGCGGCAACTTCTTCATCGCCGATATGCACCATCCTGCCAAGCCGTTGTGATTTCAGAATGGATGCTGCTGTCAGTTCCATGACCTCAAGCCGGTCAAAGGCTTGCAGCAGCGATTCTCCGGTCACGATCACACAATCATTTTCCACGATCGCTGCCGGATGCGCGGCATCAAATTCCTCTGCCAGCTTGTCTGAATCCAAGTAAAGTTCTTCATACGGCACCCGTTTGACATCGCGCAGGAGAATGTAGCTTTCCGGGATTGTTCTTGCGTCAAATTCCATGTCCGTGACGGCAAACGCCATTGCATGGACTGGATGCGCAAGAAGCACCGCCCCGATCTGAGGATTTTCCCGATAAATGTTTCGGTGCGCCAGAACGGCGCGGGACGGTAGCTTTCCTAGCTCTTTGGCATCGCCTTTGATGCGAACCAGATCGTCCTCCTCCAGATAAGCACGATCAAAGCCGAACGGAGTAATAAGGAAGCTCCCGTCAGGAAGACGGACGGAATAGGTGCCATGAGTTGCCGTAAACAGATCCATTTTGTAGGAGCGCCGGATCAGCGTAATCATGTCGCGTCTGGCTGCCAGCTCCGCAGAGCTGCGGTATTGAGAAATGAAATCCCCCAGCCTGGTGTGGCTGTCGGTTTCACTCAGGCGGTATGCGTTTTCCGGGAGTGCGCGTATATTTCCAAGCTGTCCTGCCAGCACCTCAAGCTCCGCTGTATAATTGAGCGTTTCAAACTGCTGAAAGGCGGTAAACATATCCGGCGCGCCAACGCAAACGCCGTGGTTCTCCAACAGCGCAATATTGCAGCCCTGTTCAAATACCTTTCCGATCTCCAGACTGAGTTCCTGACTGCCTGGAACCGCATAGGCTGCAAATTTTACATCCGCGCATATGTGTCGTACAGACGGGATCAGGTCAAGATTTGGGAGCTTGCGAACAACGGAAAAAGCCACAAGCGCCGGCGGATGCGCGTGCAGAACCGCGTTCAGATCCGGGCGCAGACGATAAACCGACCTATGGAACGGCAATTCGGATGACGGCTTATGCGATCCTTCACAGGCTCCGTCCGGACGGACACAGATAATATCTTTTCGGCTGAGTGTGCCTTTGTCAATGCTGGCGGGAGTGATCCAGATGTTCCCCTCTGCATCACGGATCGACAGATTCCCGCCGGACATGGTCGTGAGCCGTTTGTCGTAGATCCGCTGCATAAACATGACGATCTGATCTGCCGGATGGATATATTGAATATTCATAATGAACGCTCCTATAAGAAAGTTTTCAGTTTCCGATATGCAGATTCCCAATCCGGGGTATGGTGAGGCATGTAGGTTTCCACCTTCACCGAACGACCCACGACTTCTCGCAGCGCGTGAATGTCCTTAAGGTCGCCCAGCGCCATAGCCTGCACCAGAAGGTTGCCCATGGCGGCGCCCTCTATGGGGCCGGTTATCACACGGCATCCCGTCGCGTCCGCAGCGAACTGGTTCAAAAGGCGGTTCCTGCTCCCCCCGCCGACAATGTTCAGGCTGTCTATGCTCTGCCCCTTTATCTCGCTGAGCTTCTCCAGCGTGTAGCGATATTTCAGAGCGAGGGATTCATATATGCAGCGGGCAAACCTGCCCACCGTATCTGGTAGGGGCTGGTTGGTAGCGGCACAGAACTGGCGTATCTTCTGCCGTATGCGAGCGCCGGAGAAGAAAGGGGCATGATCCGTGTCGATTATGGAGCGGAAGGGCTCCGCTGCCTCTGCCTCACGCACTATCTCGTCCCAGCTCAGGGATATTCCCTCCGCCTGCCATTCCCGGCGGCATTCCTGTATAAGCCAAAGCCCCATTATGTTCTTAAGCGGGCAGAAGCCACCCTGCACATTCCCCTCGTTGGAGAAGCCCGCATCCCGAACCTCGTCGGTGAGCAGCGGAAGCTCAGCCTCCATGCCGAAAACCGACCATGTGCCGCTGGAGCAGAAGGCAAAGCTGCCGCTGCCGGGTATGACCGCGACCGCCGAAGCCGTATCGTGGGTGCCGACCGCTGCAAAAGCGGCACAGTTTATACCTAACTCGCGGGCAATATCGGAGCGCAGCCTGCCGCGTATTGTCCCCGGCATATCTATGGGCGGGAATATCTTTTCCGGCAAGCCGAAGGCCGCCATTATGTCCCTGTCCCAGTCCCGCTTTATGGGGTTATAAAGCATAGAGGTAGTGGTTTCGGTGTATTCGGATTTCTTTTCGCCGGTGAGGAAATACCCAAGCAGATCCGGCATGAAGAGCATGGTTTCGGCAGCCTCCAGCGCGGCGTCGCCCTCTCTTTTGCGCCGGTAAAGCTGATAGGCGGTGTTGAAGCTCTCGTTGCCTATTCCGGTATGGGAGAAGAGCGTGGGGAAGTCCATCATCTTCCATGCCTCTGCGCAGTCCTCCTCCACGGCGTTGCGGTAAGCGCGGGGATTTGAGAGAAGGTGCCCGTTTTTGTCCAGCAGACCGTAATCCACGCCCCATGTGTCGATGCCAAAGCAATCCAGCGCCCCTATGTCCGCCCGGCGGAAGGCGAGGAAGCCCTGCTTGAGTTGATTGTAAATATAGGGAAGATCCCAGTAGCAGACGCCGTTGAGCTCTACATAATGGTTTTCAAAGCGGTGCAGCTCCCGCATGGAGATGCGCTCACCGTCAAATTGTCCGAGTATGGCACGGCCATTGCTGGCTCCTATGTCAAATGCCAGTAGGTTACGCATATTGTTTCACTACACCTTTCTTAAGTATGATGTTTGCGTATATCGAGGTCTCGCCGGACGGGAGCGCGCAGTAGCAGGTTCTCGCCTCATCATATAATCGGAACCGCGCATGGAATCCCACGGCCTCCGCACCCCTCGGGTCATGGCGGGCGACGGATTCCGTGTACTTATCCCATATAGGTATACCCAGCTCTTTGTCGCAGTCCATTTTCTGCATGAGCATCGCCGGGGAATCCGTGTAGCTGTCCAGAGGAAAGACCTCGAGTATGGCGTTTAGCAGCTCCGGGGAAGATGAGGGAGGGGATTTAAGCATGGCGCGTTCCTTTCTATATGCCTGACCGGGGCGGAATGAACCGTCCCGGTCATTTTTTTGAGATGATCGTTACCTTATGTTCTTGTACATGGGGCCGTAGGCGGCGCAGGCGCGGTAGTCCTGGCCTTCCTTATCCATGCCGAAAGCGTTCCATGCGGCAGGGCGGAAGATATCCTCAGAGGGTACGTTGTGCATACATACGGGTATGCGGAGCATGGAGCAGAGCGTGATGAGGTCCGCGCCGACGTGTCCGTAGGAGATCGCGCCGTGGTTGGCTCCCCAGTTCTGCATGACGGAGTAGGCGTCCTCAAATGGGCTTCCTGCCTTGCCGTCGCAGCGTGGCGCAAACCATGTGCAGGGCCATGTGGGATTGGTGCGCTCCATGAGCGTATCCGTCACCTCGTCGGGCAGCCTTACCGTCCAACCCTCGGCGATTTGCAGCACGGGGCCAAGACCCTTGACGAGATTCAGACGGATCATGGTGACGGGCATTCCCGCGCGGGTGACAAAGTGGCTGGAGAAGCCGCCGCCGCGGAAGTTGTCAAAGCCCGCCTCGCACCATACGGTAGCATCGGTCATTTTCTTTATGTCCTCGTCGGTGACCTCCCACCAGCGCTTCATGACGGCGTTGCCGTTTTCATCGGTGCATTCGCCGCAGGCGTCGAGGCAGGCCGCGCCGGAGTTGAGCAGGTGTATGATGCCGCCGTTGTCCTTGGCCTTGCCCTCGAGGTCGTAGCCGGTGACGCGCTTGGTGGCCTCGGGAGACCAGTATGTGCGCACGTCGGCGAAGATCTGGGCGCGGTTGGTCAGCAGCTCCATAAAGAGCATGCCAAGGCCGTTGAGCACGTCGTTTTCGGTCGCAAAGACCATCGGTTCCTTCGTGCCTTCAAAGTCGAAGGAGGAGTTGAGCACGGCCTCGGGATAGTCGCAGTTTGGCCAGTGATCGGTCCACTGCCTCTGACCCTGGAAGCCGGCGGCAATGGCGTTGTAGCCTACCATCTCCTCCTTGAATTCCTCGGGGAGATTGGGGTTTCCTTGTATGAGATCCTTTATGATGCAGTACATTTTTATGGTAAATTCCCACTGCCTGCGCTTTTCCTCGTCGGTAAACCTTATGCGGCGCTCCTTGCCCAGAAACTCCACGGATTCAGGATTGTCGTCACGGCCCTCCTTGCAGTGCTCGAACGTCCACGCCAGAGCCTTTTCATAGGCCTCGCGGTCATAGATACCCTCCTCCATGCGGCGGAGTATCTCCACCTCATCGACGGATTCGACGCGCAGGCCGAGGTATTCCTCCATAAACTGCTGATCTATGATGGAGCCGCCTATGCCCATACACATGGAGCCTATCTGCAAATAGCTCTTGCCATGCATGGTGGCAGCCGCAACCGCCGCCCTGCCAAAGCGCAGCAGCTTTTCCTTTACGTCCTCAGGTATCTCGGTGACCTGATCCGCGTCCTGTACCTCGTGGCCGTAAATGCCGAAGGCCGGAAGCCCCTTCTGGGCATGGGTGGCAAGTACGGAGGCGAGGTATACGGCGCCGGGGCGCTCTGTGCCGTTAAAGCCCCATACGCCCTTTATCGTCATGGGATCCATATCCATGGTTTCGGAGCCGTAGCACCAGCAGGGAGTGACGGAGAGTGTTATGGACACGCCTTCTCTGCGGAACTTTTCGGCGCAGGCAGCGGATTCCGGCACGCGGCCGATGGTGGAGTCGGCTATGACCACCTTTACATGGTCGCCGTTGGAGTAGTAAAGGGTATCCTCGAAGAGCTTTTTCACAGCCTCCGCCATGGCCATTACCTGACTCTCAAGGCTCTCACGCAGCTTCATGGGGCCTCTGCGGCCGTCGATGATGGGACGGATGCCGATGACTGGATAGCTGCCTACGTAACGATTCTTTGCCATTCCAAATTCCTCCTCTGTGTGGTTCAAGGTTCGGATTGATGTCCTTGTTGTTTTCTCCTGTATCGTTTTCCAACAGGAGACCCGTTTTGCGGTTCAGTTCTTCATCCCAAACGATAATGTCAGCCAGCTTACCCGGTGCGATCGAGCCAATTTCCTTTTCCCAGCCCAGTTCCTTTGCCGGGTTCATCGGGCAGTTGTCCATGATGCGGCTCTGTCACGCCGGCTTTTTCCGTTCGTTCGGGAACTTCAGTGTATAGGCGGCATAGACGTTCGCTCCGCGCTGATCTGCGCCCAAAACGATTGCGGAAATTGGCTTCATAGGCACGCATCCTTGTATTCAATCTCCAGTACGGTATCAGTCGGGTCTGGAAGCATATAGGTAAAGTGCGGGATAGTGCCAAGCGTAACAAATGCGAGGTTTTCGTAAGCGTTTGTGATCCAGCTCTCTCCGCGCAGCACCTCGCTGCCATCCGCCAGCCGACGCACTGCACCGACGCGCTTTGCGTCAAGCCCCGTCAGCGCCAGCGGCCCGATGGGGTTTTCCAGAATATGCGCATAGATGCGGCCATCTTTCTTTGTGTACCAGCCCCAGTCCGGCTTCGGTACGTCAGCGCTGCCGCAGCCATAGATGCTCTCGCCGTTGACTGCCAGCCATGTGCCGATCTCATCCAGCAGCCGGCAGCTCTCAAGATTGAACCTGCCGTTTGCATCCGGCCCAACGTTCAGAATCATGTTGCCGCCCTTGCTGACGCACTCGACCAGCTTTCGGATGAGCATGGCTGCGGGCTTATAGTCCGTATCGTAGGGGTTATAGCCCCAGTTGTTGTTCATGGTCGTGCAAAGCTCCCAAGGAACGCGCTCACCGCAGACGTTGCGGATACCCTCTGGCGGCAGGATCTGCTCGGGACTTACAAAATCACCGCTGTAATACGCGGGCTGCTCCGTAACAAGGCTGCCAAAGCCCTCGCCGCTCGTTTCCAGCCGGTTATCGATAATGACATCCGGCTGATGGCGGCGAACCATCCGCACCAGCTCCGTCGCTCTCCACGCCTCACCGCGCAGCTCGTCATAGGCATAGTCGAACCAGAGAATGTCGATCTTCCCATAATTCGTGACCAGCTCCTCGATCTGTCCGTGCATATAGGTCAGGTAGCGATCAAAGTCGATTTTTTCATTCAGATACACCGGGTTTTCACGCATAGGATGGTTGATGTCCTTGTATTTTGGGTAGTCCGGATGATGCCAGTCGATCAGAGAATAATACAGCCCCACGCGAAGCCCCTCTGCGCGTACTGCGTCCACAAATTCCCGCACCAGATCGCGTCCGCAGGGCGCATTTGTGCTTTTATAGTCCGTCAGCTTGGAGTCAAATAAGCAAAAACCGTCATGATGCTTGGCGGTCAGCACGACATACTGCATACCCGCCCGTTTTGCGCGCCGCGCCCAATCTCTGGGGTCATAAGCCTTTGTCGTAAACTCCTGCGTATAGCGCTCGTACTGCTCGGCAGGGATCTTTGCCTCGCTCATGTACCACTCGCCGCGCCCGGGGATCGCATAAAGGCCCCAATGAATGAACATACCGAAACGTGCTTCGGTGAACCACTGTGTTCGTGTTTCTCTTTCTGTCATAGACTATCCTTTCACGGCACCTGCCGTCAGCGACTTGACAAACGTTTCAGACAGCAGGCAGAAGATGATGATGGTAGGCAGGACGATCAGGATGATCGCCGAAAACATTCCGTTCAGATTCTTGGAATACGCCGTAGTAAATTGTCCAAGCAGCGCGGGGAGCGTCATGTTTTCCTTCGACTTGAGCAGAATGGATGCAAAGTAATATTCATTCCAGTTATTCAAAAACGCCATAATCGCCGCCGTTGCAAGACCGGGCCTCGCAATTGGGACAATGATACGGAAATATGTGCTGATATAACCACAGCCGTCCATCATGGCAGCCTCCTCCATTTCCTTCGGAATGGAGAGGAAGTAACTGCGTAGGATAAAGAACGTGACGGCGATGCCAAGACTTGCATATACAAAGATAACGCCGGTCAGCGTGTCCTTGAGTCCGATGTCGGAAAGCAGTCGGTAAATCGGAAAGCTGATGGAGATTGAAGGAATGAAAAGCGTCGATGCGAACATCAGGGTCACCAGGTTTTTTCCTTTGAAAGACATTCGCGCAGACACATATGCGGCAAGGGATACAGCAAAGACGCTGATCACCGTAGATATGACCGTAACGATCAGACTGTTCAGGAAATACCGACCGATATTAAGCTTTGTAAAGATTGTAATGTACCCGTCAAAGACCCACGTGTCCGGGAGTCCCAATCCGCCAGGCGTCTGCTTAAAGGAGTTAAGCAGAACCCAAAGAATGGGATACAGGGAGATTGTCAGTACAAACGCTATCAGCAGATAACGCAGCACATTCACGAGTATTAAAGAAGTAGAGTTCAGTTTCATATTCCGGTTACTCCTAATCTGATGTATCCGAACGGAACGCACGGTTAATCAGGCAGACAATCACAATTCCGAGAATGAACTGGATTACGCCGGCGGTGTTTCCGCGCGCGAAATTCAGCTTTGTGCTGCCGAGGGATGTTTTGTAAATATAATAACTCAGCGAATAGGTGGTGTTGTCGGGACCACCGGACGTGATAAGTGCGATTTCATTGTAAAGAAGCAAACCATAGTTTGCCGCCATGACCGAAATCGTACCGATCATCGGTCTTAGAAGCGGCAGCGTGATATACAAGTCAATTTGACTGTCGGAGGCTCCCTCGATGCGAGCCGACTCGTAAATGGCGGGATCAATAGAGAATATCTGCGTCAGCAGCAGAAGGCAATTGGATCCGCCGAAAAGAATAAATGTAAATGTGATTCCCCAAAATGCATACTTTGCGTTTGACAGGACACTCACATCCGAGCCGGGCCAGATCAGGTTGCATAGCTCTGTGACAATGCCACGCGCAGGGCTGTAAAGATTCAGGAATATCAGACCGATTGCTGCGGTAGAAATGATGTTCGGAATCAGGAACATATTGCGCGCGAATTTCCAGCCGCGCATTTTCCTGGACAGTGTAAGGGCAACCAGAATCGTAAACGGAACCTGTACTAGCAGCATTAGAGAGACCCATTTCAGAGAATTTATCAGAGCCATCTTGAAATTCGCGTCATAAAGGAACAGCTTTATATAATTATCAAAGACGTGCTCCCAACCGAGAAACTCCGGCGCTGTGAAATTCTCATAATTCCACGAACAGAAGGACGTCAAAAAAATCGTAATCAGTGGGTAGGCATAAACGATTAGAAACAGAATCGTGCATGGCGCAAGAAAGGCCAGAATAAAGCCTTCCTTTCTATAACTCCCCAACGTTCGGGAACATGTGTTTTCAAGCCTTCCAGCCTTCATTGGAGACCATCCTTTCTCTGTCCGGGATAGAGTGCGAAGGGGGCAAATTGCCCCCTTCAACTCAAATCGGATGCATCACTTTGCTGCGATGACGGCGTCGAGCTCACTTACCACATCGTCAACCGTCTTTGAACCGTCCTTCAAGCCGGCGTACTTGGCCTGAATTTCACCCTCAAAATCACCAAACTGGTTACCCAGGACAAGAACCTGATAGTCCGCTGCCATGCAAAGCTGACAGGCGGAAACCAGAAGCTTTGCCTCAGGAGCGTCCACCATGTCGATTAGCGACATATAATCCACATTGGTGTTAGGCGCCATGCCGATGCCGTAGGAAATGATCTTGTTGGCGATCTCCTCGCTCGTCATGTATTTGATGAACGCAATGCATGCCGTCGTCTGCGCCTCGGTCAGGCCGCTCGAAACGACAAGACCCGTGCCGCCGGACATGATAGACGCACGCTTGCCGGGCTCGTTTGTCGGAAAGTTGGCGGGCTTGATGTTTTCCGCACCTGCCATGCAGCCCACACTTCCGCCGGCATCCCAAACACCGTTAAAGAGCATCGCCGTCTTGCCATCAAAGAAATCGGTGCGATACTGCTCATCGTCATCACCACCGGGACCGAAGTTCGAGGAGTCGATCTGCTGGAGAACCTTTTCCTGCATGAAGGTCATGACCTCACGGAATGCGGGATCGTCAAAGGACATGACATCCGCACCCTTCGCCCAGAACGCACGAGTAGCGGCGTCTGCCTGGAAACGACCCGTGATCAGAATGTTGGTGGGCCAGCCGGCATTCAATCCAAACGGGGTGATACCGCCGGCGACCAGGATCTGAACGGCATCTTCAAAGTCCGCCCAGGTATTCCATTCGGCAGGAACCTTTGCGCCAGCCTGCTTAAACAGAGCCTCATTGTACCAGAAGCCAGCAGTCTCAATCTGCTCACGGACGGAATAAATCTTGCCGTCTGCGGTCAGGTTCTGATCATAACAGACGCCGACACCGGCCTTGAAATCGGCATCCTCATCGAGATACGGCTTCAGGTCAAGGATCAGGCCAGCGGCACTTGCGACCGGAACAATGTTCCAACCGCCGAAGTCGGCAATGTCATAGAATTTACCGCCGCTAATGTCATTAAGCGCCGTATTGTAGATACCCTCTGTGCCGGACTCGTCAGGAACCGCAATAAAGGTGAACTCGTCCTTGTGCATATCGGCAAAATCCTGATAGATCTGCCGCATCTGTGCAGCGGCAGGCCACTCGGACTCATCGTGGTAGAAACCGTGAACAAAGGTGATTGTAGGCTTCTCCGTGTCCATCGACATTCCGTCTGTCTTTTCACTCGTTTCCTTCTTCGGCGCTTCATTGGTGGCTGTACAGCCTGCAAACAGGCTGATGACCAAAATCGATGCCAGCAGCAGTGCAAATAGCTTTTTCATAATACCCCTCCATATTTTTATTTTTGATTGGTCTGCGGCCGTTAAGCCTTAAAACCATGATTAGTTTAGTGGAAAACCGTTTGAAACTCCATAAAGGATTTTGATGAAACATTGCGTTTAACGCACCTAAAGAAAGACGATGCGCCTTCGGATTGTTAAATATACACAATCCGAAGGCGCATTAAAGTAGGTTGTATGTAATATTTTGATATAGTTGCGATATTTTCACATCTGTTGAGCTTTTATTCAATATCTGCTATAATAGAAATAATCGGCTGCTGGACTGGTTTCCCTCGCAAAAGATCTTCCAGGCTCTGTTCTAGTTGCGCGCTTTTTTTGGCGGGCAGGACCGTGTAGAGCGTCAGGATTTGCTGGTCTGCTTCCTGACAGACCTGCATGGCCTCTGCCAGAATCGGCACCTGCTCGTGAATCCATGGCTCCGAAATTTTCGGATTGCTTGGCGCTTGATGCGTTTTTATGACAATCTGTTTCTGTACGTCCTCACTGAGCATATATTTCAGAAATCGTATACTGGCATCGATCTGTTTTTGGGAACCATCGCTGCTAATGACATAGCCGGTAGCAGGGTTGGCGTATGCGATTGTTTCCCCGCAAAGACCGGGGAATGCGGCATAGCGGATTTCCTGTTTTGTCGTTGTTTCCGTAAATTCCGTGTTTGCCCAAACGCCGTCGATATAGATGGCACTCT
>ENA-OPRV01000460-OPRV01000460.1-human-gut-metagenome-genome-assembly--contig:-NODE-460-length-27887-cov-6.407193_pt1 | contig 27887 bp, 19 predicted proteins | sample MGYA00241896_ERZ501886 | MGnify/ENA primary metagenome ERZ501886 (study PRJEB25962, sample SAMEA2042452) | human gut metagenome | biome: human gut; feature: human-associated habitat; material: faeces... | reverse complement strand
AAGGGGTCAAGGGGGCGACCGCAGACTTCGTCTGTTTTCATTGCCCCCTTGTCGCCTCCGCAGAGACGAAATTCCTGCGTAAACACACGAATGCAGTATAAAAAAGTTACCAACTCAATCGCGCAAAAAGGTCAAGGGAGAACCTCCCTTGTAAGGAGAAAGCATCATGGGCATTGTGTCGCTGAAAGACTACCGCTGGGATGGCAGCAAGAAGCTCGAATTGAAGGACGCGGAGACGGGCGCGCCGGAGTTCGTGGATAAAAAGACGCTCAAGGCGCAAACGATGGAGAACCTTGCGGAAGCGGCGGCACTGCAGGATAAACTCTATGCGCAGGGGCGCGAGGGCATCCTGATTGCCATTCAGGCGCGTGACGCGGCGGGCAAGGACAGCCTCATCAAAAAGGTGTTTGGGCAGCTGAACCCGGCGGCGCTGGAAGTCGCGGCATTCAAAGCGCCCAGTAAGGAAGAACTCAGCCATGATTATCTCTGGCGTATCATCCGCACCGTTCCGCCGCGCGGGAAAATCGGCGTGATGAACCGCAGCCACTACGAGGATGTGCTTGTGACGCGCGTGCACCACATGGAGAAGGGCTATGCCATGCCGCCGCGCGTGACGGAGGACCCGGATTTCTACCCCAAGCGTTATCGGCAGATTTGCAATTGGGAACAGTACCTTTACGAGAACGGATACCGCGTCGTCAAGGTGTACCTGAACGTCAGCCGTGACGAGCAGAAGCGCCGCTTCCTTGATAGGCTGGAACGCGAAGATAAGCACTGGAAGCTCTCGGTGGATGACATGCGCGAACGCCGCCTGTGGAAGCAGTATGACGAAGCGTTCGAGGATGCCATCAATGCGACCGCGACGAAGGAATCCCCATGGTACGTCCTTCCGGCGGATGACAAGTGGTTCACGCGCTACCTGATGAGCGAAATTCTGCTGGATGTGCTGATGGATGTGAACCCGGATTATCCGCCGCTTGATCCGGCGGAAGCCGCGAAAGTTCCGACAATTCTGGCAGAGCTGGAGAATGGCGAATAATCAGCACAAAGTGTATTTTTTGTGGATTTCAAGGGAGAAATATGGAAGTACACATTTTGGTGTGTGCAAACCGGGTTGATTTTATGGGAAAGGCGCGGTATGATGAAGGACGTGCAGGGCGCAATGCCTTGCACGCAACGCCCGAAGGCAGATGCCTGAAATACAAAAGCATACAGCAATACGCTTTATGCGGCTCCTGCACAACGCCGTAGATTTCTCTCTTCCATGCTTCCCCGTCTACCCGATTCGTGGGCTGACGGGGATTCTTTTACTATAATGATACTATTTCCGAATTCACCTGCGCCTTTTCCGCACTGGAAATAGTATAAAGGCACCACCGCACAATTCGGCGGCGCGTCTGACGATGTCTTTTCCGCCATCTGCGGCATGCAAATTCCTCGATTTACCTCCAGTAAACCTTCGAAATTTGCATTTGCATCTGACGAAAAATTCATTCGTCAGCCGATCACCTCATTTGTGCGGTGTTACCTAAAAATCATGTTTTTAAGCAATCGCATCCGATTGAACAAAAACCCACGACTTTTCCTGCAAAAGCAAGAGGATTTTTCGCGGTTGATGGCGAATTAAAACGATTCGGACTGCACCTCGCTGTGGAAAAAACGGCAGAGCGCGCAGAACGAAAAACCAATCATTTTCCGGGCGCTTTCGCTGGTGGTGGCGGCGAAAAGCCCGACGGACGAGGTACTGGAATGGAAACAAACACCTATTATTATGCGGGCATTGACATCGGTTCTACCACCGTCAAGCTGGTGCTGCTGAACGAAGCGGGAGAAATGGTCTGGGGCGAATATCGCCGCCACTGCGCGCATACGCAGGAGACGCTGGCGGAGATGATGCGGGAAGCGCGGAAGAAACTCGGCGCGTGCCGCGTGAAGGTGCGCATGACCGGATCGGGCGCAATTTCGCTGGCGGAAGCGCTGCGCGTCGGGTTCGTACAGGAGGTCGTTGCGGTGGCGGAAGCGCTGCAGAAGGCCGCGCCGCAGACCGACGTCGCCATCGAATTGGGCGGCGAGGACGCGAAGATTATCTATTTCACCGGCGGATTGGAAGAGCGCATGAACGGCGTGTGCGCGGGCGGCACGGGGTCTTTTATCGACCAGATGGCGGCGCTGCTGAAAACCGATGCGCCCGGCTTGAACGAACTGGCAAAGCACTATCATGAGCTGTATCCCATTGCGGCGCGCTGCGGCGTGTTTGCCAAGAGCGACATTCAGCCGCTGATTAACGAGGGCGCGGCGCGTGAGGATCTGGCGGCGTCGATTTTTCAGGCGGTTGTGAACCAGACGATTTCCGGGCTGGCGTGCGGCAAGCCGATTCGCGGGCATGTGGCGTTCTTGGGCGGGCCGCTGCACTTCCTGTCCGAACTGCGGCAGGCGTTTGTCCGTACCCTGCACCTGACGGAGGAAACGGCGATTGTGCCGGACAATTCGCACCTTTTTGCGGCGACGGGCGCGGCGATGGCGGCGCTTTCGGGCGACGAGGACGAAGCTGTTCCGATGGACAGCCTGCTCGAACGCCTTGAGCACGGCGTCATGCTGACTTTCGGCTTGAAGCACCTGCCGCCGCTGTTCCGCAATCAGGAGGAATATGCGGCGTTCAACCGCCGCCACGCACAGGCGAAGGTGCAGCGCGGCGATTTGGCAACGTATTCCGGCAAGTGCTATCTGGGCATTGACGCGGGTTCGACGACGACGAAAGTCGCGCTGATTGGCGAAAAGGGTGAATTGCTGTACAGCTACTACGCGGGCAATTCCGGCAGCCCGATTGAAACGGCGCGCACGGCGATGCGCGAGCTGATGGAGAAGATGCCCGACACGGCGGTGATTGCGCGCTCCTGCTCTACCGGCTACGGCGAAAGCCTGCTGAAATCGGCGTTCCGGCTTGATGACGGCGAGGTGGAGACGATTGCGCACTGCACCGCGGCGGCGTTCTTTGACCCGAAAGTGGACTGCGTGCTGGACATCGGCGGGCAGGACATGAAGTGCATCAAGCTGAAAAACGGCTCGGTGGACACGATTCTGCTGAATGAAGCGTGTTCGTCCGGCTGCGGCAGCTTCTTGGAGAACTTCGCAAATTCGATGGGCTACACAGCGGAAGGATTCGCAGCGGAAGCCCTCTTTGCGCCCGCCCCGGTTGATTTGGGAACGCGCTGCACTGTGTTCATGAACTCCAACGTCAAGCAGGCGCAGAAGCAGGGCGCGACGATACAGGACATCAGCGCGGGTCTGGCGTGTTCGGTCATCAAGAATGCGCTGTTCAAGGTCATCAAGCTCGCTGATCCGAAGGAACTGGGGCAGCATATCGTCGTGCAGGGCGGCACGTTCCACAATAAGGCGGTGCTGCGTGCGTTCGAGCAGCTTGCAGGCGTGGAGGCCGTCTGCCCGGATATTTCCGGCATGATGGGCGCGTTCGGTGCGGCGCTGATTGCGCGCGACCGGGCATCGGGCAGCGATACACCCTCCTCTACCCTGCCGATTCAGGACATTCTGGGCTTGCAGTGGCAGACGCGGACGGCGCGCTGTCAGGGCTGCACGAACCACTGTATGCTGACGGTCAGCCTCTTCCCCGGCGGACGGCGGCACATCACGGGCAACCGCTGCGAAAAGGGGCTGGGCAAAACCGCAGCGGGCGAAAAAGGCCCGAACGTGATGGCGTACAAGCTCAAGCGCATGTTCGACTATCAGCCGCTGACCGCCGAACAAGCCACGCGCGGCGAACTGGGCATTCCCCGCGTGCTGAACATGTACGAGAATTTCCCGTTCTGGATGACGCTGCTGACGAAGCTGGGCTTCCGGGTGGTGCTGTCCCCCGCGTCCAGCCGCGCGATTTACGAGAAGGGCATGGAGTCCATCCCGTCGGAAAGCGAGTGCTATCCGGCGAAAATGGCGCACGGGCATGTGCAGTGGCTGATTGATCAGGGCGTCGGGACAATCTTCTATCCGAGCGTGTTCTACGAGCGGCAGGAGGATATGAAGACCCAGAATCACTTCAACTGCCCGATGGTCGTGGCGAATCCGGAGAATATCGCCAACAACGTCGAGGATGTGACCGAAGGGCGCGTGCGGATGCTTAAACCGTTCCTCGCGCTGACCAGCGAAAAGACGGCGGCGGACACGCTTGTGCGCTTTTTCCGCAAGACCTTCAATATCCCGGAGCAGGAGGTGCGCGACGCGGTTCACGCGGGCTGGGACGAGCAGCAGTGTGCCAAGACCGACGTGCGCGCCGAGGGTCTGAAGGTGCTGCAATGGATGGAGGAAAACCATCGGAAGGGCATCGTGCTGGCGGGTCGCCCGTATCACGTTGACCCGGAAATCAACCACGGTATGCCGGAGCTGATTGCGTCCTATGGGCTGGCGGTGCTGACTGAGGACAGCATCCCCGCTTCCTTCCACGGTGAGCATCCCCTGCGCGTGAGCGACCAGTGGGTGTACCATTCCCGCCTGTATGTGGCGGCGCAGTTTGTCAGCCAGCGGGATGATTTGGAGCTGATTCAGCTCAACTCCTTCGGCTGCGGACTGGACGCCGTGACGACCGATCAGGTGGCGGAAATTCTGGAACGCTGCGGCAAGCTGTATACGCTCATCAAAATTGACGAGGTGAACTCGCTGGGCGCGGCGCGCATCCGCGTGCGTTCCCTGCTGGCGGCGATGGCGCAGCGCGAAAAGCGCGGCATCGTGGCGCATCCTGTGCCTGCGACGTATCATCGCGTGGAATATACCCGCGACATGCAGAAGAAGGGCTACACCATTCTTGCGCCAAACATGTCGCCGATTCATTTCCGTCTGCTTCAGCCGGTGCTGGAGAAGCATGGGTATCACATCGTCATGCTGGAAAACGATACCCGCTCCGCGATTGATACGGGCCTCAAATTCGTCAACAACGACGCCTGCTATCCGTCCATCATCACCGTCGGGCAGATGATGGAAGCCGTGCTGTCCGGCAAGTACGACACCGATCGCCTTGCTCTTGCCATGACGCAGACGGGCGGCTGCTGCCGCGCAAGCAACTACGTCGGTTTCATCCGCCGCGCGCTGGCGAAAGCCGGTCTGGGGCATATCCCGGTTATCTCCATTAACGCCAACGGCATGGAAACGAACGAGGGCTTCCACTTCACCCTGCCGATGCTCATCGGCGCGGCGCAGGCGATTGTTTTCGGCGATTTGCTGATGCGCTGCCTGTATCGGGTGCGCCCCTACGAAATCGAGGCGGGCAGCGCCAACCGGCTGGCGGAGACATGGTCGCAGAAGATCATCGACCATCTGGTGAACGGCACGGGCCGCTACGGCGACCTCTGCCAGCAGTTAGTGGACGACTTTGACCATCTGCCGATTCACGAGGACATGAAGAAGCCGCGTGTGGGCATCGTCGGCGAAATTCTGGTGAAGTACATGCCCGTGGCGAATAACCATCTGGTCGATTTGCTGGAAGAAGAGGGCGCGGAAGCCGTTGTGCCCGACCTGATGGACTTCATGAACTACTCCGTTTACAACGGCAAGTTCAAGCACGAGTATCTGGGCAAGGGCTGGACAAGCGAAGCGAGCGCGGTACTGGGCGTGAAGGGCATTCGCGCCCTGCGGCGCCCCGCGTTGAAGGCTTTGGAAAAGTCCAAGCGCTTTGAACCGCCGATGCATATTGAGCAGATTGCTGAGCTGTCCGACCCGTTCCTTTCGCAGGGCAACCAGTACGGCGAAGGGTGGTTCCTGACGGGTGAAATGGCGGAACTGCTGCTGACGGGCGTGCCAAATATTGTGTGTATTCAGCCGTTTGCGTGCTTGCCGAACCATGTGGTGGGCAAGGGGGTTATCAAGCAGCTGAAAAAGAAGTATCCGCAGGCGAATATCTGCGCGGTGGACTTTGACCCCGGCGCGAGTGAGGTAAATCAGCTCAATCGCGTGAAGCTGATGCTTTCCGCCGCGCGGAAAAACATGGAGCAGGCAGCAAAAGAAGAATAAACACGCGGAAGGAGTATGGGAAAAGCGACCAACTCAATCGCGCGAAAGGGGTCAAGGGGGAAATTCCCCCTTGCGGAGTCCAGAGGCAGCGCCTCTGGTGGGGTTTGGGGCAACGCCCCAACTGTTGCACGGGCGACCAGTATGTCAAACGCGCTCAACAAAGGCGCAGGCAGCGAAGCGTCCCTGCCAGTAACTTTGCGCATCCGCAGATGCGCCCCCCAAGCTGCTTTACCCATCAACTCAACATTGTCGCGCCAGATGGGCGCGACCGACCTTCCGCCCAAAACGCCAAACGCGGAACACAGCATACACAGCTGCATTCCGGCGCTTTTTGTCAAGCAGACTTATTCCATCACAATCCAAACATACGTCGTGCCGTCCGCCATCGTGTATTCGCGAATGTTGCTGGCGGGGTAGTTTTCAGGTTCGCGCAGATACGTCAGGCTGAGCCGCACATCCGCCGAAGTCACATTCATTTCGAGGAAGACGGGCGTTCCTTCGTCACTGGTGTCGCGGGAGCAGAATGCCGCCCAGTTTTCCTCCGCCATTTCATGGTAGGTGTCCTTAAATGATGCGTCTCTGGCCGAAATCATCAGCCTTATCGCAGCGAATACAGAGAAGATGCGTTTAACGTCTCTGTACAGCGTTTCGCCATCGTCGGGTTCTTGATACGTCAGCAGCGAATATGTGCCGTCGTGGTTGTCCAGCAGCTGCAAGCGCACCCAGCTTTCGCAGCCTGCCATCATGTGATGCGGGTCATATTTTTCTGTCGGGACTTCATTGGGGCTGAAAACACCATGCAGAGCGGCAATCTCCATCGTGATGATATCATCGTCGGATGTGACGCTAATGGGGATTACCATGCACGTTTCCATCACTGCGCCTTCTCGTTTGGAACCCGCATTGAAAAGCAGAATCATCGACTGCGCCGCCGCAAGCGCGGACGATGCTTTGATGACGGCTAATGGTGCATCTGCTGTAGTGGACAGGTTCATGGCTGTATCAACGGATGTATCTGCAAAAGCAGACGCAGTGCTGAAACAGAGGATAAATGCGGTTAGCAATGCTATGATACGATGTTTCAATCGGACGCACCTCGCTTTATTTCTTGATGGTCTCGAAGCAAAATCCCCCGTCAGCCGGACATCATCATCCGCTGGCGGGGGATTCGTATCCCTATCAATACTCGTAAATCGTAATCAGCCCGCCCATGTTGTCCAGCGACATGGTGTAGTTGCTGGTCTTGCGGCTGATGCTGACGGAGAAGGTGCTGCTGTCGTCGCCCACCTGCTGGCGGACGATTTCGTACTTCAGCTGACCGTCCTCAAACACGGCAATGTGCGGGTGTGCCATCAGGTACTCGATGTACTCTTCCAAGCACATGTCCAGATGGTGCATCACCGTCGCGTTCGGAATGCCCACGAAGCGGAACAGATTCATCTCCACGTTCACGCCCGTCTTGTAGGCGCGGCTGATGGTGCCCTTCGTCGGGAAGTCCTGCAGCGGGAAGCGGAACACAAGCCCGTACTTCCAGCTGTTTTCGTACATCCACTTGCCCTGCTCACTCTCGGAGAACACCATCTTGTTCAATTCGTCATTGCCGTTCTCATAGAGGTACAGCGTGAAGGCCAAGCCGGAGTTATATTCGCTCGTGCCGGGCAGGTTGATGCTCTTCTTTGTGGCGGCAATCAGCTCATCGTCCGTCCACGCGCTGTGGCGGCCCTTCAAGCGGTTGTATTCCGCGTCCCAGAGCGTCTGCTGGTCGGAAATGCTGCGGTACGCCTCGCGGACGACATAGCCCTCCAGCCCCGCTTCTTTTGCGGCATTGAGCGCATCCAGCAGGGCATTCGCCGCCACCGGGAACAGCCGCTGGTCGGAATTGCGCCAAATGCTCTTCGTCACGCCCATGCTCCGCGCATAGGTCATGATGGACACCAGCGATGATTCGTCAAAATCCGACGGGCGGGAATGCCACTCGTTGACCAGCAGCAGACCGCCCAGCATCACGTCCTGACGCGACACCGTGACCGTGCCGGGGTTATCCAGCGGATAATTCGTCAGGTCGACAATGGAGATGCCTTCCTGCGTGTCCGGCGTAGGCCAGTCGGCACTGATGTTGTTGTTCGCCGTCAGACGGTCTTGCAGCTCCTGCACTTCCTGCCGATACGCTTCGTAGCGCTCCGTGTTGCGCTTCTCCACCTCGGCGCGCTGCTCATTGACGTTGCGCACACGCATGGCGTAGAGCAGATTGCTGCCGAACAGGCACAGCACCGCCACCGCCGCCAGCACCGCCGTCGTCGCAATCAGGAACGTCAGCGAACTGACGCGCTTCTTCCCGGATGACTTCTTCATATACGAAAAACACCTGCCTTTTCGGGTGAAACCCTTTCATCAGGATGCCCGCGCGGCGGAAAATCAGTCAGCACAGGCATATTCTCTATCTCTATTCGCCGCGCAAGGGCGATTTTCCTGCTTGCGGAAAAAATCTGCATCAAAAAGCGTGTTGATTGAATGACTTTTCCTGCGCGGGACACAATAACAACGTCGCAGGGAGCGATTTCCCTGCAATCTGGAAGATTGAAAGGGGATTTTTTAATGCAAACCAGCCGAAAAATGAAAAAACGTCTGCTGACGATGCTGACGCTGTGTTCCTGCGCCGTTCTGCTTGCGTCCTGCCGCGCCAGCGCCGACACGCGTGCGGGTCAGGCGGATGGCTACGGCGGCATCCTGCGCGTGCAGGTGATGATGGAGGACGGCGCCATCAGCGCCGTGAACATTCTGGAACAGCATGAGACGGACGGCATCGGCAGCCGCGCGCTGGATATTCTGCCGGACGAGATGATTCGCATGAACACATGGGATGTGGATGTCGTGACGGGCGCAACGACGACGAGCAATGCCCTGCGTGAAGCCGTCCGCGTCGCCCTGAACGCATCGGACACAATGGACGAGGCAACGGGCAATCCGGCAAACCGCGCGGGTCAGGCGATTCGCGAGGGCATCGGCATGGCGGCGACCGGGCGCGTCGGGCCGGGCAAGGATGACGAAGACGGGCAGGTTTACTCCTTCAACGTCGTGTTTGCGCACGGGACGTTCGACGAGGACGGGCGCATCGTGTCGATGGCGGTTGACCAGCTCGAAGTGGCAACGCCGAATTACAGCGGCACGTCCATGCCGCAGTTCAGCGGCTTTCCGGGACAGGGCGGCTATTCGCTCTGGGATGACAGCGCCGGGAAGGTCGTCGGCTACACCGAGGACAGCGAGGACAACTACATGCAGGAAATTGCCGCATGGACAAGCAAGCGCGCCCGCGGGGAGGACTACCAGCTGACGAGCGGTTCATGGCGCGAGCAGATGGACGCCTATCAGAACATGATGGTCGGCATGACGGTGGACGAGGTAGAGACGTGGTTTGGGCGGTACTTTTCCGCTGAGAACGGCCGCCCGTTGACGGAAAATTCTTCTTCCGACGCTGATCGCGCCCGCTGGGAAGCCTTCTCCGACGACGACCGCGCCCGTGCCGCCGACATTGTCTCCGGCGCCACCATGTCCCTGCGCGACGCCCACGGCGACATCCTCACCGCCATCCGCCGCGCGTGGGAGGATGCACAAAAGGGGGAGTGACCCAAGGGGCGTTGCCCCTTGACCCCACAAGGGAGTTCCTCCCTTGACCCTTCCGCGCGATTGGGTCGGTGACTTCTGCATACAGTGCCCGCGTGTTTGTCCAATGAACCTTCGGTTCAAATCAATAAACATGGTTGTGCACTGCGAGGGGGTCAAGGGGGCGACCGCAAAGCCCCCTTGTCGCGCCCGCAGGCGCGAAATTTCCCCGCACGAATCAGTTTTCGATTCGTGCGGCTTTTTCTTCGATGGCCTTCATCAAAGCATCAAGCTCCGGCATTTTCTCTCGCACTGGCGCAAGCGTGTTCCGCACAACTTCCGCTTCCCGCGCTTCATGTGTCACCAGCGTCGCCACCGCATAGGCAGGAAGCGCATAGTCCACCATGCGAAACATCACCTGCCGTATTGCTGCGCCGGCTTTTCCACGATAGAGCGCCGTAAATTCACCCGGTTCACCTGCCAGAAGTTCCGCAACCACCCCATCGCTCAGCAGAAGTTTCCATGCAGTATATGACAGCCGCGCCTCGCTTTCCAGCACCTGTTTCATCAGCCCATACGCCTTCTGTGCATCACACTGAACCATCAGCGCAATCTGCGCTCGCTGAAAGACGCAGATTGCATCCTGACATGTCTTCACTGTTGCAGGCTGCGGAATGTTTTCAATCGAAACATCTGTCACCTCCACCCCGCCATTCGCCTTCATACGCGCGAAATACAGCCACTCCGCCAATTGTTCCGGATCTCGAAGCATCCGTGCGATTGCCATCGGCGATGCGATAAACCGCTCATCCATCGGCAGAATGCACGTCATCACCAGCACCACGCCACCCATCGCCAGTTCGCACAGCACCAGCGACACCGGCCGCCCCAGCGTCAGCAGGGTCAGCACGCCAAACACCACCGCCAGCGCCCCGCCATACAGCAGGGGGCAGAGCGTGTACAGCGTCACGTCGTGCCGAGGGGCATCCTCCGGCGGAAGCAGATACGGCTGATAGCGCAGACGACTTTGCGCCGGGGCTTGAATGCGCACGAACGCCCCTGTGCCGTCCGCCTGATAGACCCGCCCGAACGCCTCGTAGCGCACGAGTTTCCAGCCAAAGTGCCTGCCGACCAGCATTTTCGGCACATCTTGCAGCAGATACGTCACAACCGCCGTCAGTGCCAGCCCCAGATACGTCGCCAGATTCCGCTCTTCATTCGTCCCGACAGTCAGCTGTGCGTTCACGCCGATTAGTGCCGCGCAGAACAGTACCGCCGCCAGCAGGATGCTGCCCATCCGCAGGAGCGGAAACAGGCGCTGAAATGTCCGATTCTTCATTCTTGCGCTTCCTTTGCCTTTCTTGATTCGTAGATTTCCTTTTCCTGCGCCATTCTGTCTATCGTCCACTGATAGCAACGCGGCATGGTCGTATGGCGGATGCGGCGCAGGAACTGCCTGCGGCACTGCTCCGCCTTCTGCTCATCGCCGTCGCGCAGCAGATGCACCGCATACGCCGTGCGCCAGACAAGCGGTTGCTTTTCATGCTTGCGCAATTCCTTCTGCATGTACAGCGTGTCATACTCTTTCAGGAAGTATCCCGGCTTGTCCAGCGCCAGTTCACACAGAACGCCGCGCGGAATCAGCTGCCACCAAAGGCGCTTCGTCTGCTCCCGATGCTCCTGCGCCAGCATAGTCAGGATGTCCAGCGCCTCACCATAGCGGTTCTGCATCATCAGCCGCGCGGAACAATTAATCATAAGAGCCGCATCATTCTGATTCTGAATTTTGTCCGGCGGAGCGAAGTATTCTTCCGGCATTTCCGTGAACAGGTGATCCGTCAGGTTCTCCGCCAGCAGGCACTGCATCTGCCACATTTTGCGCCGCTTTTCGGGCTGGAATACTTTCCGAATTTCGCTCGGCGGCATGATGATGCCGAGAAACGTATACCCCCACGCCAGCACAAGGCAGGCAATGGCGGATGCTGTCCCATACAAATTTACTGCCAACGCATAGAACAGTATCGCCAGCGCCGTCTGCACGTAAAACAACGCCGTCCGCGCCCGTTCCCGCTGCCTGCCCGTTTCCTTTTCCCACGGAACAGCCGCCAGCAGTATGCCCACCTTGCGCTCCGCCGCCGGAAGGTACTGCACGCGCCAGCCGACGGTTTTCCTGCGGATATGAAGAAAGTACAAATCCACCAGCTGTATTCTGCAGCCGTACAGCACCAGAAGCAGCGTATACAGCAGCATATGCAGTGCCAATGCTATGAACAATCCGCAGATAAGCGGCGGCACAGCAAGCATCATCAGCATCAGCGCATCATCCGTTATCTCGATGAGCGGCAGAAGCAGGCATAAAAACGATGCAATACCCATGATGAATATTCCCAGTGCCAAGTATCCCCGTAGTTTCTGCATCATTCTTCTCCTTTTCGCGGTCATCCGCGGAAATTTCCGCTTCCAGTATACGCCTTTGGCAGGATTGCGTCAAGGGAAGGGAAAACTTCCGGCATCATTCACGGGTTCATCATGTGTTCGTCACTTGACGGGGAGATAATAGCCATGGAAAGGAGTGAAGCTCCATGAAGCGGCATTTCGCAAACATGGTGTTTGCTTTGATTTTGGCGGCATACACGGTTTATGCGGCGCTGGACACGTTCGTGATTGTCCGTGTGCTGACGCCGGACACGCTGCCGACGGCAACCGCTGAAGCCTCCACCGTGCCGACTGCGGCGGAACCTCCGGCGGAACAGGCGACCACCGCGCCCATTTCCGCCGATACGGAATACCACGACGACCAAATCGACATTGTGCTGACAACGATGCGCGTAGAGAACACGACGGTGTACGTCGCGGACGTGCAGCTTGCGGATATTTCCCTGCTCAAAACGGCGCTGGCGGGGAACACCTACGCCCGCAACCTGACCGAGACGACCTCTGTGCAGGCGGCAAACGCGGGTGCAATTCTCGCCATCAACGGCGACTATTACGGCGCACAGGAACGCGGATATGTGCTGCGCAACGGCGTGCTGTACCGCGCATCGGCGCAAAGCGGCACGGACGCGCTGGTCATCGGTGCGGACGGCAATTTCCGCATCATCACCGAGGGCGAAACGAGTGCCGACACGCTGGTGCGTGAGGGCGCGTGGCAGGTGCTGACGTTCGGCCCGGCGCTGGTCAAGGACGGACAAGTGACCGTCAGCAGCAGCGACGAGGTCGGGCGCGCCATGACCTCCAACCCGCGCACCGCCATCGGGCAAATCAGCGAAGGGCATTACCTGCTGGTCGTGTCCGACGGGCGGACGAAGGAGAGCACCGGGCTTTCCTTGCGGCAATTGGCAGAGCTGATGCAGTCGCTGGGCGCACAAATCGCCTACAACCTCGACGGCGGCGGCTCTTCGACGATGGTATTTCAGGGGCGCGTCGTCAACAGCCCGACCACAAATGGGCGCAGCATCCGCGAAAGGAGCGTGAGCGACATTGTCTACATCGGCTATTGACCGCAAATGCGTGAAACTTGCGCTCTATCATCTGCTTTTTGCCGCCGTGACCGCGCTGGGCGGATTCGTGTATGAGCAGTTCAGCCACGGGGTCTACTCGGACTTCATGGTATATGCGTTCCTGCCGCCGCTGGTGCTGGGAGCGTGTCCGCTGCTGATTCGCGCCCTGTGCGGAAAGGCGCTGCCGGGGCGCTGGTGCGTGCGGCTGTACCACTGGGGCATCATTGCGCTGACAGTCGGCTGTCTGTTCCAAGGGGCGCTGGAGATTTACGGCACGACGAGTCGCCTCGTAATGGGGTACTGGATTGCGGGCGGTGCGTGCCTTGCAGGAAGCTTTGTGACGGGCGGGAAAAAATGATGATACACCCCTTTGACAAATCCGTTCCGATGCGGTAAAATAGCGGTACAGAGTGCTGCCTTTGCTGCGTAAGTCCATCTGTCGGACGCGCAGCAGGGGCAGTCTTTTTTGCCTTGACACTGCGCTCCAATCAACGAAAAGGAGTGCTTTTTTTATGCAGACAGAATCCGAAACCTTGGCGGCGCAGGACGCGCGCCCGCTGGCAACACAGCCGCTGGGGCGCCTCATGCGGCGCTACGCCGTGCCGTGCATGACCTCTCTGGTCGTGGCGGCGCTGTACAACATGGTCGATCAGGTGTTCATTGCGAACGCGCCCGACTTGGGCAGCGTCGGGAACGCAGCAACGACGGTCGTCTTTCCGCTGACGGTCGCGGCGCTGGCGATTGCGGTCATGCTCGGCGACGGCTGCTGCGCGTTTGTCAGTCTGATGCTTGGTGCAGGGAAGCAGGAGGAGGCCCACCGCGCCGTCGGCGGAACGGTAACGGTCAGCGTCGTCGCGGGGCTTGTCCTGATGGCGGCATACCTGCTGTTCCCGGACACGCTGCTGACGTGGTTCGGCGGGCGCGTCAATGCCGGGACATTCGAGAAGGCGCAGGAATATTTCTTCTGGATTGCCTTGGGCGTGCCGCTGTACGTCTTTGGGCAGGCAATGAACCCGGTCATCCGTTCCGACGGCAGCCCGACATTCGCAATGGTTGCCACACTGGGGGCGGCGGCAAACCTCGTGCTTGACCCGCTGCTGATTTTCGTCTGCCACTTTGGTATGGCGGGCGCGGCGATTGCAACGGTTGCCGGGCAGGCGCTGACCGCTGGACTGTCCATCTGGTATCTGACGCGGATGAAGCAGATTCACCTGCAAAAGGACAGCTTCCGCCCGCGCGCGCATTTACTGGGGAAATGCGCCAAGCTCGGCATGACATCCTTCCTGGCGCAAATCAGCCTGGTCGCGGCAATGGCGGCGACGAACACGATGCTGCGCATTTGCAGCGCGCAGGACGCTGTTTTCTCGCAGGAGGAATTTTCCGCGATTCCGATGGCGGTTTTCGGCATTGTCATGAAAGTGTTCCAAATCGTCATCAGCTGTGCGATTGGGCTGGCGGCGGGATGCATTCCCGTGGCGGGATACAACATGGGCGCGGGACGGCATGACCGCGTGAAAGGGCTTTTGACGCGGCTGCTGGCGGCGGAAGCAATCGTCGGGCTGATTGCACTGCTTGTGGTAGAGCTGCTGCCCGATCAGGTGATGCTGCTCTTCGGCGCGCAGAACGAGTCCATCCACTACACGCTCTTTGCCCGGCGCTGCTTCCGGGTGTACCTGAGCATGATTGTGCTGGCGTGCATCAACAAAGGGACGTTCATCTTCCTGCAATCGCTGGGGAAAGCGGCTGCCTCGACGCTTTTGTCGATGGCACGGGAGATTGTGTTCGGCGTGGGGCTGGTGCTGCTCCTGCCGCAGTTTTTCCAGCTGGACGGGGTGATGTACTCCATGCCTGCCGCCGATGTGCTGACGGCAATTCTCTCAGCGGTCGTGCTGGTACGGACATACCGTTCACTGGGAATGGAGAAGTAAGTAATACAGAAAAGCCGGGGCGAATCCTCCGAAACAGGGGAGGTTCGACCCGGCTTTGTTTTTGATATGCCATTACTCCTGCGGATTTTCGGGGTGCTGCTCCCGCTCCTGCATCAGCTTCCGAATCGCGGTAAACGATTCCTCGGAAATATCATGCTCGATTTTGCACGCGTCCTCGCGGGCGACATCGGAGTCAACGCCCAAACTCTCCAGAAAGCTCGACAGCGTCTTGTGGCGGTCATAAATGCTTCTCGCAATCTCCATCCCGGCGGGCGTGAGCGTAATCAAGTTGTCAGCATCCATCGTCAGATAGCCGTTTTCGCGCAGACGCTTCATCGCCACGCTGACAGACGGCTTCGTGACCCCCAGCAGCAGAGAAATATCCACAGAGCGTGCATAGCCTTTTGCTTCTTTCAGGCGGAGGATTGCTTCCAAATAGTCCTCAGCGGATTCGTGAATGTTCATTCGATACTCCTTTCCGGATATAATGCGTTTCCTTTTCTTCTTATTTTACCATGCGCGGCGAAAAAATGCAACCTTCATTTTTCTGCCTGTGCCAAGCGGAAATACTCCGCCGCGCCATCTGCAATCGCTTCGCCCAGCTTCTCCTGATAGGCAGGCGAGAGCAGCAGCGCTTCCTCCGTCGGATTGGAAATGAAGCCGCATTCCACCAGCACCGATGGCGTATCCAGCTGGAGAATGAAGTAGTCGCCCGGCATGGCGGCGCGCTCCTTTTGGGGCGAAAGGGCGGTAATGAGCGCTTCCTGCATCGTTCCGGCGAGCAGGCGCCCCGCGCCGCTGCCCGCGCGGTAGAACACTTGCGGCCCGGATTCCGACCGCACGCGGTATTCGTTCATGTGGATGGACAGCACCATGTCCGCCTGCCCTTGAACCGCCATATCCACGCGGCACTGCATGTCCTGCCGCTTCTTCGTCACATTTGCCGGGCGGGTTGTGTCGTCGCAGAGATCGGTGTCTGTCCGGCGGGTCATCAGCACCGTTGCGCCGCGCTGCGTCAGACTCTTTTCCACAGCCAGCGCTACGGCGAGGTTGACCTCTTTCTCCCACACGCCGGAATCTCGGCAGCGCGCGCCGCCGTCATAGCCGCCGTGGCCGGGGTCAACGAGGATCGTCCGCCCCGTCAGGCTGCCCGCGGCGATATATGTCGTTTCCGGCGTGGGAGACGGGGGTGCTGCGTCCGTCGGTCTTTGGGGAATTCGAGTCAGCGCAACACCTACCAGCGCCGTACCGACAAGCAGCGTTGCAAAAGTCAGCACCGGCAGGATGTGCGATGCGAAATTGCGGAAAAAGGGCGATTTTTCTGCCAAGAAACCCACCTCCTCTCTCCAGTCTATGTCGGATACGGTATAGGCATGTCCGAAGCACACCAAATTGACGCATGATTATGCTTTTGTTGATGTATCCAAGTCTGCTATCCATCCGCTGTATATGTATCCCGTCCTTCAAATCGTTTCAAATTGGGCGAAAGCATCCACAGTTTCCACAGGATTATCCACAGTGTTTTTTGCCGATTTTGCCTTGACAAACCGCGTATGACCGCAAATTATCCACATTGTCCACAGGGTTATCCACAGAAGTTGTCCACCCCCTGCGCGGCTTGTGGATTCTTTTGCAGATAACCAGAAAATGGTGTCGGATGTTCGCATTTTGCGGATAATTATTCATTTCTGTGCATAAACGTTCTTTGGTGCTTGTCCCAAATGGCATGGGCATTCCCCGCGGAGGACAATGTGACGAAACGTGCCTTTTCACCGCATTTTTCGTCGGACGGGGCTGGGGATAAAGTGGTGTATTTGTGAATGATTTGGGGATGAAAAGTGGATAAATTGGGGATAACTCCAATGGCAGTGGGGTTGTCCCCCATGAAGCCCCTTCACGCTGCACCTATGCGGCTTGACTTTTTCGCTGCAGGGGGAAACCCCTACGCCGCACGCGAACACTGCACAAAAGTGTCGTACCATCGCGCAGAAAGGTCAATCAAAAAGCTGCTTGAAACTTTTTTTGCCGTTTGCTGAAAAATCGGAAAAAATAGCACCATGAACGCCATGAAGGCGCGGAAAATGGCTTGACAAGGCACGTTCTTGGCGGTAAAATATCTTTTCGGACATTCTTGTCTTTTTCGTGCATTTTGCACGTTTTGAGTTGGAAGAAATATCCACTTTCAAGGAGCGACAGACACTTTACGAGGAGGACGATTCATGCTGCCAGCCCACGACACGCCGGCTTTCCGGGAGCTGCTCCACCAGCAGGTGGAAAAACGGCGAACCTTTGCCATCATCTCGCACCCGGACGCGGGCAAAACCACGCTGACCGAAAAGCTGCTGCTGTACGGCGGCGCAATCCGCTCGGCGGGCAGCGTCAAGGCGCGCAAAAGCGATAAGCACGCCACGTCCGACTGGATGGACATCGAGAAGCAGCGCGGCATCTCGGTCACATCCTCCGCAATGCAGTTTGAGTTTGACGGCTTCCGCATCAACATTCTGGACACACCGGGCCATCAGGACTTCTCTGAGGACACCTACCGCGTGCTGGTTGCGGCGGACGCAGCCGTCATGCTGATTGACGCGGCGAAGGGCGTTGAGGCGCAGACCATCAAGCTGTTCAAGGTCTGCCGGATGCGCAACATCCCGATTTTCACGTTCGTGAACAAAATGGACCGCGCGGCGAAAGACCCCTTCGCGCTGATGGAGGAGCTGGAACAGGTGCTTGGCATCCGCTCCTGCCCCATCAACTGGCCGATCGGCACGGACGGCGATTTCCAGGGCGTCTACCACCGCGACACCAAGATGGTCGAGCTGTACACCGGCGGCGACCACGGCAAATCGATGGTGCAGAAGACTGACATCGCCATTGACGACCCCGCACTGGAGCATGTGCTGGCAAAGCACTACCGCGAGCGGCTGGCGGAGGAAATCGACCTGCTGGACGAAGCGGGCGACGCTTTCGACCTCGACAAGGTGCGCCGCGGTGAGCTGACGCCGATGTTCTTCGGTTCCGCCGTCACCAACTTCGGCGTTGAGCCGTTCCTTGAGCGCTTCCTGCAATACACGCCGCCGCCCCTGCCCCGCAAGAGCGACATCGGTGACATTCAGCCCGAAGAGCCGTACTTCTCCGGTTTCATCTTCAAGATTCAGGCGAACATGAACCCCGCGCACCGCGACCGGCTGGCATTCATGCGCATCGTCTCCGGCGCATTTGAGAAGGGCATGGAGGTCTGGCACTCCGGGACGAACAAGACCGTCGCGCTCAAGCAGCCCCAGCAGTTCATGGCGGACGAACGCGAAGCCGTGGAGGAAGCATGGGCGGGCGACATTATCGGCCTGTTCGACCCCGGCATCTATCAGCTTGGCGATACGCTCTCCGGCGGCCCGAAGCTGCACTACGAGAACATCCCGGTCTTTGCGCCGGAATTCTTCTCCCGCGTGCGTCCGGCGGATTCCATGAAGCGCAAGCAGTTCCAGAAGGGCATCACCCAGCTGGCGGAAGAGGGCGCCATTCAGACCTTCATCCGCACAGAGACGGGGCGCGAAGAATTCATGGTCGGCGTGGTCGGCGTGCTGCAGTTTGAAGTGCTGGAGCACCGGCTGAAAACCGAGTATCAGGTGGACATTGTGATGGAGTCCATGCCCTTCCGCTTCGTGCGGTGGGTGGTGAGCACGCCCAAGCCCATTGACCAGCTGAAGCTGACATCCACGTCCGGGCGCGCGAAGGACAGCCGCGACCGCGATGTGCTGCTGTTTGAGAACGAGTGGAGCATCCGCCTTGCCTGCGAGAACAACGCAGGGCTGGAACTGGCGGAAACCGCCAACCGCAAGTAAACCGCGCAGAACTTAACACGCGCATACAGTCTGCAGTTGCGCTCAACTCAATCGCGAAAAGGGGAGTCCAGAGGGTCGAAGACCCTTTGGCGGGGTCAAGGGGCAGCGCCCCTTGGCGTCTTCCCCAAAAAACAAAACAGGGCGGAGGATTGCTCCTTCCGCCTGTCCGCGTTTAGTGCGGGAAGTCAAGATGGAAAATGTGAATTACGCCTCAAAAAACGGCAGCACTGCCGCCGATGCCGCTTCTTCATCCGCGCCATCGCAGACGAGGAACATCTCATTCTGCTCGTCCGCATCCAGCGACAGCAACCCCAGCATCGACTTGGCATTGACAACCTTCTGATGGCGGCGGATCATCACGCGCGCGTCAAAGCGGCTGGCGGTTTGCACCACCTGCGCGGCAAGGGTGCGGTTCAGCGGCTGATGATTCGGAAAGGTAATTGGCTTGACAATCATGAATATAGCCTCCTTGATTCGGCTTTTGCTTCGCCTTTAGTGTATCACAACATGGCGAATAATGCAAGAATCGCACATAAAAAGTACATTCCCGTTATTTGTCCGGCTTCTGTTCGGCGGCTTCCTTGCGGTCGGCTTCCTCCGCCTGCTGAATCAGCAGCATCAGGCGGCGCATCCGGTGGTTGACGGCGGATTTGGACAGCGGCGGATCAAGCTGCGCACCAAGTTCGCTCAGCGACAAATCGACATTCTCCAGCCGAAGCCGCGCGATTTCCTGCAAGGCGGGCGGAAGCTCCCGCAAGCCGTGCGCAATCGTATACCAGCGAATCGCGCTGACCTGCTGCTGCGCGGCGTTGAGCATCTTCTCCGAATTATGCTCGTCGCAATTGATGGCGCGATTTGCCGCCCCGCGCGCCTGCTTGCGGATGCGCACATCCTCCAGCGCAAACACGCTGCCCGACGCGCCCATCAGCGCCAGACAGTCCGAAATCTGCTGCGCACCCTTCAAATACAGCACGGTCTGCCCCTTGCGCTGGAACGTGTGCACAGGCAGCTCCGCCTTCTCCAGCACTCGTGTCAGCTCGCGCACAAGCCCCGGTTCACTCGCGGTAATCTCAAAGTGATAGTCCTTGTCGGGCGATGTCATTGTCCCCGCGCCGAGGAATGCCGCCCGCAGGTACGCCCGGCGGCAGCACTGGCGCGTCAGGTGATGGCGCACAATCGTCCGCCGGTACGACACCACGCCGTTTTCGTCCTTATCAATCAGGTGGAGTGCCAACATCAGGCGCTGCGAGTCTTCATCGCCGATGGTCAGCACGCAGGTGCGCCGTCCGCCCAATCGCGCGTGCTGGACGTAGTGCAGGCGCGGCGTAATCGCCATGCGCGCGGTCAGCAGGCGGAAAATCCGCCGCGCCAGCGCCGTGTTCTCCACGCGATACTGCACCTGCACGCGCCCGCCGCCGTGGAACGTCAGCGACCCGCTGGTGCGGTAGAGCGCCGCCAGTTCGCTGAGCATACAGCAGTTCTTCCCCAGTTCCAGTCGGCAGAGTTCATCCTTGACCGTGGCAGAAAACGACATTTACTGCACCTCCGGCCTTTCCTTCCAATGCGCCTGCTCCAGCTCCAAGTCGCGATGGGTAACGCTGATGGCATAGCCCTGCTCACGCAAAAACGCCGCGAGCGCCTCGCAGATAGCAACGCTGCGGTGTGCGCCGCCCGTACAGCCAATGGCAATCGACAAGCGGTGCTTGCCCTCCTCCTGATAGTGTGGAATCAGGAACGTCAGCAGACTTTGCATTTTCGTCATGAACTCCTGCGTCACGGGGTGACCCAAGACGAAGTCGCGCACATCCGCATCCAGCCCGGTATGCCGCCCCAGCCCCGGAATGTAGAACGGGTTCGGCAGGAAGCGCACATCAAACACAAGATCCGCCTGCATGGGCAGCCCGCGCTTATAGCCGAAGGAGTTCATCTCAATGTGCATGGCGTCAGGCTGACTGTCGCCGCTGAGAATCATTTCGAGCTTCTGGCGCAATTGCCGCGGCTTCAAAACGGAGGTGTCAATGATGTAATTCGCCGTTTCACGCAGGGGCTGCATGATAGCGCGTTCCTTGCCAATCGCCTGAATCAGCGACACATTCTCCCCCGCCAGCGGATGGTCACGGCGCGTCTCCTTATAGCGGCTGACGAGCACGTCATCCGACGCTTCAAGGTAGAGCGTTTCGATTTGATAGCCGAGCTGCCGGCTCTCGGCAATCAGGTCGCTGACCGATTTTGCATCGAAGAATTCGCCGCTGCGCACGTCCACCGCCATCGCAACGAGGGGGCGATGGAGCGCCGATTTCTCGATGGCTTCCATCATGCGGAACATCATATTCGGCGGCAGATTATCCACGCAGAACGCGCCCATATCTTCCAAATAGCGGTTGACGGACGTTTTGCCCGCGCCGCTCAAGCCTGTCACCACAAGAAAACGCATGATAAAACTCCTCCTTTGTTGCGATCGGCGCGGAATGCACGCATAGCTGCTGTGCTTTCAGCAGGATAACGACGATTTTCCTGATTTTTCCGTTGCAGGAAACATCCTTGTTCCCCTTACACCTGCTCCACAGGTGCATCTTCGCCAAGAATCTTGATTTCAGGCTCCAGTTTGACGCCCTTCTGCCGGTAGACGACGCGCTGGACGTGCGCCATCAGGGCAAGGAAATCTTCGGCAGTGCCGCCGCGGTTGATAAGGAAACCGGCGTGCTTTTCGCTCACCTGTGCGCCGCCGATGCGCGCTCCCTTCAGGCCGCACTCATCAATCAGCTGCGCGGCAAATGCGCCTTCCGGGCGCTTGAACGTACTGCCCGCGCTGAAAAAGGTCAGCGGCTGCTTTTCGGCGCGGCGGCGGTTGAAGTCCACCATTTCCGCAAGCAGGTTTTCGCGCTGACCCGGCGGCAGCTGGACGGTGACGTGCGTAATAATCTTGTTTTCCTTCATCAGGCGCGAAAAACGGTAGCCGAAATGCAGGTCAGGGCGGCTGTAACGGAACGGTTCACCCGCCATGTTGTAGCCCTCAACCAGCGTCACCACTTGACTCATTTCGCCGCCGTACGCGCCCGCGTTCATGTACACACCGCCGCCAATCGTCCCCGGAATGCCGCTGGCGAAGGTCAATCCGCCAAGGTCGCAGTCCGCCGCCGCCATCGACAAGCTCGACATCATCGTGCCCGCCTGTGCGCGAATGCGGTCGCCGTTCACTTCCACACCGCGCAAATTGCGGCAAATGCGAATCACCAGTCCGCGGATACCGCCGCTGCGCACGAGCAGATTGCTGCCATTGCCGATGACCGTAACAGGCACGTCCAGTTCCCTCGCGGTCTCAATCAGCAGCGGAATTTGCGCTGGGTCGTCCGGATTTGCCATCAAATCCGCCGGGCCGCCCAAATGCAGCGTCGTATAGCGCGCCATATCCGCGTTTTCTTCCAACTGGAGGGTGGGCGCGGCGTTTTTCAGCCGGAGCGTCAATTCACGCAGAGTGCTTTCACGCATGTGCATTCCTCCCCTTTCCTATTTTACACGATATTTTCTTTCTTCACAAGATGGAACGTCACTTTCTCCTGTGATTTCTATGCGATTTCGCCGGTGAATATGCTCATCCGCAAAAAAGGCTGCGTCCACGTTCCTGTGGAACACAGCCGGAAAATCTTAGACTTCCATCGCCTCAAAGCGCCGACACCATGTGTATTTGCTGATAGCGCTCGACAGCGCGTTCGGGCAGTAGTAATTCAGCAAATCGCGGATGTAGGGCGGCATCACCTGATTATACTTGACCTCCAGAATGATGTCGTTGTTATCAAACGGCGGCACGGTCGCCACGGCTGGGTTGAACAGATCGATGCTGTTCATGCCGGAGCGAAGCTGCTTATCAAACGTGATGCGCACCTCTTCCGCCGGATGCAGATACGCCTCGCGCACATAGTCAACAATGACGACCGGGCGCAGGAGATTGCACGTCATTTCACGGTAGAGGTCGGACAGCAGGCCGTAGCGCGTCTGTTCCAGCCCAGTCGGATCGCAGGCAATAATTTGCTCCGCCAAATCGCGTGGAATGCCCAGACTGCGCTTGGAAATCAGGCTGCCGACTTTCGTCTTGCACTCCAGCTTGATGTTCGTATCGCGCATGTTATAGATGCGGATGCGATACTTGTCGCGGTTCTGGTCGCCGTCCATCTTGTCGAAGTAGGCGTCATTGAAGATGGTATCGAAGTACAGCGAACGAATGTGATATTCGTTGTTGACATCACCGTTCGGGTCGCGCCACAGCACACGATCAAGCTGGCGCGACAGCACCTGATACTGCATCTCGTTGATGAAAAATTTCAGCTCATGCCGAAGAGGGATATTGCGAGCCATGGCTTTCGCCCCCTTCTGATGGTTAAGTCCCTGCTTCCGTCTGGCACGCCACGAGCGTCGCGTCATGCACGCCCTCGATGCCCAGCATCAGCGCCACCAAATCCTGCTTGTTGTCCAGCCGAACCTCCCACGTCATTTCCGCACCGGAGCGGGTCATCGTCTTGGAGCGCAGGCGGCGGTTCTTCACGCTGCGGCGCATCATCTGGTCAACGTCGTATTCCGCCTCTTCATCATAGTGAACAACGAGCAGGTAGGAGTTCGGCGTCGTGAAATGCACGAAAGTGAGCAGGAAGATAATCGCCGCAATCGCCGCCGCGACGACGAGCGCAATCGCATAGAGCTTTGCGCCGAGGAGGATGCCCATCGTCAGCGCCCAGAACATGTAGGCGGTGTCCATCGGGTCTTTGACCGCCGTGCGGAAGCGGACAATCGACAGCGCGCCCACCATGCCCATCGACAGCGCGACGTTGGACGAAATGCACATGACGACCGGGGTCGTAATGAGCGTCAGCATCGCCAGCGTCATGGCGAACGACGGGCTGTACAGCACACCGCGGAAGCACCGCTTGTACACAAACGCAATCAGCAGACCGACGAGCAGACCCAGCACCAGACCCAGCACAATTTCAAACGGCGCAATCGCGCTGAACTGATCCGACAATGCACTCCTAAGCTGCTCCATAATGCCATTGGACGTAGATGTCACGTTGAGGGTTCCCATCCGTTTTTTCCTCCTATCAATACCGTTTTTTCATTATATCATGTTTTTAAGGGAGACGCAAGGGGGAGACTTCGTCTCGTCTCATCGCCCCTTAGACCCCCAGCAGGGCTCTGCCCTGCACCTGCGAAGGGTCTTCGACCCTCTCGACACCCATCTCGCGATTCAGTTGGTGACTTCTGCATACTTCTTCCGCGTGTTTATTGGGGAACGAGATTACAATACCGCGTCATCCGGATAATCCGGCTGCGGGCCGAACAGCTCCTCCATCTCCGTCTTTGTCAGCTTGAACTCATCCTTGATGAAATCCCACAGGCGATGCGGGCGCACCTTCAAAGTGTTGTACAGTCGATTCACGCGGCTCTCCCAGTAGGTGTACGCGCCGTCAATCGTCGTCGGCACTTCGCTGGTCACTGCCTTGTCGTTCAGCTCGCCCCAGCGTTCCCAGTGGTTCTTCATCTCCGGCTGAATTTCCGCCACCACGCCGTCCAGCACCTGCGTCATGTACTCCGTCGTGAAGGTCTTGTACACATCCGCCAGCTTTTCGAGGAACTTGCGCTTGTAGTCGGGATGCTCCAGCAATTTCAGGAAAATCGTGTTGTCGATTTTCTGTTCGCCCATGCCCTTGACCTTTAGGTAGCTCCACGGGCTGTTGAACTTGGAGCTGTACAACCCGTAGTCCGCATCATACCAAATCCATTTCCACTTGCTGCCTTCCTGATGCAGACGGTAGTAGCGGATGTTGCCGATGTCGGAGTTGCCCACGAACATTTCCAGCGCCATGTATTCAAACAAGTTGTCCACATCCACGTTGTCAAGGATGTACTGCAAATCATCCGGATTTGTCGCCGGGCTGCCCGCTTTGATTTTCTTCAGCATCGCGCGGTATGCCTTGTTCGAGCCGAAGTTGACCGAGCCGTTTGCTTCGAGGATGTCCATTTCATCCGCCTGATCAAGCGGAAGCCCCTCAAACTGCGCAATGAAGAAGCGGTCAACACGTTCGCGCAGGTTCATATGACCCCAGTACTGTCCATTGAGGAAAACCGTTACGGGCTTCCACGCCTGATGAATCACTTGCGTTCCATACGCGTCAAGCAGGCGCGACTGGAAGCCGTCCAGCAGGCGCGTGGACATGGCGTCGTTGCCGGAATTGCGCAGGACGAGCGACTTATACTCCGTGTAGTGGCGGTCATCGAAGAGTGCGGCGGCGAACGTCTTGCCGCCATAGAGGGACTTGGCGCGCAGCTTCATGGATTTCTGCGGCATATCCAGCGAGTAGTTGCCAATGAGGCCGATGGCGACGCCTTGGCTGATCAGCTGCGTGCCGTCTACGTCGTAATACTCCATATAGCCTTCGCGCGGCGTTTTGCCATACTTCCGATAGATGGTGTTCTTGAATGGAATGCCGCCGGACTTGTCGATGTTCGGACCTGCCGCAAGCATACCGTTCTCTTCATTCCAGAGTTCATCCGGGTCAACGGTGATGCAGACAATCGGCGTTGTGTAGTACGTTTCCATCAGATACGTCCCGGTCGTCACGGTACTCGCCTTATACAGCGGGTTCGCCGGGAACGCGCGGGCACGGAGCGGCGTGGTGTGGGTAAAGGTAATATCCTGCCCCGTGTACAGGTAGCCCTTGTCCTGCGTGGGGGTAGAACCATCGGTGGTATAATAAACAGTTGTGTTCGCGGGAATCGTGAAGCCCGCCGTGACCGTTCCGTAATGCTTGCCGGGCTGGAGGGTCAGTTCCGGCGCATCGGCATAGCCCAGGAACGTGTCATTGCCGTTCTGCGCGCCCGCAGTTGCCATGTCGTAATAAAAAAAGCCCTCGCGCCCGATGCTCCGGCCGTAGGACACATTTGTTGGAATCTCCGGCAGCACCACTTTGTCCAGTATTTTTCCCGTCGGATCCGCCAGCACCAACACCTCGCCGCCGCTCTTTTTCAGTTTGAAGGAGGTGTGCAGTTCGCCAGCGTTGCTCAGGGCCGTATCGCCGTCGCACCAGATGACCTTGTATTCACCCGGATTGATGGTCGTTCCCTGTGGAAACTGCCATTTTCGTGCGCGTCCAATATTGTCGGACAGCCCGTAGCCGGACAAATCGACTGCCTGATTGGAGGAGTTGTAGATTTCCACCCAGTCGGTATAGCCGCCGGAGGGAGCCTTGACCGCCGTATCGTTGGATGCCATAACTTCGGTCACATACACGCCTGTTGGGTTGAGGGAGCGGAGGATGGAATCCATCCTGCTCGCTCCCTCCTGCGTATTCGGCAGACCGGGCGTCGGGTTCTGCGTGATGATGAACACGCCGTTTTCGTTGCGCGCGTAGGATGCATCCTTCGGCACGTTATCCAGCGTCACGCGGTCAACGAGCCGTCCGCGGCTGTCCGACAGCACCACATTATCGTGCTCCGCGCTGAGGCGGAAGTTCGCGTGCGGCACGGCGTTCGGGTCGGTGTTGGGGGTCTCGTCGCCGTTGCAGTAGACCAGATAGTACCCGTGCGGCTGAATCGTCGCGCCTTCCGGGAAGCGCCACTGAAGCGGCTTGCTCTCGTTGTCGCTCAGCGCGTAATTATCCAGCGAAATCACCTGATCGGTCGTGTTGTACAATTCCACCCAGTCGCAGACGTTGCCGCTTGCATCGGTGTAGCCGGTCAGCGGATCCGGGCAGACCTCATTGATGATGACCGCGCCGTCGGTTACCAGCGTTGCCGCGCGGTATTCCTGATGTCCGCTCGTCGTGTTCTCGTAGCCGGGGCTGTACTCGTTTGTTGTGCCCCAACTGCCATCCGGCAGGCGCGCATAGCTCTCGTCCACCCCCAGAATCGGGGTTTTCACCGAGTCGATGAGGTAAGCGTTCGGGTCATAGATGTACAGTTCCTCGCCATTGGAGGAAATGGAGAACTTTGCGTGCATCGGCTTTCCCGCAATCGCCTGATTTTTCTTGTCGCACAGCACAATCACGCGTTCGCCTGCCGCCAGCTCCATATCCGGGAACAGGAACTTAATCGACGTGCCCTTGTTGGAAAGACCGACGTCCTTGAGGTTGATGGCGTGGTCGGAGCTGTTCCAGATTTCCAGCCAGTCGGGGTAATTGCCGTTTTCGTCCGGCATCGCGGTTCTATTCGCCGCCATAACCTCGCTGAAAACCAGTCCCTCATAATCACTCAGCGCGCCGCCTGTGGAATGCACCAGATTATCCTGCGACCCCGCGGAATAATACGCCTTTTGCACCGGCTTTTTCGGGCTGACGATGACCACAATTGCCACCAGCGCAATCAGCACGGCGCAGACGAGGACATTCAGCACACGGCGTTTCTTCTTACGATATTTCACAGCGGGCGGCATCTGCTTCGGCTCTGCGCGACGCTGCCGTTTTTCGGGCTGATAAGACTGCATGGTAATCCTTTCTGCGGTCAGGAGGATATTCATCCCCGCCGCGGCGCAGGACGGTCAGGCGGATTTTCGCCATCCGTTTCCCTTTCGACAAATAGAACGATGCAGCACCGTCCTATCCTGCATTGTATCACAAAAACCTATTCCCGCGCAAGCATTATGACCCTTTTGCGCGGATTTTTCATCTTTTGGTCACAATTCGGGTGATTTTTGCATCCATCGGCGGGGGTTTCCGTCCCATAGCAAGGCAATGATGGCAGGATTCACACGCCCGCAAGCGCGATTTCCTCCTGCCACGACAAAAGTCAACTCCGGTAGTGGCGACCCGAAGGTTTCCAAAGGGCGATCGCAGACTTCGTCTGTTCTCACTGCCCTTTGGTCGCCTCCGCAGAGGCGAAACCCCTGCTTGCGGGAAAGACCCGCTATGGTTGGAAAGACCAGCAGGTCGGTCGCGCCCATTTGGCGCGACAATGTGCAAGTGGTGGATAGAGCAGCTTGGGGGCGCGTCTGAGGACGCGCAAAGTTACTGGCAGGGACGCTT
>ENA-OPRV01000455-OPRV01000455.1-human-gut-metagenome-genome-assembly--contig:-NODE-455-length-28011-cov-2.921341_pt1 | contig 28011 bp, 23 predicted proteins | sample MGYA00241896_ERZ501886 | MGnify/ENA primary metagenome ERZ501886 (study PRJEB25962, sample SAMEA2042452) | human gut metagenome | biome: human gut; feature: human-associated habitat; material: faeces... | reverse complement strand
TGGCGCAAAGGAAGTTCATGTAAGGATCAGTTCACCACCGTTTTTGTTCCCATGTTATTTCGGAACAGATGTACCAAGCTGCGACCAGTTGATTGCTCATGAACATACAGTGGACCAGATCTGCGACTTGATCGGGGCGGATTCCCTTGGCTACCTGGATGGCGAGAGACTGCCTGAATTGATCGAAGGGGAGACGGGATATTGTGACGCATGCTTCTCAGGAAATTATCCGGTAGAACCACCAAAGGAAGATATTCGAGGAGATTTTGATAAATAACACAAGAAAGGAATATGAAAAATGAGTACAGATAACTATGTAAGCCCATTGTCAGAGAGATATGCCAGTAAAGAGATGCAGTACATTTTTTCTCCGGATATGAAGTTCAGCACATGGAGAAGACTGTGGATTGCTTTGGCAGAAACAGAAAAAGAACTGGGATTGAAAGATGCAGATGGCAACCCTCGCATTACGGACGAGCAGATTGAAGAACTGAAAGCTCATGTTCGCGACATTAACTATGATGTGGCAAAAGCCAGAGAAAAAGAGGTCCGTCATGATGTAATGAGCCATGTATATGCTTATGGAAAACAGTGCCCGAAGGCAGCAGGAATCATCCATCTGGGTGCAACTTCCTGCTATGTAGGAGACAACACCGATGTGATCATTATGACAGAGGCGTTGAAGCTGGTAAAGAAAAAACTGGTGAATGTAATTGATATTTTGTCTAAATTTGCCATGGAGTATAAAGATCTTCCAACTTTGGCATTTACTCATTTTCAGCCGGCGCAGCCTACTACTGTAGGTAAAAGAGCCACACTTTGGATCCAGGAACTGGTAATGGATCTGGAGGATCTGGATCATGTTCTGGGTACCATGAAGCTGTTAGGCTCCAAGGGAACCACCGGAACCCAGGCATCCTTCCTGGAACTGTTCAACGGGGATCAGGAGACCATCGACAAGATCGATCCCATGATCGCTGCCAAGATGGGCTTCAAGGAGTGCTATCCCGTATCCGGACAGACCTATTCCCGTAAGGTGGATACCAGAGTAGCTAACGTACTGGCAGGTATTGCGGCATCCGCACACAAGATGAGCAACGATATCCGTCTGTTACAGCACCTGAAGGAAGTGGAAGAGCCGTTTGAGAAGAATCAGATCGGTTCCTCCGCAATGGCATATAAGCGTAATCCCATGAGAAGTGAGCGCATTGCGTCTCTGTCCCGTTATGTGATGGTGGACGCACTGAATCCCGCGATCACTTCCGCTACCCAGTGGTTCGAGAGAACTTTGGATGACTCTGCAAATAAGAGACTGTCCATTCCCGAAGGCTTTCTTGCCATCGACGGCATCCTGGATCTGTGCCTGAATGTTGTGGACGGTCTGGTAGTATACCCGAAGGTGATCGAGAAGCATATGATGAGTGAGCTGCCCTTCATGGCTACCGAGAATATCATGATGGATGCTGTAAAGTTAGGCGGCAACCGTCAGGAGTTGCATGAGCGTATCCGTGAGCTGTCCATGGAGGCGGGCCGCAACGTGAAGGTAGAAGGAAAAGAAAACAATCTGTTAGAGCTGATCGCCGCAGATCCTGCATTCCCCATGGGACTGGAGGAACTGAAGGCATCCATGGATCCTTCTAAGTATATCGGACGTTCTAAGGAACAGGTGGAAGCATTCTTAAAGAACGTGATCCATCCGATCCTGGAAGCCAACAAAGATCTTCTGGGCGTAAAGGCAGAGATCAATGTATAAATAGAAATCATATCATCACAGAAATCCGTCATTTGACCAGGAGAGCCAATGGCGGTTTTCTGCGTTGCGGAGAAATATCAGAGAGAGCAGGAGATAGATAAAAATGGGTGGATTTTTTGGAGTCGCAGCAAAAGAAGACTGTGTATTTGATCTGTTTTTCGGAACAGACTATCATTCCCATCTGGGAACCAGACGCGCCGGAATGGCAGTCTACAGCAAAGAGGAAGGTTATAACAGAGCCATTCACAACATCGAGAATGCGCCGTTTCGTACCAAATTCGACAAGGATGTCAATGAAATGCGGGGCAATCTCGGTATCGGATGTATCTCAGATTATGAACCACAGCCACTGATGGTGCGTTCCCATCACGGAACTTATGCCATCACCACGGTTGGCAAGATCAATAATACTGATGCCATTATAAAGGATCTGTTCGCAAAAGGACATTCCCATTTTCTGGAGATGAGCGGCGGAGACATCAACGCCACGGAGCTGGTGGCAGCCATTGTGAATCAGAAGGATAACCTGGTGGAGGGCATTCAGTACGCCCAGGAGATCATTGAAGGTTCCATGACGCTTCTGATCATGACACCGAAGGGAATCTATGCGGCCAGAGATAAGATGGGACGTACTCCTGTGGCCGTGGGCAAAAAGGAAGGAGCATATTGTGTTTCCTTTGAAAGTTTTGCTTATCTGAACCTGGGATACCAGGCGGTACGTGAACTGGGACCGGGAGAGATCGCCGTGGTGACACCGGAAGGTGTGCGGACGTTGGTACAGCCGGGAAAAGACATGAAAATCTGCACCTTTTTGTGGGTATATTATGGATATCCTTCTTCCTCTTACGAAGGGATCAGTGTTGAAAAAATGCGTTATCAGTGTGGCGCGAAGCTCGCGGAGCGTGATCATGTAAAGCCGGATATCGTAGCCGGTGTGCCGGATTCCGGTACCGCTCATGCAGTAGGATATGCGAACCGTTCGGGGATTCCTTTCTCCCGTCCGTTCATCAAATATACACCGACCTGGCCGAGATCTTTTATGCCGACGATACAGACCCAGAGAAATCTGATCGCCAAGATGAAATTAATTCCGGTACATGACCTGATCCAGGATCAGAGCCTGCTGCTCATTGATGATTCCATTGTCCGCGGCACACAGCTGAGAGAGACGACGGAATTTTTATACCAGAGCGGTGCGAAGGAAGTACATATCCGTCCGGCATGTCCCCCCTTGTTATACGGTTGTAAGTATCTGAACTTCTCCAGATCCTCCTCCGAGATGGATCTGATCACCCGCCGTGTGATCAAGGAGATTGAGCAGGAGGGCAGAGAAATCGATCTGAAGAACTATGTGAATCCCGATACTCCGGAATACGAGGAGATGGTAGGACGGATCTGCAAACAGCTGAAGTTCACCACATTGCAGTTTCAGAGATTGGATGATATGATTGAGTCCGTGGGCATCGGCAGAGAGAAGCTGTGCACCTACTGTTGGGACGGCAGAGAATAATGCGAAAAGAACTTCTAATCACTCAGAGCATAGGCTCTTTCGTGAAGAAGTTCTAAATTTCATACAGGAAAAAGCATAAATGCTTTTTCACAAGAAATTTCACAGGTGTAAGAGAATTGAGATTAGAATTATGAAACAGGAGCACGATATTGACAGAACGTAAAATGATTCAGACAAAACAGAATAAAGTTATTCGGATGGATTTTTGGACGGTACTGTGGCACGGGCTGCCTGTTGTGGCACTGTTTATCTGGGGAGCTTTCTGCATTACGAACAATCTGTGGTATGACGAAGCGTATTCGGCATCCATGGTCTCACTTTCCTGGAAACGCCTGATCTATATTACCGCCACGGATGATCACTCTCCGTTTTATTATGTATTGTTAAAACTGTTTTATCATTTATGCGGAGGCGGTACCCATTTTTGGGCATTGAAGCTGATGTCTGTCCTTTTTATGCTGGGTTATATGCTTCTGGGAAAATATTATGTGGAGAAATTATTTGACCGGAAGATATCGGTATATTTTATGCTGTTTTCTCTGCTGATGCCGATATTCAGCGTACAGGCGGGGAATGTGAGAATGTATGCAGTAGCATTGTTCTTTCTGACACTGACAGGCTTGTCGGCCTATGATATTTTCAGAGAGGCGACGCACAGGAAGTGGATCGTATTTTGTATCGCGAGCATTTGCACGGTATACTGTCATACGTTTGCGTTGATCCAGACCTTTTTATTTTATATGCTTTTTCTGGCGGCGATTCTGATCTGCCGGAAGAAGGAACTGGTGAAGGGATATTTCATCTCCGGATTTACGGTTGCGATCGTGTTCTCCCCCTGGCTTGCAGTGACATGCAGACAATTTATCCTGCGGATGCGCTATGACGATGGTTCCGTATCAGAACTTGCAACGCTGAATTCCGTGATGGATTATTGTAAGGAATGGTTCTCAGCGGTGGAGACACCCATTGGAATCGTCGTGTTGCTGGGACTGGCAATATGCCTGATATTAAGCTACGGAGCCGTAGACTGGGTGAGACAGCATCACAATGCGGCACCGGCGATCACAGCATCGGCATTTGCGCTGACCGGTATTGTGGGAGGCGTAATCTCTGCGACTGTTAACAATTGTTTCATGGGACGCTATGCTTTCCCGGGAATGTGCTTTGTCATGCTGTGGTATGCAGTGGGATTTTCACAGATCCTGGATACCGCAAAAGAAAAAAACAAAAAATGGTGGGTCGGCGGTATCCTTGCACCGGCAATGCTTTGTTTTTTGTTGCAATATGTATCGGAGATCCGGCTGGAATATGATGACGGACTGCAAAAATACGAAGATTTTATCGAAGAACAGGTCACGGAAAACGATGCCTTTATCGGACCGTATACCCATACGATCTTTTTGAATGTGTATCATCCCGAACTTCATTACTATTTGCTGGGATATAAGTTATACAGTCTGCCGTTTGTAAATACAGAGGCATTGACGAATTACAGTCAACTGGAGACGTACGACAATCTGTGGTATATCTGTTTTCAGGGAGGCGTACCGAATGAGGTAGAGGGTGAATATCGGTATGAGGAGGCAGTGAAATTCCATTATATGTATTATGATTTTGTAGTGTATCGCTTGGAAAGAATCGTGCAGGAATAAGAAATGGCGAAAACGGAAATTATTTCCGAAAGAAATGTCACAGGAATGTACAGAAGTAAAAACGTATTTATGAGTTAAAGGAATTGAAAAATGCAGAACATGGAAAAAATAAATCATCGAGAAAGCACAGTGCGTCAAAAATGGGTGGAATATTTAAACCATTTTCTGAAAAACAGAATGTATTTGTGCATTTTGCTGCTCACAGCAATATGCGCCTACGGTTATAAAGTGACAAATGTAACCATCGGCATTGATGATACACCGTCATTATATTATTTTGAAGAAGGACTGATTGCCATTGTGGGGCGGTGGGTTCTGTTTTTGCTGAATAAGATCTGCTCCATTGCGGAATTTTTACCTTTTCTGACGGATTTCGCAGCAGTCGTTTTACTGGTTATTGCTGCCATTGTGTGGTCGGCGTTATTTTATTCTGTATTCGGTGAGAAAATTCCGATGGTCGGATATGCTTTTTTCGCCGCTGTCTTTGTGTCCAGTCCGCTGATCAGCGAAGTGTTCACCTATTTTCTGCATAATGGAATTGCCATAGGATATCTAAGCTGCGGGATCAGCCTGTGCTTTATGCGTGAGTGGCAGTGTAGTATGCAAAATCCAGGAAAGGGAACAACAATCGGTGAAAAATGCAGAGACCTGGCAGTGGGAAAAATCGTATACGCAGCGGTGTTTTTATGGATAGCTGTCGGCTGCTATGAATCTTTTATGATACTGTGGCTGGCGGGGCTTTTGCTTTTGCTGCTGGCGGAGCGGATATGCATGGAAGCTGTACACGAAGCCGGAGTTATTGTAGTATTGGCCGCAGGAGCGACGGCAGCATTTTTGGCGGTCATATTGCGCAGTCTGATGATCGTCATTGTGACGAAGGCGTTTCATCTGGAATATCTGCAGGGAGAGGCCGAACAACGTTCCGTTACGGAGATGCTTGGGTGGATGTTTAATCCCGGGGCTTTCGGTGAACTGGTCATGATCCTTAAGCGGACATTTGTCTTGTATGGCGTGTTTGCCTATGCGTATCTGCCGATCAGGATCTTCGTCTTATCGGCGGTTGTGATCGTGGCAGTCACATTGCTTAGAGTGATCCGCGGTCGGGATCTGTGGGCACTTTTACTGTTGCCGGCAGCTTATTTTGCGGCATTTTCTCTTTTATTTGTTGAAGGAAAAGCAACATTGTACCGTTCTGCGCAGTTTCTGCCGATTTTCTGCGGATATGGAGCGCTACTTTTTGCCTATGCGGTGTGGCAGGTAACAGCATGGTGGGAACGGAAGACACAGAAGTCTCAAAACAGTCGTATCTGTCGCGGCGTGCGTGGGATTGCGATTCTCGTGTTTGCGGTAATTGTCTGGAATCAGTGCGCGGATATGACGAAATGGTTCTACATTGATAAACAGAAATACGATGCGGCAGTGAAAACGGTGGATCAGATCGCATTGGATCTGGAGCGGAACTTTGATACTTCCAAACCGGTGATTTTCACGGGCAGCTATGAGATCCCGTATAGTATTATACAGGATGCTTATGTAAGCTATGGTTCGACTACATACTTCAAAATGAAGCGTCTTACGGATCTGATCGATCCGGATCTGCTGGACAAATACAATCGTGGATCCAAAGGTGTCTGGGTGGCACAGACACCTGCATTGTCGGTCATCGACTGGGGGCGCTATGCCTTTGATTCCGATGCCGAACTGGTGAAATTTTTCGCAATGCACGGGCATACGCTGGTGGCAGAAGAGGATATCAGCCTGTATGCCGGAGCGGAAGAGGAGGCTTTAGGTCTGCCGGAATATCCGCAAGACGGGTACATTGTAGATAAGGGTGATTATATTATTATACATTTTTAGGGGATTACATGGTGAACAAAAGACAGATTAGTTTAATTAGAAATCTAATTACAGTAGGAACAATTCTTCTCTTTGCCTCCTTCCTTTGGATTAAGGATATGGGAGTCTATTTTGAGACCAATGACGACAGGATTATTGCGGAGATATTGTCCGGTGTCCATAGCCTGACTCAGGATCCGCATACTATTCATGAAAATTATCTGCTAATGCTTCCTCTGTCGCTATTGTATAAAATTACTTCCGGAGTGTCATGGTATGGGTGGAGCCTGCTTTTGTGCCATGCAACAGCGTGGTTTGTGACAGAAAGCAGTTTTCTCTCACGGTGTAAAAATTGGAAAGATTATCTTGCTGTACTCATTGGTCTGAGCGGGCTCTTTTTGGGTAGTCTGGAATTGATCGGAAGGATTCAATTCACTTCGACAGCTGTAATTCTGGCAATTTCCGGTTATATTGCTTTGTATCTGGAAGAAAACAGGAAAAAAGGGTATGTGCTGTTCTTTGTAACGGAACTGTTAGCATTTTGTGTACGTTACAAAGCAATGCTGATGATACAGCCACTTGGCGGAATCGTGTGGCTGGGATTGGCATTGGTACAGTTGGGAAAGACAGGGTGGAGCCGGGAACGACTGCTGGAAAAGGGAAAAGAAGCAGGGAGACTTCTCTTAATCTGGGCTGCGATTTTTCTGTTGGGAGGCTTTGGGAATATCATTGGATATCACAGTGAGGACTGGAAGGATTTTCTTAAATTTTCAGAGACAAGGGCTCAGTTATTTGATTATCATGGCGCTCCGAATTATGAGGATGTAAAAGATATTCTGGATCGTTATGATGTAACAGAGAATGTATATGATGGATTTTGCAATTACAATATTCTGGATTGGGAGGTAAGTACCGATTGCATAGAAGAACTTGTGGAATTCCAAAAGCAAAAAGCTGGGCAGAAAATTACGCTCGGAGAGGCTTTTCGCAGTTCTTTCGAGGGAATGAATTCCGACGGTATGCAGAAAATAAATAAAACCTGTGTGACAATGTGGGTGATTCTTACAATATGGATGATTTTCAAAAGGCAATTTACAATGCTGTATCCGTTACTCGGAATACTGTCTGTGCGGACTGCGTTGTGGATGTATCTGATTTATCAGGGACGATTACCGGCACGGGTAAGCTATCCCTTATTTACGGGAGAAGCTCTTTTGCTGTTTTCGGTTTTCTGGTATTTTTATACAGAGGAAAGCGAAAAGAGAAAACATTTGGTTACTGTTGCCGGGGGAATTGTCTGCCTGATTGTTTTGCTTACCGGCACTGATGCGGGGCGAGCACAGTACCGTTATGTAAAGCCGGAAAATGAGGGGCAGAAAGTGTATATGGAAGGTATGAAGGAAGTTCTGGATTATTGCAATGGAAATGCAGAAAAGAAATTCCTCTTGGATGGTTTTTCGTTCAATTACTATAAGGGGAGTGCTCTGGAAACAGAGAGTTACGGTCCACGCAATGCTGTGAGCTTCGGTACCTGGTTTTCCAACAGCCCGTCTGCAATCGAAAAATGGAAGAATTATTTTACTGAGGATGATGCTGCGATTTATGTGATCGTGTACGAAGACGGAAACATGGAAAACTATCCCGCAATCCGCATGATGTCTGAACAAATGCAATGTCCGGCGGTTCTTGACGATCGTATCGATGTGTCAACAGGTATTACTTATCTGGTATGGCGTATAGGAAAATAGTTTATGAAAAGTAAGTTAAAACATAATTTTATAGAGTTTTTGGATCAGATTCCTCTGTGGTGGCTTGAAATTCTGGTTACAATTGTATTTTTCCTGCCCTATTTTGTCCTGGGAGACGGATGTGTCTTTGAGATCAACGACCAGCTGGATGAAAGCATCATGAACTATATGCTTCCAGCAAGACATCTGTGGGATGGCAGCACAATATATCCTGAGATGTTAAACGGAGTCAATGCCAGCGGCATGCAGCCATCGGCAGTTCTTTTCCTGCCGCTGTATAGCCTGCTTTCTGCAAGAGTGGCATTCCTTACGCAGTATATAGCATGTTTCCTGGTGGCATTTTTAGGGATGTACCTACTGGTAAAAGAAATCACGGACAGCAGTATTCTCGCGGTGATCGCAGGAAGCTGTTTCTGCGTACTGCCGTTATATCCGGTCTATGGTCTGTCGGAGTTCGGTATTCCACTGATCCTATACGGAGCCCTGTGCCTGTGGAAACAAAAAAAGGTGATCCCGGGGTTACTGATCACGATCGTATTCGGACTGACCAGTCATCTGGTATATACCGGATATGTGGTGCTGGGCTTCTGGGGGATCGCACTTGTTTATGCACTTATAAAAAAGAGAAAGAATCAGTGGTTTCCGATGGGATTTGCGGCGCTTTTAGCCACCTATGTATTGGTGAACCGGACTTTGATCTGTGAGATTTTGTTCGGAACCGGCAGCTATGTCAGCCACCGCGAGGAAATGGTATCTTCCGCGATGTCGTTTTGGGAAACTTTTCTGAGTGTATTTCAAAACAGCGCGCAGCATGCCCCGTCCCTGCATAAATATCTGATTCTTCCGATCATCCTGTTTTTGATTCTGGGTGCTTTTTGCAAAAAGGATGTGACGGATAAAAAGATTTATAGGATAGCGGTGGCGAACTTTTTGCTGCTGATCGTGATCGCGCTGTTTTATGCTTTTTGCCACTCTTCAGTGATCGTGAATCTGAAAAACAGCATGACAGGATTTTTACATTATTTCCAGATCGAACGGTTTTACTGGTTGTATCCGGCGCTCTGGTATCTGGAATTTGCACTGTCTGCCGCTGTATTGTGGCGGACGCCGGTTCCGGGCACCGGGCGGCGTATGTTGGTTGGAAAACTGGCAGCGATCTGCATCTGTCTGCTCCCGACATTGCAGTTGTTAAAGGTAAATTCCGGCATGTATCTGAATGTGAACCAGATCAACAACGGTTCCGGGATCACCGGTTATATCTCCTGGGAGAGCTGGTTTGCAGAGGATTTGATGCAGGAAATAGACGATGCTATCGGCCGGGACAAGAGTACTTACCGTGTGGCACATTTGGGGATCAGTCCGGCTCCGTCCCTGATGCATGGTTTTTATACGGTGGATGGATATTCCAATAATTATTCTCTGGAATATAAGCACCGCTTTCGAGAAGTTATTGCGGCAGAGCTGGAGAAAAATGAGGAAGTACGGGTATACTTTGACCTGTGGGGAAACCGGTGTTATCTATTCAACAGTATTACCGGTAATTATATGCAACTGAAAAAGGGCAATACCCTGGTGTATGAAGGACTGGAGTTCGATATGGATGCATTACGGGAACTGGGATGTGAATACCTGTTCTCCGGCGCCGAGATCGGTGATGCCGAACGCATGGGTCTGGAGCTCGTAGGTTATTATGAAACGGACGACTCTTATTGGGGAATCTGGGTGTATTGCATAATGAAGGAAGCGAAATGAAAGAAAAAACATTTATGAAAAAGTATGGAATGCTGTTGATGATCTTAGGAGTGGCAGCAGTGACAAGATTGGCAGGCTTAGGAAAAATACCGGAGGGTATCCTTCCGGATGAGGCATGTGCTGCGTATAATGCATGGGCACTTATGACAGAAGGAATGGATAACAGAGGGTATGGCTTTCCGGTGTATTTTATTGCGTGGGGAAGCGGAATGAATACGTTGTATTCTTATCTGTCTATTCCGTTCCTGTGGCTGTTTGGCGCTACAACTATGGTATATCGTATTCCGCAGGCGCTCTTTGGTATTTTGGGAGTGCTGGCAGCATATGTGCTGGGAAGAGAACTGCTGGATGAAAAATTCGGACTTCTGTTCTCTTTTCTGCTGGCGATCAATCCCTGGAATATCATGATCGACCGGTTCGCACTGGAGTCAAACCTGGCACCTGCGATGTTTCTGATCTCACTTACCCTGCTTGTACTGGGGATCAGGAAAAACTCCGGGTATCTTCCGGCTGCGGCTGCATTTTTTGGATTGACGCTCTACAGTTATGCTCAAAGCTGGATCGTGGTGCCGCTGTTTCTGCTGCTATTTCTGCTGTTTTATCGGAAAAGCATTCCTTATGGAAAACATCTGTGGTTTTCAATTCTGGTATTAGCTGTCATAGCAAGTCCGTTATTGTATTTTGTAGGTGTGAATCTGAATCTTTTGCCGGAGATTAAAACCCGATTTTTCTCTATCCCCAGATTACTTGCGTTCCGGGGAGAAGAGATCAACATTGCCCATATGATAGACAGTGCAAAAATGGTGTGCAAGATGCTACTGAGACAATATGATGGTGCCGCTCATACAGCCTGCGCAAAGACAGGGGCATATTACTTTTTCACAGCACCGTTCTGGATGCTGGGGATCGTCCTGCAGCTGACCGGCATAGTTCGCAGCCGGAAGCTTGAGAAAAAGCCTATGGAGTATGTTATGCTGTTCTGGCTGGTCAGTGCAGCGGTTATGTGTGTGCTGAATGAAATAGTTACGGTAATACATACCAATCTCATTCATATTCCCATAATTTTTTATGGGGCATATGGCATTTACAAGGTATGCAGTTATTTAAAAAGCAAAGTATTTTCCGGTATATGTATGGGAATGATGTTGTTTTCCTTTGGAATATTTGCGGTCTGGTATGTGAAAGACAGTGAGGAATATGCCTCCTATTTTGTCGGAAAAGAGGCAGAAGAAGCAATTGAAATGGCAAGATCGGTAAGTGAGAATGGAGAATTTACAATCGTAGAACCGGGCACGATTAATTTTGCGACCATTCTCTGGGAGGAAAAAATACCTGTTACAGACTATCTGAATTCCGTAGTATATACAGGGGTTCCCGGATGGGAAAATCCGGAGAGCTTTACCGGTTACCGGTATGTGCAGACCCTGGATGAGGCTGTGGAAGATGGCGTGTATCTGATCCCCATACAATATGAAGAGGAAATGATGCATAGAAATTATCAGATCATTACAGTGAATACCGATTACTCACTGGCGATCCGGTAAACGCAAAATAATGACACTCAGGGCAATACCAAGGAGCAACAGCCAGGAGATACCGACAATGCCCTTATAAAAAGAATAAGATTGAATATAGTACATCTGGCATAAAAGACGGCTGTTTTGTTCTTTTTCGTCCAGACGATAATCGGACACGTTATCCAGATAATAGTGTGCATTATCTGTGCATAACATGCGGAATGCCGAGGAAGGGGCGTCGGATAGATTCTCGATGCGGACAGTAAAGGTGCTTCCTGTGCAGTGTGTCTGATCGAGACAGAAGTTTACATAACGGTCCGCCGGCAGAGAGGTCAGGTTCAGGACCTGTTCCATGATGACGGCATCATCCCGGAAAACGGAGACTTTGACCTGGGTGTCCTGCCATACATCATCCGTATAGGAAAAAGCAAGATCGATACTTTCGAGGGTGGATCTATCCCAGGCAATATCCTCTTCTATCGTAGCACCGGGTAAAATTTCCAAGGTTGTGTCCGGGTAAGATACGGTGAGGGAATCAATGGCGATCACGGGAGAGATTTCTTTTTTCAGAACGATGACGATACCGCACACGAGGATCAGCCAGATAGCAGCGAGGAGTATTTTTTTATAGAATGGATGAGTTATCAAAAAGTTTTTCATGGGAATCTCCTAAGTAAGGCTAAGTAAGTTTGCTATATTATAGCATACAAATCTTAAATTTTGTTAAGAAAATACAGGTTTCTGTTTCGATGTTTGAAAAATATGATAGAATAGAAAAATAAAATACCTTGAATTGGAAAATAGGATGAAAGACAGAATTTATATATGTCACACTTACTATCATGCATATGTGACGTTTTTAAAGGAGTTAAAAATACGGGCAGAGGCAGATCCTGCGAGGAAAGCGGGAACTGCTACTTTAGTGCTGTCCAAAATGTCCAACAATTTTGAAAATCTGAAGGCCCGGGTGGAGAGCACGGGCCTGTTTGAGGAAGTCCTGGAGTTCGATGAGAAGAGAGAGGACTTTTTCCCGGAGCTGGCAAAATACCGCGTGGATACCGGGAATTTCCTGGGGAATCTGAAGAACCGTATCCGTTTTACGCGGGAATATGCCAGACTGGAGGCACCTTACGTACCGGTGAACCTGAAGGAATACAAGGATATTTATGTCTATTGCGATTCCGACCCCATCGGGTATTATCTGAATCAGAATCATATCCGCTATCATGCAGTGGAGGATGGTCTGAACTGTCTGAAGAATTTCGATGCCGCCCGGTATGACAACAGAGGCCATTTTAAGCTCAAGGCCTTTTTATCCATGTATCTGAATCTGATCTTTGTACAGAACGGTTACGGCAAATATTGTATCGATATGGAAGTCAATGACATATCTGCCATCCGTTATCCCTGCCCCAGATATATCGAAGTACCGAGAAAACCGCTGGAGGACCGGTTGACGGAAGAGGACAAGCAGCTGCTCCTGCAGGCTTTTGTCAGAAATAAAGAGGAACTGGAATATCAGATCGCGGAGAGCAGCAGGGTGGGGGACAAGATCCTGATCCTCACGGATCCTCTGTGTACGCTGGATGTCAGAGAACGGATTTTCCGTGACATTATCAAAATGTATGAGAAAGAAGGCACCATCTTCCTGAAACCGCATCCCAGGGATCTGCTGGATTACCGTAAGCTGTTTGCGGAGTATCCGCAGTTTGATGCATCCATGCCCATGGAAATGCTGAATTTCTTCCCGGGACTGCGTTTCAAAAAGGTGGTCACGGTATTTACGGAAGTAAAGGGACTCCCCTTTGCGGAGGAAGCGGTACGTCTGGGGGCTGATTTCATGGATGCTTATGAAGATCCACTGATCCACAGACAGAACGAACAGATTTAAGTTTGGAGAGAATCAATGATACAGATAATCAAGAAATTACGAGTTCTGTTAGATAAAAAACAGAAAAGAACCATGGTGGGACTGATCTTTCTCATGGTGATCAGCGCCTTTTTGCAGACCGCCGGTGTGGGAATGCTGGTGGAGGTCATGCAGATCGTCATTGACCCCGAAGCGGTTCAGCACAGCCGGGTGGCGGAAGCCTGCTATGAGATCCTGGGAGTGGAAAGCTACCGGACTTTCTCCATCATTGTCATGGTACTTCTGATCCTGGTATTCGTAGTGAAGAATCTGTTTACTTATTTCCAGCAGAAGCTGACATTATCTTTCGTATACACGAACCAGTTCCGGACCTCGGAGCGCATGATGCGCAACTATCTGCGCCGCGGGTATGAATTTTATCTGAATGCGGATACTGCAGTGGTGCAGCGAAGCATCACTTCGGATGTAAACAATATGTATGCCCTGATCCTGGCACTTTTACAGCTGTTGTCCGATACGGTGGTATCGTTGTTCGTCATCAGCTACTGCTTTATCTCCAGTGGTACCATGACGATCCTGATGGCGGTGGTACTGCTGCTTCTGATGTGGCTGATCAAGCGGGTCCTGAAGCCGATCATGTACAAGGCAGGCAAGGATAATCAGGATTATTACAGCAGTCTGTTCAAATGGATCTCCCAGACGGTACAGGGAATTAAGGAAGTGAAGATCTCCGGCAAGGAGCAGTATTTCGTATCCGAGTATCGCAAGTGCGGTAAGGGATATGTGGATGCCGTACAGCGTTACAGTCTGTATAATCAGGTGCCGAAGCTGCTGATCGAGACAGCCTGTGTAGCTACAATGGTGGGCTACATGATCTTCCTCGTGGCGACCGGAGTATCCACGGAAAATATGCTGACGGTATTCGGAACTTTGGCAGCAGCGGCACTGGTACTACTGCCCTGTGTCAACCGTATCAATAATCAGATCAATTCCATCGCCTATTTTGAACCCTTCTTCATGGGAGTCAGCGATAATCTGCAGGACGAGATCAACGGACAGAATATTGACATGTCCTTTGCTACCGATGAGGATGAGAAGCTGGATGTGAAAGAAAGCATCGAGATGAAGGACATTACTTATGCATATCCCAACACAGAGCGTCTGATCTTCGATCATGCGGATCTGAAGATCCCGGTGGGAGCTTCCGTGGGTATCGTGGGAACCTCCGGCGCCGGCAAAAGCACGGTGGTGGATATTCTGCTGGGACTGCTGGAGCCCAGTACGGGACATATCTATGCGGACAGCGTGGATGTGAAGGACCCCGGCAATTACCGGAAATGGCTGAAAAACATCGGCTATATTCCCCAGATGATCTTCATGCTGGATGATACCATCCGTAAAAATGTGGCTTTCGGTGTGCCGGAAGATAAGATCGATGAAGAGAGACTGTGGGAAGTCTTAAAAGAGGCCCAGCTGGATGAATTTATCAAGACTCTGCCGGAAGGCTTAGAGACCGGTATCGGCGAGCGGGGTATCCGTCTCTCCGGAGGACAGAGACAGCGTATCGGTATTGCCAGAGCGCTGTACAATGATCCCGAGGTGCTGATCCTGGATGAGGCTACTTCCGCACTGGACAATGATACGGAGGCAGCCATCATGGAATCCATCAACAGGCTGCACGGCCGTAAGACGCTGATCATCATTGCACACAGATTGCAGACCATTGAGAAATGTGACATTGTCTACCGGGTAGAAGACGGCAGGGCAAAAGTGGAGCGCGGAACGGTATGAGTAAAAAGCTGAGTATCATCGTACCCGTCTATAATATGGCGGCAGAGGGAAAACTGAATTACTGTCTGGACAGCCTGGTGGGACAGACCATCCGGGGACTGTATGATTATGAGATCCTCTGTGTGGATGATGCTTCCACCGATGATTCTCTGGAGATTTTGCTGGATTATGAAAAAAGATATCCCGAACTGGTGCGTATTCTTCCGAACCGTGTGAATCTCAGACAGGGCGGTGCGAAGAACGAAGCATTGAAGGTGGCGGAGGGAGAATGGATCGGCTTCATCGACAGCGATGACTGGGTATCTCCCGATTATTACGAGAAGCTGTTAAAAAAGGCGGAAGAGACCGGGGCGGATGTGGTCGGCTGTGATTACAGTCTGGTGGATCATCATACCTTTGAGGTCGGAAAAGTGATCGTCAACAATACACCGGATCAGACCGGGGAACTGACGGAGGAACAGCATAAAAGTCTGTTTATCCGGCCCGGCAGTATGGTGTTGAAGATTTATAAGCACAGTGTGATCCGGGAGAACCGGTTGGATTTTCCGGCACATATTTTTTATGAGGATAATTGCGCGGGACCTTTGTGGAGTCTGTATTTCCGGCATTTTGCGAGAGTGGAGGAGCCGCTTTACTATTATTATCAGCACGCGGTATCCACAGTGCATCATATCACAGAAGAAAAATGCAGGGACCGCATGAAGGCGGCGGAGCTTTTATATACCGAGTGCAGAGACAGGGGGTTCCTTGCGGAATACCGGCAGGAGATCGAATACCGTTTCACGGAGCTGTATTATGCGATCACGTTATTCTCTTATATGAGTGGTGTGAAGAAGCCGAAGATTTCTTTTATCAGGGAATTACGTCAGGGTACGGAAAAATATTTTCCGGAGTTTGACCAAAATAAATATTATCTGCAGCATACCGGAGCAGAGGAACAGAAGCTGATCGCCATGCAGAAAAAGAGTGATCTACGGTTCTATCTGTACTACAGACTGCGGCAGTTCGTATGGAAATTACGGGCCTGATGGGAAGGCACCGGTCATGAGAAAGATGAGGTTAGGAAAATGAGCAGATTAGCCATTATCACAGCCAGGGGAGGCAGCAAGCGGATCCCGAAAAAAAATATCAGGGAATTTTGCGGGAAACCGATCCTGGCATATTCTATCGAAGCGGCACTGGCCAGCGGATTGTTTGACCATGTCATGGTGTCCACGGATGATGAGGAGATCGCACAGATTGCGGAAAAATACGGTGCGGAGGTTCCTTTTTTCCGGAGTGAAGCGACCTCCGGAGACTTTGCTACCACCAATGACGTGCTGGCAGAGGTGCTGGCAGAGTATGAGAAGCGGGGGATGCATTTTGACATTGCCTGCTGTATCTATCCTACGGCCCCTTTTGTGACGGCGCAGAAGTTGACCAATGCCGTGGAGCAGCTGGAAGCAAGTGATGCGGATACCCTGATCCCTGTGGTCAGCTTTTCCTATCCACCCCAGAGAGCCATGGTGGTGGAACAGGGACGGCTGGTATTCAAATATCCGGAATATCTGGACAGCAGATCCCAGGACCTGCAGCCTCATTATCATGATGTGGGTCAGTTTTATGTATTCCGCACGGAACGTTTTGCCGTGAATCAGAAACTCATGGTGGGAAATATCCTGCCGCTTGTCGTGTCAGAGCTGGAGGTACAGGATATTGACAACCTCACCGACTGGAAGATCGCAGAGATGAAATACCGTCTGATGACGGAGGAGAAATAATTCCGAAAGGATCAGAGATTATGACAACAGGAAGACTGGCAGTGCTGTCCAATGTGAATATGAATATGGTGATCCGCATGCTTCAGAAAAACGCACAGGTCTACGAAGCGGAGGGCTATGGCAACGAACTGGGGACTTTGCTGAATCCGCAGTCTTCTTATCATACTTATCATGCGGAGATCACGTTTCTGATCATGGATCTGGCAGAACTGCTGGAGCATGATTTGGATCCGGTCACCGCAGAACGAAAGATCGGAAACTGGTTCCGGACACTGGAGGGATGCCTGCTGCAAGAAGGAGTCTTCTACGTGTCGGATGCTTATCTGTGGGCGGTGGAGCTTGCCGTGCTGGCGGATACCGGGAGGAAGTCACAGCTGGAAGGCATCTGGGAACGGGAGCTTAGAAATCTGCAACAGAAGCATGCCAATGTGAGGAGCTTCCCTTACCGTGCGCTGGCAGAGCATTTTGGAGAAGAGAAAGCCTTTTCTCCCAAAATGTGGTATATGGGAAAAGTGCTCTGGGGGATGGAGATGCAGTCGGCACTGGCGGAGCAGATCCTCTACCGGGCCGCACTGGAATACCGCACGCCGAAAAAGGTGCTGGTGCTGGATCTGGACAATACGCTGTGGGGAGGCCTGGCGGGAGAGACAGATCATACCCCGGTGGTGTTATCGGAAGATCACAGTGGACTGGCCTACAAAAATCTGCAGCGCGTACTGAAGATCATGCAGAGTCAGGGTGTGCTCTTGGCCATTGCGTCCAAGAATAACGAAGCGGATGCCATGGAGATCCTGGAGCATCATCCCCATATGGTGCTTCGCCCGGAGGATTTCGCTGCGCAGCGGATCAACTGGGATCCGAAACCGGACAATATCCGGAAAATAGCGCAAGAATTGAACCTGGGGACCGATTCTTTTGTCTTTTTCGATGACAGTGAAGCGGAGCGGGAGATGGTACGGCAGATGCTTCCGGAAGTGGAAGTGCCGGAGTTCCCTGCGAGAGCGGAAGATCTGGCGCCTGCCATGGTGAAAATATATGAAACATATTTTGCTGCAGCGGTGATCACCGGAGAGGACCGGGAGAAGACTGCACAATACCGGGCCAATGCCGGCAGAAAACAAATGGAAGACCGGGCGGGCAGCTTTGAGGAGTATGTGAAAAAGCTGGAGATCTGTCTGCTGCCGGTGGATCCGAAGGAACATCTGGACCGGCTGACACAGCTTTTGAACAAGACGAATCAGTTCAATCTGACGACGAGACGTTATACCTTAGAACAGATGCGACAGATCACAGAGGATACGAAGAAACGGGTATTTCTGTATCAGGTGACGGACGTGTTCGGAGATAACGGCATTGTGGTAGCAGCGATCGTGGATACGGCGGGAGAATTGCCGGAGATCACGGATTTCGTTATGAGCTGCCGTGTCATGGGCCGCAATATTGAAAATGCGGTGATCGACCGCATCGAACAGCAGATGCGGGAAGAGGGATATACCGTTCTGCGGGGTAGATATGTGCCCACAGCGAAAAACAAGCCGGTGGAGACCATGTATGACAGACTGGGCTACCGGAAAACGGACAGCACACCGGAAGGCGGCACCTGTTATGAGATCGTGCTGGCCGAGAGGCCCGAGAGAGCCTACTGGTTAAAGGAAAACCTGTATGATTGAGCGCCGGATGTCTGATGCCAGGCTGCGGCAAATAGGAAGAAAGAGAATGAGGTTAATCTTATGAAAGAGAAGATCATAAAGCTGATTGAAGAGGTATTAAAGGTTCCGGCGGGAACCATCACCGAGGACACCATGATCGAAGATGTGGAGCAGTGGGATTCGCTGGCACATGTCATGATCATCGGACAGCTGGAGGAAGAGCTGGGAGTAAGCATACCGCTGGAAGAAGCCATCGAATTAAAAGGAATGCGTGAACTCCTGGAAAAGGCAGGCTGCGAATGAGTGTTACATTAAGAAAGATCACCGAAGAAGATCTGGAACAGATCATGCGCTGGCGCATGGATCCGGAGATCACCCGGTATATGAATACCGATCCGAAGCTTACACTGGAAGGACAGAAGAAATGGTTCGCCAAAGTGCAGCAGGATCCGGATGTGAGCTACTGGATCATACAGATCGATGGGACACCGGCCGGTGTCATCAATTACACGGGACTTATGAACCCGGCGGGAGACCTGGGATGGGCCTATTATGTGGGGGAGAAGAAGCTTCGCAGTATTCAGGCGGCCCTGGCCCTGGAGATGAGTATGTATGATCACGCATTTCTGGATCTTGGGAAAAATGCGGTATACAGTGATGTGTTTACCCTGAATCAGGGAGTGATCCAGCTCCACAAGATCTGCGGCTGTGAGGTCGTGGAGGAGAAGAAAGCCTGTGTGGAGAAAAATGGAACGGCTTACGACGTGACGTTCATGCGCATGACGGCGGATCACTGGAAAGAGATCCGGGACAACAAAAAATACGAACATATTGTATTTCCATAAAATTTCTATACGCAGATTTGTGCCTGCACAAGAGGCTATAACAGCTGAAGATTTGCAGGTTACGGAAAGGCAAGGGTACTATTATGAACAAAGAAATCATGATCGGAAATCGCAGGATCAGTGAGGATGCGCCCACTTTTGTGATCGCGGAGATGTCTGCAAATCACTTAATGGATTTCGACAGAGCGGTGGCAATCATGCAGGCGGCGAAGGACGCCGGCGCGGATGCTATTAAGATACAGACTTATACACCGGACACCATCACACTGGATTGTGATGATCCCTGTTTCCAGATCACCCAGGGTACCATCTGGGACGGAACGACATTGCATAAATTATACGAGACGGCCTATACGCCCTGGGAGTGGCAGCCCAAACTGAAAAAAATCGCAGAGGAGATGGGACTCATCTTTTTCTCCTCTCCGTTTGATCTGACCAGCATTGATTTCCTGGAGGAGATGGATGTGCCGGTATATAAGGTGGCCTCTTTTGAGATCAACGATATTCCTTTTATCCGCAAGATCGCCCGCACCGGCAAACCGATCATCATGTCCACGGGAATTGCTTATCTGGCGGATATCGAACTGGCATTGCGCACCTGTAAGGAAGAAGGCAATGAGAACGTGATCCTGTTGAAGTGTACGTCCGCTTATCCGGCCCCTTACGAGGATATCAATCTGAAGACCATTCCTTCCATGAAGGAAGTATTTGACTGTGTGGTGGGACTGTCCGACCATACCATGGGATGTGCGGTAGCGGGAGCCGGAGTGGCCCTGGGTGCCAAGGTAGTCGAGAAACATCTGACGCTGCGCAGGGCGGACGGCGGTGCAGATGCGGCATTCTCCATGGAGCCGGAAGAATTCAAGGAGATGGTGGACCACATCCGAATGATCGAGAAGGCGGTAGGAAAGGTGACCTATGATCTGACACCGAAGCAGAAGAAGAGCAGAGAGCATTCCCGTTCCCTGTTCGTGGCAAAAGATATGAAAGCGGGAGATGTCTTCACTCCGGAGAATTTACGCTCCGTAAGACCCTCCTGCGGACTGCATACCAAATATTATGAAGAACTGCTGGGCAAACGTATTACCAGAGATGCAAAACTGGGAACGCCCATGAGCTGGGATTTGGTTGATTTTTCGGAGTGATGCTATGTATTATTTTCGGGCAGACGGCAGTGCGAAAACCGGCGCGGGACATCTGATGCGCTGTCTGACGGTGGCACTGGAATTGCAAAAATTAACAGAACATCCGGAGCAGGTGTGCTTTCTGTGTGCGGATGAGGCTTCCGCAGAATTGCTGCGGAGTAACCATATGCCGGTGAAAGTGCTGGGGACGGATCCCGAAGATCTGGAGGGAGAACTTCCGGTACTGGAGAGACTGGCGGGAGATACGAAACAGATATTTCTCGTAGACAGTTACCGGGTGACGGATGCTTATCTGCAGGGACTGCGCAGGTTTGGCAGGGTCTTTTTGCTGGACGATATGCAGCAGCATGCCTATCCTGTGGATGGGGTGATCAATTATAATCTGTTCGCTTCCGCGGAAAAATACCGGGAATTGTACGGCGACACAGTCCCGCAGTATCTCGGGGCACCCTATGTGCCGGTAAGACAGCAGTTCTGTGATGCTTCCGGGAGTTATGCGGTGGCAGAACGGGCGACGGATGTACTGATCACGACCGGCGGCGGAGATATAGATAATATTGCGGGAGAGATCCTGCGTCAGCTGGCGGAATATGATCTGAACGGCTGCCCGGTCCGATACCATCTGGTGGTGGGAAGGTTCAACCCCAACCGGGAGAAACTGGAACAGTATGCCTCCGTGCATGAAAATGTAAGATTGCACTGTGATGTGCGGGATATGGCGGCACTGATGGCACAGTGCCAGCTGGCGGTGACCGCCGGCGGAACGACGATTTATGAACTGGCGGTGCTGGGAGTTCCTTTTGTATGCTTTTCCTATGCGGAGAATCAGGAAGCACTGACAGAGTGGCTGGGGACACAGCAGATCGCAGGCTATGCGGGGGCATGGCACCGGGCTGCCGGGGAGACACTGGAGCGCATTGGAGCGTGGTGTCTAAAGGCACAGAGGGATCCCGGACTGCGTCGGCAATGCTATGAAACAGAGCGGGGACTGATCGACGGCCTCGGAGCTGCAAGGATCGCACAGATATTGATAACGGCAGGAAAATTAGGAATAAAGTAAGGAATAAGTAAGCAATAAGTAAGGAATAAAGTAAGGAATGGAGAAGAACGGGATCAAAACAGGCAACAGAAAAGAAAAAATTGCATACAGCATTGTGGCGATCGCGTTGTTCCTGATCTTGTTATGGACTTTTTTCCCGGGGGACCGCGAGTATCAGAGAATCCCCTATGATGTGGTATTTCTGGGAGACAGTGTGTACGGACTGTGCCGGGATGAGACCTCCATTGCCGCCAAACTGCAGGAGAAGACAGGCCTGAAGTGTTATAACGGAGGACTGGGCGGAACGGTTCTGGGAAGAGCGGATGCGGAGAGAAGACTGGGATATACCAAGGATTCTCTGTCTGCGGCAGGACTGGTGAGATCTTTTGCGGTAAAGGATTTCGGTGTGCAGAAGACGATACGGATCCGGGAAGCTGCAACAGATTATTTTGAAGATACGCTGGGTGACCTGGGGCAGATCGATTTTGATACGGTACAGATTTTGTTTATCGGATCCGGACTGAATGATTATCACGCGGGGAATCCCATTGAGTCCGTGACGGATCCGTATGATGAATATACGTATTGCGGAGCGATCCGCAGTATTGTAAAGGAACTGCGGGAGGCTTATCCGGATCTGCGGATCATATTTATCACGCCGCCGTATACCTGGTATACGGTACCGGAGGTAACCTGTGAAGAGTACGATCTGGGAGGCGGCGTACTGGAAGATTATGTCAATGCGGAGATTGGGATCTGTGAAGCATTGGATGTGGAAGTGATCGATATTTATCATGACTATTATCCTCATGACAACTGGGACGATCTGTATCTCTATACGGATGACGGATTGCATCCCAACGAAGCGGGGCGGGAGAAGATTGCCCAGACACTGGCGGACTACCTGAATCAGACGTTAGACGAGGAGTGACAGACGGATGAAGACACCGTGGGAACTTTTGAAAGAGAGCAAGACAAAAATAAAGACAACCTGGAGGATCGCGTTCGTATCGGCGCTGGTGCTGGGATTACTGATCCATCTTCCGGTGATGCTGTCGGATATTCCGAATCATGACGGACTGAGCAGCATGTATTTTGACCAGAATATGATCACTTCCGGCCGCTGGTTTTTAACTGTTGCCTGTGGATTTTCTTCTTATTTTACCATACCCTGGGTGATCGGACTGATCGGACTGATATGGCTGGCACTTACGGCGGCGGTACTTACGGAAGTGCTGGAACTGACGGATCCGGTGACCATTACTGTGGTGAGCGGTCTGCTGGTATCTTTTCCGGCGCTGGCATCTACTTTTGCCTATGTGTTTACCATGGATGGTTACATGATGGCGCTGTTCCTGGTAGTGCTGGCGGTTCTGTTTACGGCGAAATATCCCAGAGGCTATCTGACCGGTGCAGTGTGTCTGGCATTCAGCATGGGAATCTATCAGGCGTACCTGCCTTTTACGATCCTGCTGTGTGTATATAAGATCCTGCTCTATTTCATGGAGGAAAAAGGCTGGAAAGAAAAGGCGAAATATTTATGCCGCTATCTGGGGATGGGAATTGCCGGCGGAGTATTGTATTATGTGATCCTGCAGATCCTGTTGAAGCTGCAGGGCAAGGTGCTAGATACTTATCAGGGGATCAATTCCATGGAGCAGATGGGATCCAGCATGGGAATTCTGGCAACCATAAAGGGAATGTACGTGGATTTCCTGGCATTTACGGTTCACGGCAATGTTCTTGTGAACAATATTTTTTCACTGGTGGCCTGCATTATTTTAGTGGCAACGGTAGTATTTTTAGTGATCCGCAGTATGATTTGGAGAAAATGGTTGAAGAATCCGGCATTTTTCGTTATAATGATTCTGTTGGGCATCAGTATGCCGCTTCTGACCAATGTGATATTGCTCATTTCTCCGAACCTGACCTATCATTTGCTGATGCGATACCAGTGGGTATTGTATCTGATCCTTATGACGGCGTTCGCGGACCGGTATACCGCTGAGGAGAGTCGTACGGACGTGGTATTGCAATGGGCAGCATTGTGTGCGGCGGTGGTATTGGTGTTCGATTATGGAATTTCCGATAATATCGGATATTCCAATCTGGAGAAAAAGTACGAGAAGACGTATGCGTATTGTGTACGCCTGCTGGACCGGATCGAGCAGACTCCCGGATATTATCAGGGGATTCCCATTGCATTGGTGGGAGTCATCGGCTATGATGAATTCCCTACAACGGATATCACGGGGAAGGTTACGGACGGTATGATCGGACTCAGCGGAGATTACCTCATCTATAAGGGAGCGGATTATCAGGCATTTATGCAGAATTATCTGGGGGCAACCCTGAATTTTCTGGATCCCGATACGGTGGGTGAGATCTACATGACACAGGAATACATTGACATGGATACATTCCCCGGACCGAATGCTACGAAAGTAGTGGATGGGATCCTCTATGTCAAGACAGAGAACTGCGGAAGGGATTAAGAAGATGTCTTTATTGTCAATTGTCTTACCGGCATATAACGAAGAACAAAATATTGCGAATACCGCGAAGGTACTGGGCGAATTGCTGGACCGACACGGGATAGATTATGAACTGGTGTTTATCAGCGACGGTTCCAAGGACGGCACGTTTGACCGGATCAAAGAAGAGGCAGCGAAGAATCCGAGAGTGCGGGGAGCGGAATTCTCCCGTAATTTCGGTAAGGAGGCCGGTATTTTTGCCGGACTGGAGCTGACCACGGGAGATGCCGTGATCGTAATGGATTGTGATCTGCAGCATCCGCCCGAGGTGATCCCTCAGATGTGGAAAAAATGGCAGCAGGGTGCCGAGATCGTGGAGGGCATCAAATCCGACAGAGGGCGTGAGAGCCTGGGATATAAGCTGTCTGCAGGCCTGTTTTATAAGATCATGAGCAAGCTGATCAAAATGGATATGAATGCTTCCTCCGATTTTAAACTGCTGGACAGAAAGGTGGTCCGGGTCCTGCTGGAATTGCCGGAGCGCAATACCTTTTTCCGGGCACTGACCTTCTGGGCCGGATTTCAGACAGAGACCGTGGAATACGAAGTGCAGGAGAGACAGTACGGACAGAGTAAATGGTCCTTCTGGAGCCTGATGAAGTATGCCATCACCAATGCGACGTCCTTCAGTACCCTGCCGTTACAGCTGGTGACGATCATGGGAATGATATCCATATTTTTCAGCGTGGTACTGGCGATCCAGACACTGGTACGATATATCATGGGGACAGCTGTGGAAGGCTTCACCACCGTGATCCTGTTGATCCTGATCATCGGAGGATTCCTGATGCTGAGCCTGGGGATCATCGGACATTACATTGCCAGAATTTATGAAGAAGTCAAGGGAAGACCCAAATATATTATCAGTCATGTGACGGAAAATGTACCGGGTACAGCGGTGGGAAGCTGGAAGCGGGAGCGCAGGGAAAATTAGAACATAACCAAAGCATATCAGAAAAGAGGATGCATTATGATAGATATTAAATTCAATGTACCGCCTTATGTGGACAAAGCAGCAGATTACATTCAGGAGTGTGTCAAAAATCAGAAGATCTGCGGAGACGGTGAGTATACGAAAAAATGTAACGCCTGGATCGAGGAGAGAACAGGAACCGGCAAATGTCTGCTGACCACTTCCTGTACGCATGCGACGGAGCTGGCAGCGCTTTTGTGTGATATCAGACCCGGAGATGAGGTGATCATGCCTTCTTATACGTTTGTGTCCACTGCGGATGCGTTCGTGCTCCGCGGCGCGATCCCGGTATTTGTGGATATCCGTCCGGATACTATGAACATCGACGAAACGCTGATTGAAGCGGCGGTCACCGATAAAACGCGGGCGATTGTGCCGGTGCATTACGCGGGCGTGGCCTGTGAGATGGACACCATCATGGCCATCGCTAAAAAGCACAACCTGTTTGTGGTGGAAGACGCCGCGCAGGGCGTGATGTCCACCTACAAAGGGCGCGCGCTGGGCACCATTGGTCATATCGGCTGCTTTAGCTTCCACGAAACCAAAAACTACACCGCAGGCGGAGAAGGCGGCGCGACGCTGATTAACGATCGTGCCCTGGTGGAGCGTGCGGAAGTGATCCGTGAAAAAGGGACCAACCGCAGCCAGTTCTTCCGCGGTCAGGTGGATAAGTACACCTGGCGCGATATCGGCTCAAGCTACCTGATGGCGGATTTGCAGGCCGCGTATCTCTGGGCGCAGCTGGAAGCGGCAGAGCGCATCAATCTGCAACGCCTCTCCCTGTGGCAAACCTACTACGACGCGCTGGAGCCGCTGGCAAAAGCCGGACGTATTGAACTGCCGACTATTCCGGCAGACTGCATCCACAACGCTCACATGTTCTACATCAAGCTGCGCGATAACGACGATCGCAGCAAGCTGATTGCCTGGCTGAAAGAGGCGGAAATTATGGCGGTATTCCACTATATTCCGCTGCACTCCAGCCCGGCTGGCGAAGCCTTCGGGATGTTTGCCGGTGAAGACCGCTACACCACCAAAGAGAGCGAACGTCTGCTCCGCCTGCCCCTGTTCTACAACCTCGCGCCGGTGAACCAGCGTACGGTGATCAATTCGCTTCTGAGTTATTTCGCCTGATATGTCTCTGGCAAAAGCGTCGGTGTGGACGGCAGCGTCCACGCTTGTAAAAATTGGCGCCGGGTTACTGGTCGTCAAGCTGCTGGCCGTCTCATTTGGTCCGTCAGGCGTTGGGCTGGCAGGGAACTTCCGCCAGCTGGTCACGGTGCTTGGCGTGCTGGCGGGAGCCGGGATATTCAATGGCGTCACCAAATACGTCGCGCAGTATCATGACGATGCCGAAAAGCTCCGCACGGTGGTGGGCACCTCCTCTGCAATGGTGCTGGGCTTTTCTACGTTGCTGGCCGTCGTCTTTTTGCTGGCGGCGGCACCCATCAGCCAGGGACTGTTCGGACACACGCATTATCAGGGGCTGGTGCGCCTGGTGGCGCTCGTTCAGATGGGGATCGCCTGGGCAAACCTGCTGCTGGCGCTGATGAAAGGCTTCCGTGATGCCGCCGGGAATGCGCTGGCGCTGATCCTCGGCAGCATCATCGGCGTTGTCGCCTACTACTTTTGCTATCGGCTGGGCGGCTATGAAGGCGCGCTGCTGGGGCTGGCGCTGGTGTCTGCGCTCGTTGTCATTCCGGCAGCGTTTATGCTGATGCGCAGAGGCAATGTCCCGCTGAATTACCTGAAACCGCAGTGGGACAAGATGCTGGCGGGGCAGCTAGGAAAGTTTACCCTGATGGCGCTCATCACTTCGGTAACGCTTCCCGTTGCCTACGTGATGATGCGAAACCTGCTGGCAGCGCATTACAGCTGGGATGAAGTGGGGATCTGGCAGGGCGTGAGCAGTATTTCAGATGCTTACCTCCAATTTATTACGGCTTCCTTTAGCGTCTATTTACTGCCAACCTTATCGCGCCTGACTTCCAGGCAGGATATTACCCGCGAGATTTTTCGCTCCCTGCGTTTTGTATTGCCGGCGGTTGCGATCGCCAGCTTTACCGTCTGGTTACTGCGTGATTTCGCCATCTGGCTGCTGTTTTCGGCGAAGTTTACCGCCATGCGCGATCTGTTTGCCTGGCAACTGGTCGGCGATGTGCTGAAAGTGGGGGCATACGTTTTCGGCTATCTGGTGATTGCGAAGGCTTCGCTGCGGTTGTATATCCTGGCAGAGATCGGCCAGTTTGCGCTGCTGACGGCATTTTCTCACTGGCTGATCCCCACCCACGGTGCGCTGGGGGCGGCTCAGGCCTATATGGCAACTTATATCGTTTATTTCGCTGCCTGTTGCGGCGTATTTTTACTTTGGCGTAAACGCGCATGACTGCACTGATACACATACTGGGATCGGATATCCCGCATCATAACCAGACCGTTCTGCGGTTCTTCAACGATGAACTGGCATCCGGCACGCCCGATGCGCGCGAGTTTATGGTCGTTGGACGCGATAACGGCCTGAGCGCGGCGTGTCCGGCATTGCACATCACCTTCTGGCCAGACAAAGCGGCCCTGACCAAAGCCGTTGTCGCGAAAGCCAAAGCGGACCGAAGCCACCGTTTCTTCTTCCACGGACAA
>ENA-OPRV01000415-OPRV01000415.1-human-gut-metagenome-genome-assembly--contig:-NODE-415-length-29777-cov-13.275352_pt1 | contig 29777 bp, 16 predicted proteins | sample MGYA00241896_ERZ501886 | MGnify/ENA primary metagenome ERZ501886 (study PRJEB25962, sample SAMEA2042452) | human gut metagenome | biome: human gut; feature: human-associated habitat; material: faeces... | reverse complement strand
ACAAGCTATGCAACTTAAAATTGGGTACCTTTTTCAGTGCCCTCCCTGGGCTAGGAGCTTCTGCCCTTTCAGGGCGTGTGGAGCTTACATGTGAAACTTAAATAATTTATAATTCTGATGAAACATACATTATTATATATAGGTCTGGCTCTGGCATCCTTCATGATGCAGCCGGCAGCCGTTCAGGCTAAAGCCAGGAAAGAGGCAAAGGTGGTAAAGCAACTCGTAGTGCTACATACCAACGATACGCATTCATGCGTGATGCCAATCAATCCGAATCTCGCAGATACCGCAACTGCAAATCGTGGCGGTTTCCTGCGTAGAGTGGCGATGATCAATCAGGAACGTAAGGCGAATCCCGACTTGCTGCTCTTTGACAGTGGCGATTTCTCACAGGGTTCACCTTATTACTCTCTCTTCAAGGGAGATGTGGAAGTAGGACTGATGAACGAGATGAAATATGACGCTGCTACCATCGGAAACCATGAGTTTGATTTCGGAATAGACAACATGGTGCGCATCTTCAAGATGGCGAAGTTTCCTATCGTCTGCTCCAACTATGATTTCACCGGTACCGAGCTGGCAAATGTCGTAAAGCCTTACACCATTATCAAGCGTAAGGGACTGAAGATTGGCGTTTTCGGCTTGTGTCCGGAACTTGCCGGCTTGGTAATCGAAGCCAACTATGGCTGCATCAAATATCTCGATCCTATCGCCAAGGCAAAGGAAATGACAGAGATATTGAAGAAGAAAGAGAAGTGTGATGTCATCATCTGTATCTCCCACCTGGGCTGGAAGATAGATGGCATCGACGATTCTGAGGTAGCCCCAGCCACCCGTGACATCGACCTGATACTGGGCGGTCATAGCCATACCTACTTCAAGCAGTTGGAGTATCTGAATAATCTTGATGGCAAACCGGTGCCAATCGACCAGAACGGCAAGAGCGCCATCTGGGTAGGAAAAATGACATTGGATATTGTGAAGAATAAATAAAAGAAGAAGGTTGATACCAGGCAAAACGCGAGGTATCAACCTTTTCTTTAATTATCTATTCCTAAAACGTTATTCTTTTCTCAAATCCTTATTCCTTGTTGGAAGAAGCATAGAGACCGATGCAGGCACCGAGGAAGCCACCGCTCTTCTGGGTGCTCAGGTTAGAGGCATCTACACCCTTGGCAAGTAGCTGCCAGCTGCCGCCTTCTTCGGCATAATAGAAATCATAATATCTGTCATGACCTTCTACCTTCAGCTTCAGCTTACCTCCCTTGATAGGAGCAGAGGCAATAGTTACGTTGTTCTTCTCGGCACGGGTCAGGGTAATCATCAGCTTGCCATTCTTCATGGTCTTACCCAATACGAAGTTGTGGTCTTCCTTCTGGAGAAGTGCCAAGCCTGCGATATCCTTGTCGTTGCGAGGAGTAAAGTTGATTTCTGTCTCAGCTGTGAAGGTGCCGTGCTGCTGACGTGCCCAGATGGCAGACATCGGTTCACGCTTGTAGATGTTGCCTGGCAGGAGATTGAACTTCAATTTGCCGTTTTCTACCTTGTAACAGTCAACGAAGTCGCGGAGGAACATCCAGCGTGGATTCAACTCTTTCAGCCCCACCTTATTGTTATCTGCTTCGAAGTTATCCACATAAGAGAAATTGCCTGAGAACTCATTCTTCTTTGCAGGCTTCAAACCAGCCTTCTCTCCAACGGTAGAGATAGGAGTATTCTTGGCAAGAATCTCTGGCCATCCATTCTTCCAGGTTACAGGCAGGAGATAAGTATCGCGACCTGTGTTGTACATATCCTCTTCATAAGGACGGCAAGCCAGGAATACAGCCCACCAGTTACCCTTGCCATCTTCTACGATGTCGGCATGACCGGCACTTGATACCGGGTCCTTGCGGTTAGGGTCGAGACCGGTACGCTGGGTAAGAATAGGGTTGTTAGGGCATTCCTCCCATGGTCCCATCGGTTTCTTGGCACGCAGGATAACTTCGCTGTGCCATCCGCCTGTACCACCTTCTGCACACATCAGATAATAGAACTTGCCCTTCTTGAAGAGGTGAGGACCCTCAATCCAGATAGGACGCGCCTCTACATGGGTTCCGCCACGCAGAATCTCCTTGAAGTCGCCCTTGATGCTGTCGCCCTTCACGTCGAATTCGAAGCAGCGGATAGCACGCTGACCCTCATAGTCGGCACCGCCAACTACCGGACCGTTATGTACGATATATCCCTTTCCGTTGTCATCGAAGAAGAAGCTTGGGTCGATGCCGTCAATCTTCTTCAGATAGATAGGCTCGCTCCAGCCTTTGGAAGGATCTTTTGATTTCACAAAGAAGTTGCCGGCTCCCACATTGGTGGTAATCATATAGAAGGTCTTGTTCTTCTTGTTATAGCTGATGGCTGGTGCGAAGATACCGGCTGATACTTGCTGGCCCTTCAATGGAACCTGTGATGTGCGGTCGAGAACATGACCGGCAGGCTGCCAGTTGACCAGGTCTTTACTGGTTGAGAGAGGCACACCTGGGAAGAAGGTAAACGAAGAGTTTACCAGATAGTAGGTGTCGCCTACGCGACAGAGTGATGGGTCTGGATAGAAACCAGCCAGTACCGGGTTGTAATACTGGTGAGTCTTGTCGATTTCAACATTGAAGCGAGCGTCATTTCCCGCATACTTGAAATAGTCAAACTCAGCTGTCTGCGCCTGTGCAGCGGCTGCAAGCGTCAGGGAAAGCGATAAGATTGCAATTTTCTTCATTTTATTATAGGATTTAAATTTACAGAATGAGTATCTGAACTCATGGCTGAAACATGTATTCAGAATACTGCTGCAAAGTTACCGCTTTCCTTTTAAATATACCCCCACAGAATGTTACCAACACTTTGCGAGGCGTATCATAAATATCTCTATTTGTAACAAATACTTTATTTTGGGAAACATCTGGCCTTTTCTGCAGTGAAAAGGCTAGATTTTCCGGTGTGCCTGCATATATTCGCGAGGCGAAGAGCCATAAAAGTTCTTGAACATGGTGCTGAAGCTGGCTGGGTTGGAGAAACCGCAGGTAAACATGATGTCTGATATCGTCTTGTTAGAGTGGCTCAGCAACTTTTCGGCATATTGCAGACGCGTATTGCGGATGAAGGCATGTGGTGTCTGGTTGGTCAGTTCCTTCATTCGGCGGTGCAGATGCACACGGCTCAGTCCTACTTCGCGGGCAATCATATCCACACTCAGGTCCTCATTATCCATGTTATCATTGATTACTTTCATCACCTGTTCCATCAGCTGGTCTTTTGGCGACAGACCTTTTTCTATCGCAATCTGCCTGTCGCTTTGGCTCTCGTTGCCCATAAACTTGTTTTTCAAAGTACGGCGCACGTTGAGCAGGTTGATGATGGTGCGGCGCAGAATGTCCATATTGAACGGCTTCACCAAATAGGCATCGGCACCCGACTGCAAGCCGGTCAGCTGGTCTTCCTCTCTGCTCATCGCTGTGAGCAGAATCACCGGAATGTGGTTGGTGTTCACATTGTTCTTGATCTTGGTACAGAGCGTATTGCCGTCCATCTCTGGCATCATGATGTCTGAAATAACGAGGTTTGGCTTCTGCTTGATAATCTCCGGCAGCGCCTCCTTTCCGTTGCAGAAGGTAAGGATATTGTAGGTTTCCTGTAGTTGGGTCTTCAGGAAATTACGTATTGCCTCATCGTCTTCTACCACAGCGATGGTGCTCTTTGTCTTGCTTATGAAATCTTCTTCGGCGTCATTGGCTGTATCGGCACTATTCTCCTTGTTTCCTTCCTCCATGTTTTCTTCCAGCTCCCTGATGTCTTCAGCAGCCTGTGGCTCCGGTGCATCTATCATTTCTTCCGGTTTCAGATGCTCGAAGCCCAGAGGCAGCGTGATGAGGAACTGGCAACCTTCCTTCCAGTCGGCTTCATCAAGTGTCTTGTTGTTGGCGGCTGTAATGGTTCCGTAGTGCAGTTCCACGAGCGAGCGCGTCAGGTCGAGACCGATTCCCGTACCTACATTCCGGTCATTAGAAGTGGTGGTACTCTGATAGAAGCGCTGGAAAATCGTTTCGAGCTTTTCCTCCTGAATGCCCTTGCCGCTGTCCTTGATGGCGATGCGGACATGATGAGGCGAGTGGGAGAGGGTGATACGGATTCTGCCGCCTGTCGGTGTAAACTTGAAGGCGTTTGACAGGACATTCATCAATACCTTGTCAAAGTTGTCGCGGTCTATCCATACCGGGAGGGTCTCGTCTTCGTGCTCAAAGGTGAATTGGATGCTCTTGGCTATCGCCTGCTGGCTGAAGAGTTTGTATTCATCGCCAATAAAGGCAACCATATCGGTTTCGCTCATGTGCATCACCATTTGTCCCTTGTCGATCTTTCTCAGGTCCATCATCTGGTTAATCAGGTGCAGGATTCGTTCCGAGTTCTTACGCATCATATCGTAGATGCCCTGTCGGTGAGCGTCTTTGTCTTCCTTAATCAGCGTGAACAGCGGAGTGAGGATAAGGGTCAATGGGGTACGGATTTCGTGGCTGATGTTCATGAAGAATTTCAGTTTTGCTTCGCCCATCTCTTCCGCATGGATATGCTGCTGCAATATAAGCTGGTCTTCCATCTTGCGTTTGCGGTGCTTGATGTAGAGCAGACAGAGCGCCAGGAAGGCAAGCAGATAGCAGAGTCTTGCCCAGATGCTGGCGTACCAGGCTGGGTGAACGATGATGGAGAACTCCTTGACAGGGGTTTCGTATCCGTTGCAGATGGCCTTGACACGGAACTTATAGGTACCTGCTGGCATGTGTGAGAATGACAGCTCGTTCATGCCAGACTGTATGGTTCGCCAATCCTCACCATTGATGCTGTAGGCGTAACTGATCTGCTCTACATTATTATATGTAAGAGTAGACAGTTGGATGGTGAAGGTGTTGTCTTCATGAGATAAGGAGAACTCGTCGCTGTTGTAGGCGTCTTTGTCGGTGATAGTATAGATGCCCGATTTCATATCCTGGTATACAGGTTTGTTGCCCACAAGAAGTCCTGATATGGTAACTTTTGCCTGCCAAGGATGCTGTTTCACCTTGTCCGTATCAAACCAGTTGATACCACCGGTTCCGCCCATCGCCAGCATCTTCCCTCCCCAGAGCGTGCAGGCTGCTGCATCGCTGAACTCATTGCTCTGCAAGCCATTGTCTGAGTAGTACTTGTTGATGGTACCTTTTTCTGTGTCTACCTGGTTTAAGCCACAGGTAGTTCCTATCCAGATTCTGCCCTTGTAATCTTCTATGATGCTGGCTACGCTGTTGTCTGAAAGTCCAAGTTCTGTGTTATAGATCTTCGGATGAGCATATCCCTTCTTCGGATCATAGCAGATTGCGCCGTCTTCAGTGCCAAACCATACGCGGTTCTTGCTGTCAGAATAAACGCAATGTGAGAAACTGCCCTTGTTCAGACAGTTGACGCCACCGAAAGTGGAAGTCCAGCTATTTTTTTGCTGGTCATAGCAAGCCAGACCCACAGAAGTGGCTACGAAAACCCGCTTACCATCTTTTGAGATGCTAAGTTTTACGAGGTAATCATTAGGAATGCTATTCTTTTTCGGGTTGTTGTCGGCACCATCTTGTTTTTTCCATTGCTTGATGCTTCCATCTGGAGAAAGGCGGAAAAGTCCTTTGCCCATGGTAGCAAACCATATATTGCCCTGCGGGTCTTCCTGGATATCGAAGATGCCCGTCTGGTTGCCAATGCCTAGGCTGAATGGATGGAAAGATCCCCCCGCGTCTATAAATCCCATACCGTCAGTATAGGTTCCTACCCATGTTCTGTCCTTATGGTCTTTGCAGAGTGTCAGTACCGTGGTGTTGCTTAATAAATGGCTGTTGATACTACCGGTTTTTAGGTCAAAGAGGTAGAGACCATCCTTGTCGGTGCCTACCCAGACTTGATTGCCCTGGTTGGCACACAGACTTGTGATGCTGTTTTCACCTATCACGTTGCGGTTGCCCAAACGGTAGCCCATATAGTTGAAATCGCATTGGGCCTGCGATTGCATGAATACGCCCTTCTGGAGCATACTCACCCAGATGTTTCCCGTAAAATCTTCTATAATGCTGTTAATCTTGCTCTTGGCAAGATTTACTTCACGGCTGAACAGAGGATTATTTTGCAAGAATCCTGTTACAGGATTATACACGAAGATACCCATACCATCGCAACCGATAAACAAGCGCTGGTCGCGGCTGATATAGATGTTGTCAATAGGAAGATTGCCTATGCCGGCTATCTTGGTGAAGATGGTTGAACCTGCCTTGAGAAGGTAAACACCTTCATTCTTGGTGGCAAGATAGATATTGCCCTTGTCGTCTTGCCTGATATCTTGTGTGTTAAGTTGCTCTGTTCCCATGATGCGTGAAACAAGCTTGCCGTTCTTTTCTTTCCGTAACAGCTTTCCGTTTTCCAGGATAATCCAGAGCCTTTCTTGTTTGTCTTCCAGAATCTTATGTATGTATTTCAGGTTCTCCACTTCTCCTTTCATGGTGTAACAGGCGTTTGCATCTATTTTCTTGGTCATGATGCCGTAACCGGAGGTAACGACAGCAATATCGCCATTGTGCAAACGGCTTACCTGGGTAACGTAAGTGTTTATAGGCTTATTTCTTGAATCGAGCATAGGTACGTTGCAGAACCTTTTACCATTAAGTATCAGTAGCGACTTGTTTGTTCCCAGCACAATACGCCCCTTTTCATCCTGTGTTATACAGTTGATATAGTTGCTGTTGAGCCCGTCACTGTTGCCGTAGGCTTTTCTGACGACCATAAAGTTATAGCCATCATAGATATTCAAGCCGTTACGGGTGGCAATCCAAATGAAACCATTTGAATCCTGGAACACCTGAGTGGCAAGGTTGCTCGAAAGCTGGTTGTCTGAATTGAAAAATTTTCCTCGCTGCGCCATCATGTTCTGTGCAGTGAGACAGAAGATAAACATCAGTAAAAGAGCGATGTATCTCGCTATTCTGAGGTTTGATTTCATGGAAATCATCATGATTTTTGGTTTCATTGTCTTTCGTTTTTTTTATATTCGTTTGCAAAAATACAAAATAAATGGGAGAATAATGCATGGAAGAGTATGTTTTTTACGAGAATGTATCAAAAAAGATGTTAAAATGTTACGTAGGGTAAAGTTAATGCTACGTGTGATACGGCAGCAAAAGTATTGGTTACTTATCATAAAGTATATATAAAAGATTAGGAGTATCTTTGCATCGAATTTAATAAGGTTGTTTTTTAACAGTTTTGATTATGTAGGTTAGTTAGGTTTATAAATAGGTTTATGAAATTAGGTTTAAGATTTTCAAAGGATTTAGATATTATGGTTTTTATATAGAATCATGATTAATTGGTTTTCGGGAATGGTGCGTAGTGATTACGCGCCATTCTATGTTAAAAGACCAGCATCCTTTTCTGTAAACTAGAACCTGGCAATCCTTCATAATATAATAAGGTGACTGACAATATATGATAAATCTAAAAATAATTATAACAATGAACAGAAAGAAATTGTTAATATCACTCGCTATGACTATGCTGTCAATGGCGGGGCTGGCTGCCAATAATCTGCCGGCACTCCGTGTGCAGGGTAAGAATCTGGTAGATGCCAATGGTAAGACTGTTGTCTTGCATGGCGTAATGGATACGCCAAACCGCTACTTCAACGGTTGGAGATGGCAGCAGTGGAAGGCTGACTATTCTGAAGCCGACATAAAGCCTTGCTTGGAATATTTCTCGAAGCAGTTCTCGGCTATTACCGACAAGAAGCAGGGTGCTTACTGTACCGTGTTCCGATTGCACATGGATCCATGCTGGACCAACGATCCGTCAAAGAAAGCAGAAAACGAGGCTGATATCTCGGCATTCAGAACGGCGCGCTATCGTCTCTATCTCCAGAAGCTCTACATTCCTCTCATCAAGGATGCTATAGCACATGGACTCTACGTCATCGTACGTCCACCGGGTGTCTGTCCTGGTGATATCAGGGTTGACGACAAGTACAACCGCTATCTGAAGTTTATCTGGAAAACTTTCGCTGCCGATGAATACATCCAGCAGAATTCGGGCATCATCTCCATCGAACTAGCCAACGAGCCGGTGAGGGTTCATCTGAAAGATGGCTCTAATTCGGATAAAGCACTGCATGATTACTTCCAGCCGGTGGTTGACGAGATTCGTGCCCAGGGCTTCAAGGGAATCATCTGGGTTCCGGGCGCAGGTTATCAGAGCCAGTACCAGGATTACGCCAAGTATCCTATCACCGATAGCGAGGACAACTTCTCTTATGCAGTACATGTTTATTCCGGATGGTATAATGCCAGCGACAAGAACTGTAATCACGATGCCTTCATTAAGCAATTCCAGGCTCAAGTGCCTATGGTTACCAGTAAACCTATCATGGTAACGGAGATAGACTGGAGTCCGGAAGATCCTGACAAGGCGAGCGAAGGTCACTACAATGAGTGGGGACAGTGGACACAACCTAACCTGGGAAGCTGGGCAACAGCATCTACCTCGAAATGGGGATTGGCATGGAAGGCAGTTCACGACCACTTTGGCAATATCGGTATGACCCTTACCCATCCGCAGGAATATTACGATATTGATGAATATCTTAAATCGGGCAAGGTGATTCCTGGTTTCCAGAATGCCAAGAAACACGGATTGTTCGAAGAATGTTGCGGCTATGCCTGTATGAACTGGTATAAAGAGTGGTATTTGAAACAAAATACAACAGGAATTAAACAATTAGAAACCCAGGCAGACGTGGTTTCCACCTTATATTATAATATAGAAGGAGAAGAGGTTGAAAAGCCAACTGCAGGTGTTTATATAATAAAACAACTGTTAAGTAATGGAAAAATACGTTCTCGCAAGGTTTTTCTGAAATGATAAACTTTCTGTTACACCACGCAAAGTTTGTTTCGAAAGAAATCCATACCTTTGCCGCCGTGAATAAACAGTTTTTGTGCACGCCTAAATTTTTAAAGCATAAATCAAAAATGAATAGAACATGATTGAACAAGTGTTAACAATGAAACGGACAGCAGCCTTATGCTTGGTGGGAGCTTTCTGCAGCCTGAATGCTCAGGCACAGAATATCCAGGTCAAGGGTAATCTTGTTGACGGTACAGGTGAGCCTCTGATAGGTGCCACTGTAAAAGTGAAAGGTAATGCCAGCATCGGTGCGGTCACCGACTTAGATGGTAATTTCAGTATCAGTGTTCCTTCAGAGAATTCTATCCTCGTATTTACATACGTAGGTATGAAGACCAAGGAAGTAAAGATTGGTACGAAGAGAGAGTTGAAACTTACTCTTGAAGACGACAACGCCATTGGCGAAGTTGTAGTCGTTGGTTATGGTCAGCAGAAGAAGGCATCTGTCGTAGGTTCCATCACCCAGACTACTGGTGAGGTTTTGGAGCGTGCAGCTGGTGTCAGCGACGTTGGTTCAGCCTTGACAGGTAACCTCCCAGGTGTTGTTACAATCCAAGGCAATGGTATGCCTGGTGAGGAGGAACCTCAGATTATCATCCGTGGTTCTAGTTCATGGAACAATTCCGACCCTCTCGTTCTCGTTGATGGTATTGAACGTCCTCTGAGCAGCGTGGACATCTCTTCTGTGGAGAGCATCTCTGTACTGAAGGATGCTTCTGCTACTGCAGTCTATGGTGTGAAGGGTGCCAATGGTGTCATCTTGGTTACCACCAAGCGTGGTCAGGAAGGCAAGGCTAAGATTGACGTTGGTTTCAATGCTACGTTGAAAGCTCCTTCTAAGTTGCCTAACAAGTACGACTCTTATGATGCGTTGATGCTTCGCAACCAAGTGGTAGAGCGTGAGCTGGGCGTTTATCCTGAAGGTGTTTCATATCTTCGTCCTCAGTCTTTTATAGACAACTATCGTAACCAGACTACGGATGAGCAGCGTGAACGTTATGCCAATGTGGATTGGCAGGATGCACTTTTCAAAAAGACTGCTGTGTCCTATAATGCCAACGTGAACGTGAGTGGTGGTACAAAATTCGTTAAGTACTTCGCTTCTGCTGATTTCGTGCATGAGGGTGACCTCTTCCGTGAGTATGACAATGGTCGTAATTACAACTCTGGCTATGGATACAATCGTATCAATGTTCGTAGTAACTTGGACTTTGCCATCACAAGTAGCACTACTTTGAAGGTAAATGTGGCTGGTAGCAATGGCGTGAGAAAAGCTCCTTGGAGTAACATGAGCAATAGTGAGTGGCAGATTGGTCAGCAGTGGGCTGGTGCTTATAACATCGCCCCAGATGTGTTCTTGCCACAATATTCTGACGGCACATGGGGATTCTATCCAGCTGCTTCCAATGTAAGTAACTCTGCAATGAATCTTGCTATCGGTGGTACAGCACAGGCTACAACCACTCGTATCAATACAGACTTTACCCTTGAGCAGAAATTGGATTTCATAACCAAAGGCTTGAATTTCCGTGGTACTATCTCTTGGGATAATGTTTTTGTTGAGACAGGACGAGGTATCAATGACTTGTATAATGATGCCCAGACTAAGTATATTGATCCTGAAACAGGTCAGGTTACTTATGGTAAAGAACTTGAAGGAAATAATAGGTTTGATTGGCAGCAAGGTGTGAACTGGAAAACGGAAGGTGGTTCTGTAGATAATAACCAGACTGTTCGCAACCTCTACTATCAGTTGCAGCTCAACTGGGCTCGCAAGTTTGGACAGCATGATGTATCAGCCATGGGCTTGTTCTCACGTCAGGAGAATGCACGTGGTAGTGTGATGCCAACTTACCGTGAGGACTGGGCATTCCGTGCTACCTATAGCTATGCAGGTCGTTATAACATCGAGTATAATGGTGCCTATAACGGATCAGAAAAGTTCAGCAAGGACAATCGTTTTGCCTTCTTCAATTCTGGTGCTATCGGATGGACCATCACTGAGGAAAACTTCATGAAGTATCTTCGTGACAAGCATATCATCGATATGTTGAAGTTCCGTGCTTCCTATGGTGAGATTGGTGATGACAACATAGGTGACCCATTTGATTCTTCTCGTCGCTGGTTGTATATGAGCCAGTGGGCGTATGGCGGCAAGACTACTATGGATCTCGACCATACAGAGAGCATCTATACATGGTATCGACAGAACACTCTTGGAAATGATAATGTGAAATGGGAAACAGTTAAGAAAACCAACTTCGGTATTGATTATGGTTTCTTGGGAGGCTTGATTACTGGTTCTTTGGATTTCTTCTGTGATCGTCGTAATGACATCTTGATTTTCGGCGACAGCCGTTCTGTTCCTTCTTATTTCGGAACGACAGCGCCTACTATTAATAAAGGTAAGGTTCGTACCAGTGGTTACGAGTGGGAATTGAAACTTAATAAGGTGTTTGCTAATGGCTTGCGACTCTGGGGTAATTTCAATATGACCCATGCCAAGAATAAGGTAATTTTGAAGGATGATGCCATCCTTACTCCAAATTATCAAAAGGCGGCAGGATTTGCCATGGGGCAGGAACGCTCTTATATAGACAGGGGCTTTATCAATAATATTGATGATTTGATAGGTTCTCCGGCGCACGATTCCAATGACAATTACCGTTTGGTTGGTGACTATTACATTGTCGATTTCAATGGTGATGGTGTTGTTGATAGCAAGGACTTGGCTCCTGTAGGTTATAGCAATAGTCCGCAGAACACCTATAATGCTACTATTGGTTTCGAATGGAAGGGGTTCTCTGCTTTCGCTCAGTTCTATGGAGTAACTAATGTGACCCGTGACGTATCATTGACAAGCTTTGGTAATAAGCTTGATAATGTTTATGATACTGGTACTTGGTGGAATAAGGATCAAAGCAATGCAGAATGTATCCTCCCTCGTTGGGGTGCCACTGCTTCAAGTTACGCCTATGGTACACAGTATAAGTATGATGGCTCTTACATTCGTTTGAAGAATGTCGAGATTGCTTATACTTGGACCAAGGGTTGGATTAAGGCATTAGGCGTAAACTACCTCAAGGTTTACTTGAATGGTAATAACCTCTGGCTCTGGACTCGTATGCCTGATGACCGTGAGTCAAACCTCGGTGGTGGTGGCTGGTTGGGAGCATACCCTACGGTTCGCCGCTTCAACTTAGGTGTTAAATTCTCATTGTAATTTTAAAAAAAATATTCAGATGAAAAATAAGATAAAGACATTAATGTTGACGGGATGCGTCTCGCTGGCTCTCGGTACTTCGCTGAGTTCTTGTCAAGACTACTTGGACAAGGAGCCAGACTCAACAGTTTCTGCAGACGATGCCTTTGCCAATTTCCGTAATTTCCAAGGTTTCGTTGAGGAAATATACAACTGTATCCCTGATAAAGAGAAATGTAACTATTGTCCTTCATGGAACTGGGGTGATGATGAAATCTTCAATCCTGAGGCTGATAATAGAATGACCCATCAGGTTGATTTAGGTAACTTCCGTGCATGGGAATCTACTGGTAACTGGCTAAAGCGTGATGGTGCTTCTACTTCCACAAATAAGTTCGACCACGGTATTTGGAACCATGCGTGGTATTGCATCAGAAAATGTAACCTCGGTTTACAGAATATCGACAAGTTTGTAACTGGAAGTGCTGAAGAGAAAAAACTGATAGAGGGTCAGCTCTATTTCTTCCGTGCATGGTGGCATGAGGAATTGATGGAGTATTTTGGTGGTATGCCTTATGTGGATACTTATCTCGATGCCAATGCCGAGCTGAATTTGCCACGCCTTTCTTATCAGGAATGCGCTGATAAAGCGGCAGCAGATTTCCGCAAGGCTGCCGATTTGTTGCCTATTAATTGGGATAAGACTTCTGCAGGTGCTGCCACACAAGGTAAGAATGATCTTCGCATCAATAAGATCATGGCTCTTGGTTATCTTGGTAAAACCTATCTTTGGGCTGCTAGTCCTTTGATGAAGAATGGTGCGCAGACTGGTGCCAGCAAGAATGGCAAGACTTATGATTATGATCAGGAATATGCTAAGAAGGCTGCTGAGGCTTTTGGTGAACTGCTCTCTCTTGTAGAAGCTGGTCAGACACAATATGCATTGGCAGAGTTTAAGTACAAAGACATCTACAATCATGAGAAATCTGATGATGCCAATAGCTGTTTTTCTGATATATTCTATACCAAGAAGCAGAACTGGAAAATGCCAGGAACGGTTGAAGCTATCTTCCGTGGTCCATCTGCTGATTTCAATGGCTCTAACTGGAACACCTCTAAGGTCTTTGGTCCTAAGGTGCAGAAAGTAGTTGCTCATGATAATGTCATTCACCAACCTACGGCCAACCTTGTAGAGGCTTATGGAATGGCTAACGGAGAACCAATCTATTTGGTTGAGAATGGTCAGTATGTACTTAATCCAAAGTCTGGTTTCGACCCTAAGCATCCTTTCAAGGATCGTGATCCACGTTTCTACCACGATATCGTCTTCGATGGTTTCAAGTATTTGAACGGATCACCTGGTCAGTATGCAGATTTACAGTATTGCCAATTATATACGGGTGGTAATATGCGCCCTATAGAAAATGCAAGCCGTACGGGTTATTTCATTCAGAAGTTGGTGCCTCATACTTGTAATGAAGTGGATAAAGATTACGACTGGGGTGCAGCTTTCCACTGCTATTTGCCATATATGCGTCTTGCAGACATATACTTGATGTATGCAGAGGCTTGTGCAGCATTCGGTGGTGCTACTGGCAAGTCTTCAAACTTTGGTAAGACCGCAGAAGCTGCAATTAATACACTTCGCGACCGTTGTGGTGCTGGTCATGTCGCTCCAGAATTTGTTGCAGACAGCCATAAGTTCATGGACGAGGTCCGTCGTGAGCGTGAGGTAGAACTTTCTTTCGAAGGATTCCGTTTTTGTGACTTGCAGCGTTGGTTGCTTCTGACAGAGGCACCATATAATCAGAAATTCTCACAGGAGTTTGACCGTGTGGAAAATGCAGACTTCTATAAGAATCATGATCCTAAGGACGCTGAGGTTGCCAGTTATCGCAGAGAGTTGATATTGACTCGTAATTTCAATGCCAAGCACTATTGGTTCCCATTGCCAATCAAGGAGACTCAGCTCTATCCAGAGTTTAATCAAAATCCTGGCTGGTAAGGTTTAAAATTATAAATTAGTAATACTAAATGAATAATGATAGTATGAATTCAAGATTCAAATCATATAATTATAAGCTTTTTGTAGCAAGTCTCGTGGCTTTGGCTCCTCTTGGTGCCAATGCCAAGACTGCACAGACAAGCGAATCCGACACAGCCAGTGCCGACAAGGAGATGGTTCAGGTGGCTTACCGAAAGGTAGCCAAGGATGACATCTTGGGCGGTGTGTCTGTAGTCGATGTAGAGAACTTGATGAAGAAGAACTACCATACTTATAGCCTCGACAATATGCAAGGTTATGTAGGTGGTTGGAATGGCAATTCTCTCTGGGGTATGGATGCCGACAACGCTGGTTATCTCGTCTTGGTAGATGGTGTGCCTCGTGAAGCTAACAACGTTCAACCAAGTGAGATTGCACAGATTTCTTTCCTCAAGGGTGCGCAGGCTGTGGTGCTCTATGGTAGCAAGGCTGCCAAGGGTGCTGTAGTCATAACCACCAAGCGTGGTCATAATGACGGCTTGAAGGTCGAGGTGCAGGCTAATGCAGGTTTGAATGTAGCAACGTCTTATCCTGAGTATCTTAGCAGTGCAGAGTATATGACTCTCTATAACGAGGCTCGTCGTAATGATAAACTGTCTGAGCTTTATTCTGCTGAGGACATCTATAATCATGGAGCAGGTTTGAACCCTTATCGTTATCCTAATCTCGATTTCTATTCTTCTGATTATCTCAGAAAGATGAACAGCCGTTATGAGGCTACTGCAGAAATCAGCGGTGGTGGTAAGCGAGCTCACTTCTATAGCAATATCAACTATTATCGCCAGGGCGATTATTTCAAGTTTGGTGAGGCTAAGAATAATAATACCCAGCGCTTCAGCGTTCGTGGTAATGTGGATATAGACATTACTGATGATATTAAGGCTTGGGTTAACTCCAGTGCAACCTTCTATGATTCTCATTCTGCAAAGGGTAATTACTGGGAAGCTGCTTCTACTTGGCGTCCTAACTTCCCACAGAATGCAGCTCCTCTTATCTCCACAGATATGATAGCCCCTAATGCTAAGGCTGCTTGGGACTTGATGAGCGTTGCGAAGTTGGTTGATGGCAAATACTTCCTTGCTGGTACTCAGGCAAACTCCTCTAATGTTTTTGCTGATATCTATTCTGCAGGAAGTAGTAAATTTACTAGTCGTCAATTCCAGTTTGATACGGGTGTCAATATCAACTTGCACAAGGTGTTGAAGGGCTTGTCTTTCGAGACTCATTTCGCAGTCGACTATGCTACCTCTTATAATACTTCTTTCGATAATAGCTATGCTGTTTATATCCCAACATGGGCTAACGTTGATGGCAAGGATATGATTGTCGCATTGAAGAAGGAAGGTGAGGACAAAAAGTCTGGCAACCAGAACATCAGCGGAAGTACAGATAACCAGACCATGCTTTTCTCTGGTCAGTTGAACTACACCAATACTTTCAACAAGGTTCACAATCTGTCGGCAATGTTGATAGCTTCTGGCTTCCAGCAGTCGAAGTCTGGACAGTATCATAAGAACTCTAGTGCCAATCTTGCATTCGATGCTTCTTACAATTATGCCCAGAAGTATTACGCAGATTTTGGATTAGCTGCTATCCACTCTGCCCAGTTGGCTCCAGGTCATCGTGAGGCTCTCTCACCATCACTTTCTTTGGGTTGGAGACTCAAGAATGAGTCTTTCTTGAAGAATTCCAAGGTGGTAGATGACATGATGATTAGTGTATCAGGTAGTATTATCAATGAGGATATTGATATAGCAAGTGGTGACAATCGCTACTATCTCTATCAGAGTATTTGGACTTCTGATGACGGCTATGGATGGTATGATGGATCTAGCGATAAATACACCTATTCAAAAAGAGGTGAGAACAATGACCTTGATTTTATCAAGCGCAAAGAGTTGTCTCTGAATTTCAAGACATCCTTGTGGCAGAAATTGGTGACATTGGATGCAAGTTTCTTCATCAATTCGATGGAGGGTTATCTCATCACTTCGCCAACATTCTATCCATCTCATTTGAAACCTCCTTATCCAGAGGCTTCGTTTATTCCTGTACTTAATTACAACAATAATCGAAGAGTTGGATTTGATTTCGCAGCCAACTTCAATAAGAAGGTAGGTGATGTGGATCTCTCACTTGGTGTGACTGGTACTTACTATACAACCAAGGCTACCAAACGAGATGAGAACAACGTAGAGCAGTATCAGAACAGAGAAGGAAAGGCACTTGATGGCATTTGGGGCTACAAGAGCGCAGGTCTCTTCCAAAGCAAGGAGGAAATCCAAAATTCTCCAGACCAAAGCTATTTTGGTGGAACAGTTCAACCTGGTGACATCAAGTATGTGGATGTAAATGGTGATAATAAAATTGACCAATACGACCAAGTCTTCTTGGGTAAGGGTGGTTGGTACGGAGCACCATTCACGCTTGGTGTCAATCTTACAGCTAAGTGGAAGAACTTTACCTTCTTCGCTCTTGGTACCGGTAACTTCGGTGCTTGGGGTGTCAAGAATAATTCTTATTGGTGGGTAAAGGGCGATGGCAAATATTCTGCTGTAGTTCGTAACCGATGGACTGAGGAAACCAAAGAGACTGCAACCTATCCTCGTTTGACATCTCTTGATGGTAACAACAACTTCCAGACATCAGACTTCTGGATGTACAAGACAGATGCATTCCGCTTGGCTAAGGTCCAGATAACTTACGACTTGCCTAGTACTTTGTTCCAAAAGACATGGCTTAAGGGGTTGTCGGCATACGTAAGCGGAGCTAACTTGCTTACCATTTCAGGAGAGCGCGAAGTCTTAGAGATGAACGTTGGGTCTGCGCCTCAGACACGCTATTATAATATAGGTGTGAAGGCAACATTCTAATCATTTTAAAATGTAGAAAGAAATGAAAGTAAAAAGTATATTTATATTAGCAGCAATGTCGCTTACTTTGGCTTCTTGCTCAGATCTTTTCGAGCCTGCAGAGGAAAACAACCGTGGCTTGGATGAGATTTACAATGAGCCAACATACGCTCAGGGACTATTGGGATATGGTTATTCGATGCTTCCTTACAATACCAAGAGTGTTACTGATATTGCTACAGATGACGCTGTAACCAATAACTTGACAGATAACTTGCTCAAGATGGCTACAGGTTCTTGGACAGCTAATAACGATCCTATGACTAAATGGGCAAGTGGTCGTGCTAGTATCCAATATCTCAATATCTTCCTTCAGGAGGTAGATAAGGTAAACTGGGCAAAGGACGAGAATGCCCGTAAGATGTATTGTGATAGCCGTAAAGGTGAAGCTTATGCTTTGAGAGCTCTCAACTTGTATTATCTTTTGATGAATCATGGTGGATGGACAGCCGATGGCAAATTGCTTGGCGTTCCTAATTTGACAGAACCAGAGACTTCTACTGATGATTTCAACAAGCCACGTAATACATTCCAGGAGTGCTTGGATCAAATCTATAGCGATTTGGACCAGGCTGCCAAGCTTCTCCCTCTTGATTACAATGATTTGACTAATGATAACGATGTTCCTGCCAAGTATAAGGAAATCGGAGTAAAGACCGCAGGAGACTACAACCGTGTGTTTGGTTCCATTATGCGTGGTCGTATCAGCGGTCGTATCGCTGAGGCTATTCGCTCACAGGTATCTTTGCTTGCAGCTAGTCCTGCTTTCTCTGAAGGTACAAACGTGGATTATGCTAAGGCTGCTGACGATGCAGCTACCGTTCTTGACCGTATCAATGGTGTGAGTGGTTTGTCTGTTACAGGTAATAATTGGTTTATGCAAACCAAGGAAATCGATGCGCTCGGCTCAGGTGCTTGTCCTAAGGAAATTCTTTGGCGTGGCAGTCGTACCAATGGTGCTGATGACTGGGATCTTGGTCTGAACCAAGAGTCTGATAATTTCCCTCCGTCTCTTTATGGTAAGGGTAGAATCAACCCAACTCAGAATCTGGTCGATGCATTCCCTGCTGTAAATGGTTATCCTATCACCGATGATCGTTCAGAGTATGATAAGTCGAATCCTTACAGCAATCGAGATCCTCGTCTTGACCTTTATATCATTCATGATGGTAGTACTTATAAGGGAAAGACCATTCATACAGACATTACGACGGCTAATAACAATGATGGTTTGAATAAGATTTCCAATTCTACTCGTACAGGCTATTACATGAAAAAGCTGTTGCGTGAGGATTGTAATCCTGATCCTAATTCAAAGAATGCTCAGTATCATTATCCTGTATATATTCGCTATACTGAGATATTCCTCGATTACGCTGAGGCTGCCAACGAGGCTTGGGGACCAACGGGTAAGGGAACTCACAACTACTCAGCTTACGATGTAATCAAGGCAATCCGTGAGCGTGCCGGAATTGGCGAGTTTGGCGAGGATCCATACTTGGATGAGTGCGCTGGTAGCAAAGAGAAAATGCGTGAGTTGATTCGCAACGAGCGTCGTTTGGAACTTTGTTTTGAAAATAAGCGCTTTAGTGACCTTCGCCGTTGGAAAGCTCCTCTAAATGAGGCTGCGCGTGGTGTAGAAATCACTTCAGTGGCTGGTGTTCCATCATACAAAGAAATGAAGGTTGAGGATCGCAGCTATAAAGATTACATGTATTACGGTCCTATACCACAGAGCGAAATATTGAAGTGGAGCAACTTGCAGCAGAATAAGGGCTGGGAAGTAAAATAATAACGACTAATATTTAAAATGATGAAAACAATGAAGATAAGCAAATATTTGTCCATGGCTGCATTGGGAATCTTGGCTTTAGGCTTTAACTCTTGTGAGAATGGCGACCAAGAATTTCCTGATTATGAGGGCGGTACTACTGTATATTATCCTTATCAGTATATCGAACGTTCTGTAGTTTTAGGCAATGATGAGAATCGCGATAATACGGATGATAACAATCATGTATTGTATATCGTATCTACAATGGGTGGAGCATATAATGGAAAAAACATCACATTGAATGTAGATGTTGATAATTCATTGTGTGACAATCTGTATTTTGAGGATGGAGTCACTCCTGTAAAGCCAATGCCTAGCAATTATTATACAATTCCTAACAAGACGGTTGCGTATAATGGAAAATTGCAGGGACGTCTTCAGGTTAAGTTGGAGGATGCTTTCTTTGCTGACCCTGATTGTGCAAAGAATACATATGTAATCCCAGTTCGCATCAATGATATGGTGGGAGCCGATTCTATTCTTTCGGGTTCTCCTGCCGTTGCAGGTACAACTCCTGTTCGTACTGATGCTTCAGCTTGGTCTATTGTTCCTAAGGATTATATCCTTTATTGCGTTAGGTTTATGAATCCATGGGATGGCTTTTATTTCCGTAGAGGAACTGACAAGATTACAGAGAATGGACAAACTCATGAGGTAAAGCGTGAAGGTGCAACTCTTGAAAAGGATGAAGTGAGTCACATTACAACCAAGAATTTGAAGGAATGTAATTTCGAAGTCTCTGTAAATAAAGCTGACGGCTCTAAGGTCACTTGCAACTTGATACTTACGTTCGATGATAATGGTAATTGTACCGTTACTACTGATACAGAGGGCATGACTGCTTCTGGTTCAGGAAAGTTTGTAGAAAAGGGAGCTAAGTTGGCTTGGGGTAACAAGGATCGTGACATCCTGACTCTCAATTACAAGGTTAATTTCGGTTCTGGCATTGCTTTGGAAACAACCGATCAGTTTGTTGCCGAGACTCGTGGTAACACCAATGGTGTTGTTCAATTCAGTCCTCAGTATATCAAGAAGTAATATTCTTGATAGATAAGTGTCATTCTAATAATTTGATTATTATGAAATTGAAAAATATTAATTTAGGTTTAGGCTTGATGGCTCTCTTGGCTTTGTCTTCTTGTGCTGATGACAAGTTCTCGGAGTACAGAACTGATATGACCAAGAATTTGAAGGATTATCAGTATCTGAACAACTACGAGCCTTTGAAGAAATACGTGGAAGATATGAAAGCTGCCGGCAAGTGCAATCCCGACTTTAAGTTGGGCATTGCGCTCGAAGCAGCCGAATTCAACAAGCAGGCACTTGTATATTGCCTTGCTGGTAGCAATTTCAATGAAATGACTGCTGGTAATGCCATGAAAATGGCTTCTTGTGTGAAAGATGATGGCAGCATGGATTTTTCGTTAGTCAAGGAGTTCGTCAAGAATGCGCAAGATGCAGATATGACGATTTATGGTCATACGCTGGCTTGGCATTCTCAGGCAGCCAATAAGTATCTGAATGGGCTGATAAAGGGCAAGGAGTTGCCTCCTGCTGAGAAGAATCCTGGACTTATCATCACGGCTGGTGATCCTAAGGCAAATCCCTGGGATTATGAAATCTACTATGATTTGGATGAGCCTCTTAAAGCTGGTAAAACTTACGAGATTTCACTTAATGTAAGGGGAACTAATTCTGGAACGATTGATTTCTGGCCTGGTAAGAAAGATGGTTCTGCTACACAGTATGGAGCAGGTTCATTTACTGTAGCTGAAAGTGCTATTGATAATAGCTTCTCTTTTACGCCGAATGCGGATATCGATCGTATGCGTTTCTGCTTCGGAAAGATTGGCGGTACTCTCTATTTTGATAATTTTGTATTGAAGGAAAAGGGCTCTGACCATAATATTGTAGTCAACTCTACCTTTGATAAAAATGATATTTCGCATTGGACAAAAGTGGATTGGGTACCCATTTCATATAAGATTGGTAATGTAGCTGGTGCGGGTGCTGTTGATATCCCTGTAAGTGTTGGGCATCTTACCTTTGATGATGGTCAGAACCTTGGTGGATGGGGTATGGATAATGCGCCAAAGATTGAAAATGGTGTTTGTGAGGTTGGTAACAACGCAGCTAAGGAAAACCCTTGGAATGCACAGGTTAGCTATGAACCAGGTTTCGCTTTCGAGAATGGTACAACCTATCACTTGAAGATGAAAATCAAGGGTTCTGTAGCTGGTGAATTTGGTGCTGGATTCCAGAATCCTGAAGGATACAAAGGCTGTGGTGACTTCCCTGCCATCAAGGTTACAACTGATTGGAAGGATGTTGATGTGGCTACCAAATGTAATGGTGACAATGCCTTGCGCCTGCTGCTGAATATCGGTAAATATGCGGGTACCCTCTATATTGATGATTTTGAAGTTTACTACACGAAGTCTTCAAATACCATCGAACTTACAGATGAGGAGAAGAAGAACATTCTTACCACTGCCTTGGGAACTTGGATTGATGGTATGATGGAGGCTACTGATGGTTATGTTACATCTTGGGATGTTGTGAACGAGGCCCTTTCTGGTAAAGATAATGATGGTGATGGCAAGTTCGACTTGCAGTCTGCTAAACGAGGCAACGTTTCAGCTGCCGATGCAAAGAACAATTTCTACTGGCAGGATTACCTAGGTGACATTGATTATGTTCGCACTGCTGTAGCTGCAGCTCGCAAGAGTTTTGCCGCCCACAATGGTGACCCTGAGAAATTGAAACTCTTCATCAATGATTATAACCTGGAGAGCGATTGGGACGACAATGGCAAGTTGAAGAGTTTGATTCAGTGGATCAAGGATTGGGAGGCTGATCGTGTTACCAAGATTGATGGTATCGCATCTCAGATGCATATCTCTTGCTATGCTGATCCTGTCAAACAGGAAAGTGTGAAAAATCATATCGTCAAGATGTTGGAGTTGATGAAGAAAAGTGAAAAGCTTTGCAAGATTTCTGAACTTGATATGGGTTATGTCGATGCCGCTGGCAAAGAAGTAACTTATGATCAGATGACCGAGGAACAACACAAGGAAATGCGTGACCTCTACACCTTCGTTCTCCAGCAGTACTTCAAGATTATCCCTATTGATAAGCAGTATGGCATCACTCAGTGGTGTGCTACAGATTCTCCTAAGGATTCAGGTTGGCGTCCTGGTTTGGCTACTGGTCTCTGGGATCTCAACTATCTTCGCAAGCATACCTATGCAGGTTTCGCTGTAGGTCTTGGTGCTCCAGAATATTGGAAGGAAGCCAAGTAATTACTCTAAAAGACATTAGTTTTAGGTTTATCATACAAAGATTAACCGAAAAAAGATGTTAGTCGTTAAGGTTGGCTGTGTTGTGATGACACGGTCAACCTTTTTTATATAGTATAAAATGTTGCTTTTATATAATATAAAATGTTGCTTTATTAGGAAATAGATTATCTTGTATCCCTTTTCCCTTTTTTCATAAACTATTTGTAACACCACATAAAGTTATAACTGACTTTTTATACTACCTTTGCCAACAGATTAGAGAAACAACTCAATCTTATAACTGAATTTATTAACTTAATAAAAAAATGTGCTTATGAAAAAGTTATTTACTTTGCTGGCAGCATATCGCCATTGTGGATGATATCGCCAAGACTATCATGACTAACATAACATTCATAGGTATTATGGGTGCTATTCTTTCTAGTGACAAATACTCACATAAATATAAATTTAGTGTAAAACATAAGTTCTATAGTAATGTAGGACGATAATAATTTAAGTATGAAAAAGAAAAATATCCAGACCCCCGTTTTATCAATGGCCATTGCTGCATGTATGATATCTCACCAGCAAAATGCGCAGGCCGGAGAAAATCCGTCCCTGCAAAATGATTCCGTGCCTTATGTAACCATGCCGGACGTTTCCCCTAAACTCACCACAGGAGATGGAAATCCCCTGCTGGATTTTATGTTTACAGCGGATCCAACTGCAGTAGAATATAATGGCAGAATTTATGTGTACGCAACAAACGATCAGCAACAATATGATTCAATAGGCGGTTACGGAAAAAACTCCTACGAATACATCAAATCTCTGGTGATGATGTCTTCCGATGACATGACAAACTGGACCTATCACGGAATTATTAAAACAGACAGCATCGCCCCATGGATACAAACATCATGGGCACCGTCGATCGCAAAACGTGAGGAAGCGGACGGCAAGACTCACTTCTACCTCTATTTCTCCAATAGCGGGGGTGGAACCGCAGTGCTGACATCCACATCCCCTATAGGACCGTGGTCAAGCCCGCTGAATCATAGTTTGGTAGACACAAACACTCCCGGCATAGCAGGAGAATGCAAAGCCGCTTTCGATCCGGGTGTAGTCATCGATGACAAAGGAAAAGGTTGGCTGACAGTAGGCGGAGGATGTGCTCGCATTATGCGTTTGGGAAAAGACATGATTAGTGTGGATGGCCCGATAAAGCCCATCAGGGCTCCCCATCATTTCGAAGCTAACGAATTAAACTACATCAACGGCACATACGTTTATACTTATAACATAGATTGGCAAGATTTTAGCGACTGGCCTCTCCCGACAGAGAAACCAACCACCTGTTGCATGAGTTACATGACTAGCAAAACTCCGCTGGTAACCAAAAGTTGGAAATACCAGCACAACTATATGAAAAACCCTGGAGATTATGGATTTGACTACAGCAACAATCATACACATCTACACAAATTCCGCGGGAAATGGTATGTATTCTATCACACAATGAGTTTGCAACATAGTTTCAATACAACAGCTGGTTTTCGTAATGTTTGTGTCGATGAAATACAAGTTGACGAGAATACTGTGAATATCCACATGGGTAATCAGACTCTGAAAGGCGTAAAACAGATACAGCCTATGAATCCGTTCATCATCCAGCAGGCCGAAACCACAGCAGCCACACAAGGTGTCAAGTTCACAAATGGAAAAAGCATCGGGGACATGTATGCCGTTACCGTTCCCAACAAGACTGGCATCATTGCTGTCAGAGGTGTGGAATTCAACAAAGTACCTTCCAGTCTGGAAATTAAGGCATCCGGAAACGGAGTCATAGAAGTTCGCCGGGATAGGCCGGACGGAGAAGTCATAGCTTCAATCAAAGTCGGTACCCCGCAAATGAAACTCATAGAATCCCAACTTCAAAAGAATATGACAGGCACAATGGACCTCTGTTTTGTCCTGAAAGGAAACAATATCACATTCGACGAATGGAAGTTCAAATGATAACTTCCTGATGACAAGGAGGGTGCATTGCCCATTATGATGCACTCTCCTTAACTTCCTGTACGTATCCCGCGCTGAGGAGACTTTGCATGGAAGCTGTGCTATCGTTGGATTCTCTTGTTTGTTTTTGCAACACTAAGATAAGTGAAATGTCTTAGTCGGGCTCTATTCCGACATTGAGATAACTAACACCTGAGTACAAGAAGTCCTCTGAGTCAGATCTGGCTGCTTTAGGATGGCGAGACATTCAACCTTTCTGGGCAGCGATAAACATAACTATAAAGGCAATGTTATCAGAAATAGAAAAAAGATAATTCAGTAATTGATATTTAACATATAACAAATGAGACGTTTAATAATTATCGCATTATTTTTCATGAATCTGTGCCTTCCTATGGGGACACAGGCAAGTAATGGGGGCAATGTAAGCCCCGATCCTAATTTTCAGATTTATCTCTGTTTCGGACAGTCGAACATGGAGGGAAATGCCAATATCGAAGACATCGACCGAACAGGTGTGAATCCAAGATTCATGGCAATGTATGCCGTGGATGATGAAAAGGCAGGATGGAAAAAGGGACAATGGCATACCGCTGTCCCTCCGCAGGCAAGACCAACCACTGGACTCACTCCTGTAGATTATTTCGGAAGAAAGATGGTGGACAATCTGCCCGACAGCATCAAGGTGGGAACCATCACCGTGGCTGTGGGCGGTGCCAGCATCGACCTTTTCGACAAGCGCACCTGTAAGGCGTATCTGAAGAAGCAGCCCGACTGGATGAAGAACTTCGCTTCCCAGTATAACGGCAATCCATACGCCCGACTCATCGAACTTGCCAAGATAGCCCAGAAGCAGGGTGTCATCAAGGGTATCCTGCTGCATCAGGGAGAAACCAACAATGGTGATGTCAACTGGCCTAACCGTGTGAAGACTGTTTATAACGACATCTTGAAGGATCTGAATCTGAAGGCAGAAGACGTTCCTCTGCTCGTTGGCGAAACCGTTCAGAAAGACCAGGGCGGCAGCTGCTGGCAGCATATCGCCATTGTAGATGATATCGCCAAGACCATCCCTACAGCCCACGTCATTTCATCAAAGGGCTGTCCGCAACGTGGCGACGGATTGCATTTCATCGCCGAAAGCTATCGCACCATGGGTAAGCGTTATGCCAACATGATGCTCTCGCTGCTCGGTATCATTCCGGATGCCAACTATCCGCGTGTGGATAAAGACCGCCGTGCCTACGTCAAGCTCCATGCACCGGAGGCAAAGCAGGTAATCTTCGACATCTGCGGAAAGAAATATCCGATGAAGAAGGATCTGGATGGCGACTGGTATGGTGTTTCTGACCCATTGGTAGTAGGCTTCCACTATTATTTCCTGAATGTAGATGGCGTACAGGTAGTAGATCCTGCCAGCGAAACCTACTTCGGTTGCTGCCGGGAGGCGAGTGGCTTGGAGGTTCCTGAGGGAGCCGAAGGCAATTACTATCGTCCTCAGCAGGGAGTGGCACAGGGTCAGGTTCGCTCGGTATCTTACTATGCTGCATCTCAGGGTAAATTCCGAAGAGCCATGGTTTATACACCGGCAGAATATGAAACCAATTTGAACAAGCGCTATCCTGTGCTCTATCTGCAACACGGAATGGGAGAGGACGAGACGGGCTGGAGCCATCAGGGCTATATGCAGCACATCATGGACAATCTCATTGCCGAAGGCAAGGCTGAGCCTATGATTGTGGTAATGGAGAGTGGCGATGTAAAGAAGCCTTTCGTTGCCCGTCCAGGCAAGGATGTAGATGAGGAGCGCAAGCTCTATGGTGCTTCTTTCTATGATGTGATTATCAAGGACCTGATTCCGATGGTAGACCAAAAGTTCCGCACCTATACAGATAGAGACCATCGTGCGATGGCTGGCTTGTCGTGGGGCGGTTGCCAGACTTTCAATACCGTATTGAACAATATGGATAAGTTCTCAGCCTTCGGTACCTTCAGTGGTGCGCTCTTTGGGGTAGACGTGAAGACCTGCTTCAACGGCGTCTTTGCCGATGCAGAGAAGTTCAACAGTCAGATAAATTATATGTTCATGGGCTGCGGTTCAGAAGAGAACTTCGGCACGGAGAAGATGGCGAAGGAATTGAAGGACCTGGGCATCAAGCTTGATGTCTATGTTTCGCCTGGTACTCATCATGAGTGGCTTACCTGGCGCCGCTGCCTGAAGGAATTTGTGCCACATCTGTTTAGAAATAAGTAATAGTTTCCCCTTCCTAAAGTGGAATTCGAAGCATAAATTTATTATTCCCGAAACTATTTGCTGGTTTCGGGATTTTTTATATGCGCATAAAAAAGTTTTTGAATTCTGCGCTGCAAGGCAAGCCTGTCAGAAACCTGTCTATTCACGTGAAGTAGTGCAATCAATAAAGAAAGTTATGAAACAGAATAATAGCTTTAAAACTCCAGACAAAACATAAAGCTTTTGCCCTTACAGGGCGTCTTGCTGATTGCCATCATACCCAGGGCGATGCCCTGGGCTAGGAGCTTCTGCCCTTTCAGGGCGTGCTGCTTCTGGAGCTTTTGGGCCTTCAGCCCGTACTTAAACCACATGCGAAACTTCTAGTATCTTCTTATTATTGTTTTTTCCCAAGTTCCATCTGCTCTCTTCTCATATCCCTGAAAGCGCTCCAGACTATCGGAACCGCTACGGCAAACGAGCAGAAATCTGCCCACATCTGACACATCTCCACGCCCAGCAGTCCGAAGAAATAGGGCAGGATGAAGATGAGCGGAATGAAGAAAAGTCCGCTGCGTGCTGCCGCTACGATGTTGGCTCTCACCGGTTTGCGGATGGTCTGCATCAGCATGTTGGTGAGCACGATGCTGGCTACGAGCGGAAAACTGAGCACCTGCCATCTCAAAGCTGCCGAACCTACGGCTACAACTGCTGCATCATCGCGGAAGATACTGATGATGGAAGTTGAGAAGATGAAGCCGAGAATGGCACAGACGCTGAGGAAAACCGTGCCACATTTGATGCAGAAAAAGAAGGCTTCCTTTACGCGCCCATAGAGTTTGGCGCCGTAGCAGAATCCGCAGAGCGGCTGGAATCCCTGACCCAGACCGATGACCATCGCATAGGTAAAGAAGGAGATGCGGGTAACGATGCTCATGCCCGCAATGGCTGCATCGCCAAACGCACCTGCTGCCACATTGAGCATCAGCGTAGCAATACTTCCCAGTCCCTGTCTTGACAGTGAAGGGGTTCCGCCGAAGATAATCTCCTTGGCAAAGGCGCGGGTAGGGGTGAAATTGCTGAGACGGATGCGGATGTTCTCGCCTTTATGCGTCATCCAGAAGAGCATGGCGCAGCCGAAACACTGGCTGATGAGGGTGGCTACGGCGGCTCCGGTAATGCCCAGCTGGAAGTAGAGAATGAACAGAGGAGCCAGAATCAGATTGAGCAGCACACCCGACATGATGCCTTTCATCGCATACATCGCATTGCCCTGAAATCGCATCAGATTATTCAGCGTAAGCGAGGTGGTCATAAAAGGAGCACCTAGCAGGATAATGCCCAGATAACGCTCTGTATAAGGAAGAATGGTGGGCGTAGAACCCATCAGAAGGCAGAGCGGAGTGAGGAACACATGACCCAGAATGGCGATGAGGAGACCGGTAAGAAAACTCAGCACAAAGCCCGTGGCTGCCATCTTCTGTGCCTGTTCCGTATGTTTGGCGCCCAACTGTCGCGAAACATAATTGCCTGCACCATGACCAAAGAAGAAACCAAACGCCTGGATAACAGCCATTGCTGCAAAGGCAACGCCTACCGCTGCCACACTCTGCGTGTTGATGCTGCCCACGAAATAGGTGTCGGCGAGATTGTACATACTCGTCGACAGCATACTGATAATCGTTGGTATGGCCATCGTAAAAATCACATGATGCACAGGGGCATGTGTGAGGAACGTATAGTTGTCTCTTTTCTCTTTCTTCATAACTTTATGTTGCTCTTTGGGGCATTTCAACCTGCAAGGTACATAAATATCCACAAAGTTGGACAATAATGAACCAACTTTTATAAATTTTTAAGAAAAGAGTTGCATTATTCATTAATTTATTGTATTTTTGCACCGCAATTGAATATATATACATAAAACAATTTACTAATGAATGATGAGATAAGAATCATACCGATAACGACTAAAAAAGGGCTGAAAACCTTCATTCAGTTTCATTATGATCTCTACAGAGGCCATAAGTATGCCATTCCTTTTTTGCGTTTCGACGAGATGAATACGCTGGACCCAAAGAAGAATCCTGCCTTTGAATTCTGCGAGGCACAATACTTCCTGGCGGTTGACAGCGAGGCTCGTATCGTAGGTAGAATTGCTGCTATTATCAACCATCGTGCCAACGAACAGTGGAACAAGAAGCAGGTTCGCTTCGGCTGGTTCGATTTCGTGGATAATGTAGCGGTTTCCTGTGCCTTGTTGCGCGCGGTAGAAAAATGGGGCAAGAGCAGGGGAATGAACGAATGCGTAGGGCCGCTCGGATTTACGGATATGGACCGTGAAGGCTTGCTCATCGAGGGCTTCGACCGGAAGTCTACGATGTATATAAACTACAATTATCCTTATTATAAGACGCATCTGGAGAGTTATCCGCTCTATGAGAAGGATAACGACTGGCTGGAGTACCGCATCAGGGTTCCGAAGGAGACGCCGGCTAAGTTTGCCAAGACTGCCCAAATGATAGAGAGCCGATATAATCTGCATGTTCATAAGTTCACCCGCAGGGAACTGACCTCGGGAGGAATGGGCAGGAAGGTGTTCGAAATTGTGAACGAAACTTATAAGAATCTCTATGATTTCCAGCAGCTTACGGAGAAGCAGATAGATGAATATGTAAACTCTTATATCAAGAAGGCTGACTTGAACCTGGTAACGGGTGTGGTGGATGGCAACGCTGGCAACAAGCTGGTAGCCTTTGGTGTTTCCTTCCCTTCGTTTACCGATGCGCTGCGCGAGATAGGCGATGGCAAGCTTTTCCCTACGGGTTGGCTGAAGGTGCTGAAGGTACTGAAGTGGCACAAGACGGATACGGTAGATTTGCTCTTGATAGGTGTTCTTCCTGAATATCGCAAGAAGGGAGCCAATGCGCTTATTTTTGCCGATCTGATAGAGCTGTATCGCCGTTATGGCTTTAAATGGGCAGAGGCAATGCCGCAGATGGAGACCAATACCGGTGTTCAGAGCCAGTGGCAGTATCTGGAGAGCGAACAGCATCGCCGTCATCGCTGCTATAAGAAGAAGATTTAAAAGCCCCTGTTTTGGGCCGTTTTGGCGTAAAAAAGATAGAAAATGGGCTAAAAAGTTAATAAAGCTAACTCGCTCTAAATTGGACTTTGATTGAAAATCAAGAAGTTGGGCATTTGCCTATATTATATAGGTAACAATATGGAAACGAGCGGACTTCTGCTCGTTTC
>ENA-OPRV01000403-OPRV01000403.1-human-gut-metagenome-genome-assembly--contig:-NODE-403-length-30049-cov-2.599053_pt1 | contig 30049 bp, 24 predicted proteins | sample MGYA00241896_ERZ501886 | MGnify/ENA primary metagenome ERZ501886 (study PRJEB25962, sample SAMEA2042452) | human gut metagenome | biome: human gut; feature: human-associated habitat; material: faeces... | reverse complement strand
CATGAAGTACTCCTTCTTTTCTTCTTTGAATGTTTAGATAAAAACATTACCTAATTCATTAAACTTCTCGCACATCTGAACTTCTTCTGTGTCTAAATATACAATGTTTTGCTTTTTTATATCAAATAATTGAATTGACTTTTCGTTTGACAGCACTTGATCTAGCAAATACCAAAGTTTCCCTTTCAAATTCGCATGCATAAGGCACATATCTTTTGTGTTACTTGGTTCTGCAGAACATGATTTTTGCTTCAAAGTTCTAATATATTTCATTAAATCACTTCCAAACGCAACAACCAACTCTGCATATTCTGTATGATCAATTTGAGGTACCCATTCCAACGACTCATATCTTTTTAAGTTTGAACCATTATCCATTTTTTCATTTATTTTATATTTCATCAATCCCCATATAAATTCAAATAACAATACCTCGCCTGGTTGTTTTATATCTTTTCCATTACACAAACTATGTATCATATCTATTTTTTCAATCAATTTTTCTATATTCCTAATGTCTATTCCCGATAATTCAACTAAATCTAGAACAATTTGGCAACATTCCTCTAAATTTTCAAACTTAGAAAAATAATATCCATAATTATTCAATATCTGATTCTGAACTTTACCAGTGTCTAACCTTACACGAAAGGAAATAAACTTTCTAAGATATCGTTCAGTATCAACTTGCTCACCATAAATTTCTTTCACTGAATGTTCCAACTGTGTACTATCAATTGCCAGCAGAACAATTACATTATCCAATCCCTCAAACATATGATGTAAACGTTCTAACACTTTAATTGCATATTCTGGCATACATCGATCCAATTCATCAACCACTAATAATACTGTTTTATTTTTTGATAATTCTCGGATTTGATTTCGTGTAAAATCCAGGGTTTTTTTGAAAGCAAACATATTATCAAAATCGGATGGATTTTCTCTTTTGTCGCCTTTATTCTCTTCCAATTCATTACATAACTCTACTAAATTAATTCCTATTTTATTTTTTGTAAATTCACCGGCTATTTTGCCTAATACAGTTTTCAAATCCGTATATTCTTTTTGCAATGCATTCTCCGCTTTATTATCTTTCCCACGTTTTTCTAACATTGCTGACACAATCGCAACCGCTGGTTCCTCATAATAATCATACTGCCAGCAATTATAATGGAACACATAAAAACGATCATCATTTGTTCCTTCTTTTTGAAGTCCCACTAACTTCTTTTCTAACTGTTCCAGTATATATGTTTTACCATACCCCCACTTACCATCAAGCGCAAACACACGCCCTTGTTTTTGTTCAGATAGGAGCACTAAAATTTGCTCTATATCATCAATAATTTTTTTTCTGTCCAAAATATCAATCTTTTCTGTCTGTGACATACTCTCCTCCTTATGACCGACTTTTCTATTTTCTAATATTATGGATTAAGTAACAGAAACTAAGACATATGCCAGAAAAACTATATAACACAAATCCCCATTTAGTTATATATCCCCATTAACCCAAATCCATATATTTATATTACAATATTCTACAAAAAATACAAGATTAAACTCCGATACGACACGATTTAATTTAATACATTCATACATCGACGTGCACCACTATCAAAAAGGAGGACTTACAAATGAACACACCAACATCCAGAGATCCAATGCTATTCTGTGATTACTACAAGCAATGGATCAACGTCTACAAAGAAGGAGCGATCCGCCCGGTCACCATGAGCAAATACAACATGGCGCATCAATGGCTGTTAAAGCTGGCTCCCGATCTGTCGATTTCCGAACTGGATCGGATTTCTTATCAGAAAATACTAAATGAATATGCAGAAGAACATGAGCATCAGACAACGATGGATTTTCACCACCATGTGAAATGTGCCATTTTAGATGCCGTAGATGAGGGGCTGATTCCGCGAGATCCAACCCGGAAAGCGATCATCAAAGGCAAAAAGCCACGTGAGAAAAAGCAGAAATTTCTCAATCAGTTTGAGCTTCACAAACTAATCGAAGACCTTGACCTGGGACCGGAAGTATCATGGGATTGGTTCATCCTTCTGGTTGCCAAAACCGGAATGCGGTTTTCCGAAGCGCTTGCATTGACGCCGAGGGATTTTGATTTTTCACGGCAAATACTGACGATCTCCAAGACATGGGATTACAAAGGAAATGGCGGCTTCCTGCCAACCAAGAATCAATCGTCTGTCCGAAAGATACAGATTGACTGGTTAACCGTTATGCAATTTGCCGGACTGGTGAAAAAGCTTCCGGAAGATGAACCGATCTTCGCAAAAGGGAAAATATATAATTCCACCTTGAACGGAATATTGGAACGACATTGCAAAAATGCCGGAATCCCCGTCATCTCTATCCACGGTTTACGTCATACCCATGCCTCGCTCATGCTTTTCGCCGGCGTTTCCATCGCCAGTGTGGCAAGGCGCCTCGGACATGCCAGCATGACGACCACCCAGAAAACATATCTGCACATTATTCAGGAATTGGAAAGCAAGGACATTGACATCATCATGCGTTCCCTTGCGAACCTGAATTAAACTACTTCGCATCCAAATATGCACGTCGATTTATAATAAAACTGGGAATACCATCCATAGATATTCCCAGTCTATTCCAGCCTATCAATTTCTCATTCGTCGTTTGCAGAAAGCGTCCTATATATCCGCATCCCGACATTTCGTCAATCGCGCAGCGGCAATACATTCTCCATCAGATCATGCTTGAACTTCTCTACTATAATCTTACGGAACTTGAATTTCGGCATAGGTTCCTCTACACCCGCCTTATAAGATGCATACGCGCGATCCTTGAAAGTATTTTCATTTGCCATCTCGCCATCCCGGTAATTATATACTTCATAACGCACATCGTCCTCATTCAGATTCCACAGCTTCGCAAATGTCTTGATTTCCGTATCAATCGCATCATAGCGCATCTGGTTGACAACCACTGCGATATCCTGACCTTTGTACCGATCTTTGTCCTGTTCGATATTATCAATCACCTGCTCCAACAATTCACCGAGCTTCTGATTATCCTCGGCAAATTCCTTCGAGATCTCGCGCAACGCCAGAATGTTCTTCGCAAATATCGCATCCTGAAAATCATTGCTCGACTGATCCAGATAATTCACCAATCCCTGCAACAATTCTACAATATACTCGAAATCCACCCGCATCTTGCTGTACGCAATCAGATCATAGTCGTCCATAACCGGATCATCGTTTTCCGCCTCATCCTTCGGTTTCTTCAGCTCTTCCATAACATTTTTATACATTGCCGCATAGTTTTCATATTCCTCCTGCGAGAAATCATAGTCTGCAAGCAGTTCTTCCCGATATCTGGAAAATGCTTTCAAATGTGCAAAACTCTTATCCAAACTCCGGAATGCATAGATAAACGACTTCTTCTGCTCCCTTGACAACTGACGGATCTCTTCCGGTGTCCGTCCCAATGCATGAATCGTCTTTACATCAATCGAAAAAACATCAAGCACGCTCTCCCAATCTTCTGATACTGCTACGCCTTCACCGCCTCTGGAATACAGCCGCAATGCCCGGTCAATCTCTTTCTTGAAGTCTTTTGGGGACTGAAATGTTACAACCTGTCCATATGTCTTATTCGCATCAAACAAACGATTCGTTCTTGAAAAAGCCTGTATGATATCCTGTGGGCTCATCGGCGATCTATCCATATACAAGGTGGACAGACATGGAGCATCAAATCCCGTCAACAAACGATTGACAACGATCACCAGATCCAACTGCTGACTCCGCTCCATATAACGTTTTTCCTTTCGTGCCAGACGATCATTCAGATTACTATTATACGCGTTGATATTCTCCACGTCATAATGTGTGCCAAACATCGCATTGTAATCTTGCAGGGACTCGCGCATTTTATCCTGGTTCACCGTTGATGCCTCATCATTTTCCGTCACAGAATATGTGATTGCGAATTTTGGGAAATCGGGAACTCCCTTGCAGATCTCCTCATTTATCTTTAATGCATCTTTGCCCGCTTTGATCCGTTTCAACAACTCATAATAACGCTGTGCCTTCGCAATGGATCCGACTGTCAGGATACCTTCGTAGGTTCTTCCCTTGCCATTCTGCATGCCTAATTTCGTATAAGACTGATTGAGCACCACATCCAGAACCTGTCGCATATGCTCTTCTGTCTCAAATACCGCATCATCCACATCTTCTTTTTTCGGTCCTAGATTCTCAACCATGAATCCGAGAACTGCTTCGTCATGAATGGCATTCTTGATTGTGTAGCTATGCAGGCATGCTCCGTACAGCTCATCGGTCGTCTGCGGAAGATCACCCTTCTGCTCATACCGGTTCTCCTCAAAGATTGGCGTACCTGTGAATCCATACCACAGAGAATGTGCAAAAAAACGTTCAATCTTACGTTTTGTCTCCGGCGTGACGGCTCTGTGACATTCATCTACAACAAATGCAACCCGAAGGTTACGAATTTTGTCATATTCTTTTGTTCCCTCCTGCAGTCTCTTGGCAATCATCGTCTGTAGCTTCTGCCGCGTCGTGACAATCATCTGTCGGTTGCCATCTGTCAGACGCCGAATCAGGGCATCCACATTTTCTGTGTCATCCACATCAATCGTATCGTTATCTGCATAGGATTGGAATGCCATCTTCGTCTGCATATCCAGGTCTTTCCGGTCAATCAGGAATATTGTCTTTTCTATGGACGGAATATCCATCAACAGATTCCTTGTTGCCTTGTAAGATGTCATCGTCTTTCCGGAGCCCGTTGTATGCCAGATATAGCCTGATATACTCCGCTTGGACGCTGCCCGCATCGCTTCAATCGCATGAATCTGATATGGTCGCAAAATCAATAATTTCTTCTTCTCATTATCAAGCACCGTATATTTCGCAATCATCTCATGTGCCTGTGGGATCCGCAAAACAGCCTTCGCGAAATCCAGATAATCACAAATCGGATAGTTCTCGTTGTCCACCCATCCGGTTATAAATTTCTTACCTTCCGCTAATTCTGCTGCCCTTGCCGCTGCAAAATATTTCGTGTCAACAGCATTACTAACGACAAACATCTGTACATTTGAAAAAAGTCCGCGGAATTTTCCCTCAGAAATATACTTCTCTATCTGCCGATACCCATCCATATAGGAATGATCCTTGTTCTTCAACTCAATATGTATCATTGGGATTCCATTGATCAACAGCGTCACATCAAATCTTCGGTCCCGCTTGTCATCCATCTCATCTGTCTTGAATGCCTGATACTGGTTGATTACCTCGTAGACGCTCGTTCCCCCGGCAATATGCTCGTTGTTCATCACGACCAAATGTAATGTCTCATTGCCTCTTTGTACATGCACATAGACTTTTCCGTTCTCACCAACCTGCCATTTGCCTGCATCATAAAAAGAAGCGTGCGATACATCATTTTTAATCTTTGCAAATTCACTGTCACTGAGTGGCGTATCGTTCAGTTTTGCCTTGTTGTTCTGCTCCAAAATGTATTTGAAGTTGTCCCACAACTGCTCCTCCGTCCGAATATCCTTCCGATATGTCCACTGTGAATCCCCACCGCATAATTGGTCAATTAATCTCTGCTCAATTACTGATTCTAATTCTCCCATTTCTTTCGTCCTTTCTTGTAATTTTTTATGATTTGTTGCGATATTCCTATCGCATTTTATGCTTTGATTGACAAACATGTGATTTGCCATATATTGTTTTAATTTTTTCAGTTCGCAACACTTACGCTGATGAAGAGTGATGAGTTGATCAAGGTTGGCAAAATACTCTCCTATTTTTTCTTGTTCTTCCACTGATGGCATTAAAATCCGCATTATCTGTGACGGCTTCAAGGTAAAATGTCTCATAGTTCCGCCAGCTGAAGCAGCATCAATATAAGACTTGGCATTAGTTGTTTCAAAATATGTTTTCAAATATTGTCCTACTAACTCCCTTGATTTAGATGTTTGAGCATATAAAACAGCTCCGCCTTGTACATAAATTGGCTTTTCATCAGTAATTAAAAGACTTTTTCCAATCTCACCTCCGCCGTTAAAAAGAACATCATCCTTGGTTGGTGCACCTGTTCGATTTTTATAAAATTCATACCGTTCTTGGGAGATAAATAGCACACCATCTGTGTTCTCGTTTGTAACATCACTGGCTCTAATATATGGAACTCCTGATTCCGACCATTCAGAATTGGGAATTCTTGCACTGTCTTTAATCTCACAAACCTCTCCCAACTTACGCTGTTCCCAAGCGTAAGTAATTTTTTCAAATCAAACGCTATAATTATCGCATCTTTCATAAGAGTCCCTTTTTTGATAACATTTTTTTATTAAAATAACATTTATAATGTTACTATTCATTGTTTATGTTATCTTAGTTTCTCCCTTACCAGCATCAAGGCATATCCCATCAGATTTTGTCCTTTCCATTCGCTTGGATCTAATCTTTTCGGATCACTCATAGACAATCCAATGCCCCAAATCTTATCATTTACTGCTGCCTCTGCAAGAACTGCATTGCCTGTATCGAGCAACGCTCTTTTTAACTCTGGATTCTGCGTGAATTTCGCCACTAAACCTTCATAAACTATAATCTGTCTCATGCCATTCCAGACATGATTATCAAAACCAGACACCTTACGTCCTAGCTCTTTGATATAAGCTACATCATCCGTTGCAAGTATCTGTGTCGCAATACTTTCATCGTGAAACCGCAAAGCTTTTTGATGCATCATATACTGTTCCAACGAAGTATATTTCACATCACCAATTGTAAAATCAGACAGATACCAATTACTGAAACATCCATTTTCCTCGTTTGGATTGTGAAATGTTAATACTTTCACTCTGGTTCACCCACCTTTTGTACTGCTAAATCGAGTTCTAAATCATGCAATCCCGGATATGCCTTCTTCAAGAAACTAAGCGGAATTTTCTTCACAACTTCCCGGCTGGGAATACTATAGAACCACTGATAATATGCATAAAATTCACCTACCCAATCCGGAAGGAATCCAGCAAGAGCTTTTCCATCTTTCAATGCATATTCTTCAGTTTTGCAGAAATACTCCCACAAAGTTTTTGCATCCATCGTATTCACATATGCCTGTGATTCATCGATGCTTTTCCGTGTGTTACTCTGCATATAGAAATTGATAAAATCCTCTGTATCCTTATCCGGAAATGTTTCCGCAACATAATCGAATAACTTTCCCTGATTCTCAACTACATCGCTTAAATATGCTTCTGCGTATGCTCCCATACCCTATCACCTCTACAATAATGTACTAAATACCTTTGTCACTTTATTTGCTTCTGAATCAACCAGTTTTCTCATATTATCTCTGGCTTCTATATCCCGTTGATTGTATTGTTCATTGAATTCACTATATGGAACTGAGATCATATCTTCCTCGATTTCATGCAATTGCGCATACGCCCGCTCTGATTTGATACAATACTGGATTCCCAAACCGCCTAAGGATAACAGTTCCTCCAATATATCCATATCTATGTTGTCTCGCACAAATTCTTTTGCAATATAAAAGTACGATGCGTCGGCTCTCCATCCCTTTATCACATCATAGTCACTTGTATCAATTCCGTATTTATCAATGAACTTTGCCGCTAACATTCTATATCTTTTTGAATCTGCCGCATCCCGATGTTTCATAAGCTCTGCTAACCAGTTCAGTACATCTTTCTCTTGAAAATCAAGAATCTTCAATCCAGTACAATCTAATTCATATTTATGTACCCATCCATTTTCGCTATTCGGCACACAAACCGCCCACTCCTTGGCTAGATTCAATACTTCCGTCAGATAAAATCCACGCCCATAATCATGTTTATCATTTCCACCACCAAAGACAGGCGTCACTATTTTATTTTGTGTTCCATGATATAAAACAATTTTACCCATTCCGTAATCCCTCCATGAACCGATCAGCTCTTTTACATTTCCGCTTTAATTATACTATCTAAAGAAAAAATGTATATACAATACAAATTTGCAAGGAATCGCTTCTAAAAGCTAGCGTTTGCATATTAAACAAACATATTCTGCAACATGAATTTCTTCAGTTCTTTTAGTTTTTCACACTTACGTTGATGAAGAGTGATGAGGTGATCGAGTTTTATCAAATAATCTGCTAATATACTTTGCTCTGCATAACAAGGTAGCATTAAATCAAAGTTTGCCAAAACTTCTTTGGTAATAGTTTTTATAGTTCCGCCAGGAGCTTTTTTTGCCTCATATTCAAATTTTTCTTTAATAATATAAGCCCAAAATTTTTTATCAATATCATCTTTATATTTATCAAATATTAAAACTGTTCTATCAACAAAAGCCCCATATTGCGTAATTGCAACGCGCCCAATACTACCTTGTAATGTTACAAGAACCGAACCCTTTTCAGCAAAAACACTCATTGGTTGTGCCAATTTGCTTATTTTCTGTTTAGTATCATTTACAAGTTTCATATCACTTGAAACATCTGCCACTTGAACAAATGGCATAGCACCCTTGCCATCATACCAGTCCTTATTTCCATATGGTTGTGGAAATGAACCTCGTCTAAATTCTGCACAATCAGACAACTTACGCTGTTCCCAATCGTCCGTAAATCCTTCAAATCGAATTTCTGGATTTTTCTCACCATTTTTCGGAAACATTTTTTGCAACATAAATTTTTTGAGTTGTTTTGTTTCGTCACACTTACGCTGATGAAGAGTGATGAGGTTGTCTAGAGCAGTGAAATATCTACTAATTTTCACCTGTTCTTCCCTTTTGGGCATTGCTACAGGAAAGTCGACAAGTATACTTTGATTAAGATGTTTTATGGTTCCGCCCGTTGCTTTTTTCGACACATAATCCATCAAAAACGGTGCTTTCAAATACTGGAAAAGATACTTTCCATCCATTATATTTTCATTCTTAATTGTGACATTGAATACCCCCGCATTTAATGTCGCAGGCATCATCAATCCCTGTACATACGCCACTTTTCCAAGAGTGCCATCCTTTGTTATTAAGATACTTCCATTCTTAATTTGAATGTTCTTATCTTGATCATACCGTTCCTTTTCTACATAATGGCAAGTCGAATAATCAATTACACCTTCTTGAAAATCTGTACCCGTTATAAGCATATAATCTCCGCTATCTAAGAACTCTGAAGTTCTCAAATTTTGCCACCCAATACGAGCGTGCATAGTAGTCAGCTCAGACAACTTACGCTGTTCCCAATCGTCTTTGAATCCCTTAAATCGAATCTTCGGTGTATTCATATTTTACACCTCCTCAAGCACACGAATAAACGCCTCGACAGCCTCTTTCGTCGCATCATCCTGGAAGGTCAGTTCTTTCATCATTCCGACTAACGCTGCATTTTCCTCTTTGATCTGCTTGTCTGTCTCGCGCATACTCTGTGTCAATGCCTTTAAGTCGATTTCTTCCTCTTCTTCCGTTGTATCCACATATCTTGGGATGTTCAAATTGAAGTCATTTGCCACAATGTCATCATAAGACGCGAGATATGCTTCTTTCTCCACCGTCTTACGATTATTGTATAATTCCAGAACATGATCGATATGTTCCTCTTTCATCACATTTTGCTTTTTCTCTTTTTCGAACAATTTAGATGCATCGATAAATAACACATCGCGCCCTTCGCGGTGCTTCTTCAGCACGATAATACAGGTAGGAATCGACGTGTTGTAGAACATGTTCGATGGCAGACCAATCACCGCATAGATCGAACCATTTTCCAGCAATGTCTTCCTTATGCTTCCCTCTGCTGCTCCACGGAACAACACACCATGTGGCAACACGATTGCCATAGTTCCTGTCTGTTTCAGATGATAGAAACCATGTAACAAAAATGCATAATCCGCCTTTGATTTCGGTGCCAGCTTTCCACCGTAATCCATAAATCGCTCATCCTGTTTGAAGCCTTCTGCCGCCGACCAATTTGCAGAATAAGGTGGATTCATCGTAACTGCATCAAACTCGGTTTCTTCATCGGTTGGCCAGTCTGCATCCAGGGTATCTCCATTTCGCAAATGCTGATTCTCCGGCAGTACGCCATGCAGGAACATATTCATACGAGCAAGGTTGTAAGTGGATGGCATCAGTTCCTGTCCGTAATATTTGATAAAGTCTGGTTCTGTGGAATAATTTCTACAGCTAAGCATCAAAGAACCGGAACCCATACACGGATCATATACCTGTAATCCTTTTTTATTTTCCTGTCCGGTCATCGCGATCCGACATAAGATCTGCGCCGGTCCATGTGGTGTATAGAATTCTCCTGCTTTCTTTCCCGTTTCTGAAGCAAACTGACCGATCAGATACTCATATGCATTTCCCAGTACATCGCCCTCGGTATGAATCAGATCTGCATCATCCAACACCTTAATTACTTCTGCGATCGTTGCACTCTGCTTCTGATCTCCGGTTCCCAATCGATTTGAATACAGATCTACATCCGCAAAAAGTCCATGAAACAGTTCATCAGACTCTTCAATCCGATTAAATGCTGCCTGTAATTTCTCTCGATTAAATGCATTGTTTTTCGCATCCTTTAAGATGCTGACATAGGTCATGTCCGGATCTAATGTATAATGCAAAGATTCTTTCAATTCCTCCAGCAGCTCCTCTGCATCTTCACTCTCCATAATTTCTTCGTAGGCTGTCTGTGCCTCTTCCAGACTATCCGGCTTTGCATCATTCAACAGGTCGTACACTTTTGATAGATACGAATCTGATAAATATTTATAGAAAACCAATCCAAGCAAGTATGTCTTGTACTCATTGGCGTCCATCTTTCCACGCAGTACATCCGCCCCACTCCATAGTACCTGCAATAAATCTTTTCCTTCTGCCATTTTTATATCCTCCCTCATTCGTCTCTTCTGTTATAATTCACTTACGCTTAATTCTATCATAATTGTGCAGATGATAAAAATAAAATTTTTGATTTTGAATTTATTAGAATTGATTATTTTCCCACACCTCAACATTCCCCCTTGCATTTCCCCGTTTCCTGTGCTATAAAGTAAACAGTGTTTACCAAAGGAGTACAATTATGCGCGAGAGCACAAAAGCGACCAGAGCGACAATTTTACAAAGTGCGAAAGAGATTTTCTTGGAATGCGGCTATCAGGAAGCGTCCATGCGAAAGATTGCTGCGCGGGCGGGCATTACCCCCGGTGCGATATACAAGCATTTTTCAGGAAAGGAAGAAATGTTCGGTGAGATATTCGCAGAGAGCGGAAATAAGCTGATGGCACTGAGTGAGTCCATGCTGGATATTGACTTTTCGGCAATGTCCGACGAGCAGCTGATGCAGGTATTCTATTCCCGCATATCCATCCGGACCCTCGAGCTGTTAGAGGACGATATGCAGCTCTTCCACATGCTGTTAAAAAACGATTCCGGCACCTATATCCGGAACTTCCGCAAAGTTTATATAGCGCGATGCAACGAATTCGCAACGCGCTTTTATCATGAGTTATACGTGCGTGGACTTGCGAAGAATCAGCTATCCGAGAAAACATGTTACATGCTGTCGTTGTCTGAGTTCTCGATGATCTGTGAGATGATCGCCGATGATACCTGCAAGGACGGCTTCACCGAGGAGATGAAGCAGGCATTTTTAGAGGCGATGGATGTGCTGATGCACGGCATCGAAGCGACACTTGGATTACAAGTCCAAGATGTGCCAGATCATTGAGATAGATTTTGCTAAGAAAGGATGATTTAGTTGAAGTACGGATTCTCACAGAAATTATTTGGATATTTTTATCACAGCTCCTGCATGAAGCAGGCAAAAAGACAGCATTTGCAGATTGACAGCAAGGCGATCAAACAGGAATACCGTGCCATCCTGACGCGCGCCAAGGATATCGGCAAATCCCGGCTGATGAGTTCCTACTGCATGGGCGCATATTTCATCGCATTAAACCGGAACACAACCTTATCCCCGGAGGAATGTTATGCCCTGTATAAGGACGGCCTCTCCGCCAATCAGTTGTTCCACAAGGTCATGGGAAATGCAGACAGCTATCTCGATGCGAAGAAGCTTCCAGCCCGGAAAAAATGGTCTGCCGACTCCCATAAACGGAAATACGAAAATGACTGGGTCGTTGACATCTTAGAAGGCGGCGCGAATGATGATTTCGAGCTTGGCTACGATTATCATACATGCGGCATCTGCAGTCTGTGCCGGGATGAGGGATGTTTCGAACTTGCCAGATATCTCTGCCGCATGGACTATGTGCTTGCCGACATGATGCACATGCGCTTAGTCCGGACACAGACGATCGCAGAAGGTGCAACTCACTGCGACTTCCGGTACAGCCGGATTGATTCGACGCCGGGAAAAAATTCTTAGCAATCGCTCTCCCGCTTCATGATTGCCCGCCGCTTGCGATCCACTTCGATCCATTCATCGAGCGTGAGCGGGACATAATCCGAGAACATACAAAAACAGTTGATCATCTGGCACGGAATGGAAACCATTTCTTCCCCGCCAGATTTTCCAAGCACCGGGCGTGTGCAGGTGCGTGTCTGATTCTGGAATTCATTGATCAGGTACTCATCATACGTATTATGCACATGTCCATACAGCATGTATGTCTTCGGTTCTCCCTTCGCATTCCGGCGGTACTGCCCGTTGTAGCACATAACCGGATAATGGCACAGAATCACCTTGCGGTTGTTATCATTGATTTCCCTATAATGTGTGATCCATTCAAAATGCGATGGATCAAATTGTTTGTTCGCAATAAAATGATCATGATTTCCGATGATCAGATACTTCTTTCCATTCAACCGTTCGAGAATGGCATTTGCAACTTCTCCCTTTTTTGAAATACAGAAATCTCCCAAGATCACAACCTCATCACGCTTCCGCACACGCGAGTTCCACTGTGCGATCATATATTCATTCATGGCTTCGCCACTCTCAAAGCCGCGACAGTCCATACGTGTATTCAAATTTTCATGGCAGAAATGTAAATCTGCAATATAATAACGCATGTCAGCGTTCCTCCCTTTCCCCAACACTGTCCTTATTGTATGCTTATTTTGATCCGCAGACAAGATAGCATTTGCATTTCTTTGTAAAAGAAAAGACACTCCAAAGTCTATACTCTGGAATGTCTTCACATCTCGTTCTTATACCTTAATTATATTTCCACTGTTCGCTCTCTAACTGCACATCGACCATATGCTTATAGATACCATTCTTCTCCTTCAACGCTGACGGTGTTCCCTGCTCTGCGACTACGCCATCCTTTAACACGATGATCTGATCCACCCCATCGACCGTACGCATACGGTGTGCAATAATCAGAACTGTCTTGTTCCGGATCAGCTTGGAGATGGATTCCTGAATCACGGACTCATTATCCACATCCAGCGAGGCGGTTGCCTCATCCATCAGGATGATTGGTGCGTCCTTTAAGAATGCACGTGCGATGGAGATTCTCTGCCGCTCACCACCGGATAATTCGGAACCATTTTCCCCGATCATGGTGTTCCATTTGTCCGGTAATTTCTCGATAAAGTCCGTACAGTTTGCAAGCCTGGCTGCTGCCATAACTTCCTCGTCCGTTGCATCCTTGCGACCGATCCGGATGTTCTCCATAACCGTGTTGTTAAAGAGTGTCACATCCTGGAACACGATGGAATACAGGGAAAGTAATGTCTCCGGCTCGACCTTCGATACATCCATACCTCCAACTGTAACAGTACCTTTCTGGATATCCCAGAATCTTGCCGCCAGTCTCGATACGGTTGTCTTACCACCACCAGATGGACCGATCAGAGCTGTTACCTGCCCCTGCTTTGCCGTGAAGCTGACATCGGAGAGCACCTGCTCGCCACTGTCATAGGCAAATGCCACGTGGTCAAATACAATATCATAGCCCTTGTTCGTCAGTATCTCTGCGCCGGTCTGCTCTTCGTGTGACAGGATCTCATCCATACGCTCACAGCTCGGCTCCAGACTGATCAGAGCGGACAGGTTCTGCAATGCAATCTGCAAAGGCTCATACATTCTTGTTACAACAAGCAGGAACACGAACAAGGTCAGTACATTGATCTCTCCATTTACAAGCAGGATACTACCAACCAATGCAACCGTTCCAATGCCGAGCTTTAGGATCATCTGTGCGGAACATACATAAGCTGCATTCTTAAATTCCAGCACGATGGCATTTTTCTCTACGGCTTTGATCTTCTTGTTCAAGCCTTCCATGTACGTCTCTGTCATGTTGTTTGAACGCAGGTCACGGATCGTCTCCAGTCCCTCCTGAATTCCATCAAGACAGGAAAGCTTATATGTCATTGTCTTCTTCTGTACAGACTTCAGACCTTTTCTCGAAGTCAGTACGATGATAAATGCAATCGGCATCACCCATACAGCGGCAAGTGCCATCTTCCAGTTGAAGAACAACAATCCAATTACAATAATCGTTGTGGAGATCATCGAACCGATCAGCTCCGGAATCCAGTGGGAGCTTCCTGTCTCGAGCAATGCACAGTCTGACATGATCGTATTCGTCAGATCGGACAGATCCTTCTTTCCGAAGAAGGAAAGTGGCAGGCGGCGAAGCTTCTCAGCAAGCGCACGTCTACGCACACCACTTTCGACATAGGTGGAAAAGAAGGTTGCGTTATATTGGAAATAAGTTGTAACTGCTACAAGTAAAAATACTACGACGATTCCGCCGATGAAGAATCCAAGCTTACCCTTTGGCACCTTGCCATCAAGCAGATACGAGGTAAGCTGATACAGAAGCCCAACCGGCAGCATCAGCACAAGGTTCGCGATTGTGACTGCCACAAACGCTTTTATCATGTTCTTTGCACCGTTTTCGGACAGTGCGTATTTATGTTTCAATTTCTCGATCATGCGGTTGCACCTGCCTTTCCTACCTGCCAGTTCACGGACTTGTTATATTCGTTCCACATATGTGTGTAGATGCCGTCCTTGGCTGCCAGCGCATCATGTGTACCGGACTCTGCAATCTTTCCGTCCTTCAATACGTAGATCTGATCCGCATTTGTCACCGTCGACAGACGATGTGCGATCATGATTACTGTCTTATCCTTGGACAGATTCTCAAATGCGCGCTGCACCTGTCTCTCATTGTCCGGATCAGCAAATGCAGTCGCCTCATCTAAGATCAGGATTGGCGCATTCTTAAGGAATGCCCGCGCGATTGACAGGCGCTGCATCTCACCACCGGATACATACGTTCCCTTCGAGCCAATCACCGTGTTCACACCGTCCGGAAGCTTCTCGATGATGTCGCTGCACTGCGCCTTCTCCAGCGCTTCCATTACCTCGGCGTCCGTCGCATCCGGTCTGCCCATACGAACATTTTCCAGAATGGAGGTCTTAAGCAGCTTACTATCCTGAAATACATATGATACCTGATTCATCAGCTCCTTGCTGTCAATGTTCTTCACATCCACACCACCGATCTCGATGATGCCACTCTTGACATCCCAGAATCTTGCAATCAGTGATGCCAGCGTCGTCTTACCACCACCGGACGGACCAACAAACGCGATATGGGAACCTGCCTTGACGGAAAGCGTGATGCCGTCGATCGCATTTGCCTTTGCCTCATCGTAAGCAAATGTCACGTCCTTCAACGCGATGGATGCATCCTTCGATGTCTGCTTATTTGCTGCCTCCGGAAGTTCCTTCGCATTTAATACCTCGTCCATTCGGTTCAATGCATCCTCGACAAGCATCTGTGATTCGCCTGCATACGCAACCTTCATCAGCGTTGTTGTGAGTACCGAAGTCACCAATATGTAGAAGATCAGATTCAATACAAATTTGTCTGTGACCGTATTTCCACCTAATGTATAAGCGGCTACGATCAATGCGGCGAAAATACCATTACAGAATACGGTAAATCCGATCATCGGAATCATCATGGATTTCGTATAATCGATCGTCCATTTCTCATATTCATCGATGGCTGCCTCAAACCGTTTGAATGAGAAGATTGTCTGTCCAAATGTCTTTAAGACCGGTACGCCTCGCACATACTCTACCGCCTCGGAGGACATTGTCTCCAGCGAGTTCTGATACTGCTTCATATCCTCTGCCATCTTCGGTCCCATCATCATCGTACCCATGATAAGGAATGCGAATACGGCAGGAATCAGGCTGATCAGACCAAGACGCCAGTCAAAGCTTGCCATCAGTACAAGCAGCCCGATCGGTGTTGCTCTTGATACGACCTTATCCGGCAGGTTGTGTGCCAGAAATGTCTCTGTCGCTGCGGAGGAATCCATAACGATTTTCCGGATCTTTCCGGTTCCCTCTGTCTCCACATAACCAAGCGGAAGCTTCATGATGTGGTTCATCATTGTAATACGCATATTTGTCTGCACGCGGAATGCTGCCTTATGGGAGCACATCAAAGCTCCGATATAAAGCACCATTGCGAGCAGGGCAAATCCTACCGCCTGCCATCCATACGATGTGATGTGCGTTGCTTTGGAATAGTCCGGTCTTACTTCTAAGACCTCCTTTATGATGCGCCACACATCATAAAACGGAATCAGCGCAACCCATGCACTGATTGCTGCCAAGACGCAGGATGCATAAGAAAAATACTTATGCTTCCCGGCAATTTTCATAAGTCTTGACAATGCACTTTGCTTTTTTGCCTTCATGACAAAACCTCCTTGAACGTTTATTTTAAGTTAGCTTTTACTAACCTATATTTGATTTTTTTGGCAGTGCACATCGCTATGCACTGCCTGTTATTCCAATCCAAAAACTGATTTCCAACCTGCGAAATTGAAGATTTGTACATTCTTCATAAAGGCTGCTGCCTCATCGTATGGCTTGTCGTGTGTCAGCACCTCGTAGATATACTGCCAGCCGGTTCTGCAGAATACGTGGATGAAAAATTCATCCGCGGTCGCATTCTCATTTGCATACTGTTTCGCAAATATGTTGTAATACTGCTCCTCGATCGCCGCGAGCTTATCAAAGTAATCTTCATATTCTGTCCCCACCGAATGGCAGAACAGAAGCTGAAATTCTTCCTTATACCGGTAGATATACGCCAATACCTGATCGGTTCCCTCGTTGCCCTCCTCGATGGCATGATCCATGTCCGGACACTCGGTTGCCTTCTGTATGCTCTGCACATACATCTCCATCAGACCATCTGCCGCTTCCTGTACGATTGCGGTGAAAAGTCCGCTCTTGTCGCCAAACCTGGTATATATGGAATTGGTACTGACTCCGCATGCCGCCGATATCCGCCGCATGCTGGCATCATGGAATCCATAGGTAAGGAATTCTTCCTTCGCTGCCTGAAGCAGGGATTCCGTCACACCGGCTGTCTCACGTCGCATGAGCTACTCCTTCTCTTCGTTAGTTGTTGCTGTTATTTATATTGTTTTATTTTTCATAACACCGTTATTATAACAGCGTTATTTTATTTGTCAATAGGTTTTTATATTATCCAACCATTACTTTCAACACGATCATCCCTGCCAGATATACGATTGCCAGCACATACACTCCGCCATGCGCACGTGCATATCGAAGCGGATACATCTTCGTTCTCGGTCTGCCAGCCTGATAACAACGTGCTTCCATCGCAAGTGCCAGATCGCCTGCCCGTCCAACTGCGGATGCAAAAAGCGGCATTAAAATCCGTCCAGTACGTTTCACTTTCTGGAATACATTTCCTGCTTCAAAATCCACGCCGCGCGCCGTCTGTGCCTTCATGATCCTGTCTAACTCTTCGATCAGAATCGGAATGAAGCGGAGCGTAATCGACATCATGAGTGCAATCTCATGCACCGGTACATGAATCTTTGTAAGCGGATGAAATGCTTTCTCCAGGCCGTCCGTCAGCTCGGTCGGCGTTGTTGTGTATGTCATAAGCGACGAAGCTAAAATCAGCTCCATCAACCGCACGACACGGACAACCGCCTGCATAATTCCTTCCCGGTAGATGTGAATAAACTTCCACTGAAAATACAACACTTCCCCTTTTCCGAAGAACACATTTACGATACAGATAAATACCAGCAATATCCACACCGGCTTTAGCCCCTTGATCATATATCGAAACGGCACCTTCGATATCACGATACATGCAATCAATACTACGCCTGCCACCGCAAATACAATTAGGCTTTTGCTAAGAAACAGCCCGATGATATAGAGAAGCGTTGCGAATAACTTGACACGCGGGTCCAGATGATGAATCGGAGAATCCGAAGGATAATATTGTCCAATTGTAATATCTCGAATCATAAATTATCTCCCTGCTTCCTTTCATCCAATCTGTTCTCAGTATCAACGCTTTTTCTTCCTGCTGTACTGTTTGTGCAATTACCAAGATAATCGAGCAGCTCTTTCTCTCGAATCACGTTCTGTGGAATTTGGTACCCGTTTGCGCGCAATTTGTCCGCCAGTTTCACAGTTTCCGGTACATCCAGTCCACAGTCTGCAAGCGTCTCCCGCTTGGCAAATATCTGCGCCGGTCGGTCATCCAATATCTTCTTTCCATCGTCCAACACAATAATCCGGTCTGCGTATTCCGCCAGGTCCTCCATACTATGCGAGACAAGTAAAACTCCGATTCCCTGCTCCCGGCTCATCCGCCGGATCCGGTCGAATATTTCGCGCTTTCCTGCTGCGTCTAATCCCGCTGCCGGCTCGTCCAATATGATATATTCCGGATGCATCGCAAGCACACCTGCAATCGCCACACGCCGCTTCTGTCCGCCCGATAGCTGCAATGGCGATGCTTGATAATATTTCTCTGGCAGGTCAACAAACCGAAGTGCTTCCTCCACACGCGTCTCGCATGCTTCCCCGGTCAAGCCCTGCTTACTTGGTCCAAATGCGACATCCTCCCACACGGTATCGCAGATCATCTGATGCTCCGGATATTGGAACACCATGCCAACCTTACTGCGCAGATAATTCCCAGAATATCCCTTTGCATGAATATCCTTTCCCTCAAATGTAACCGTTCCGCCAGTCGGTTTCAAAAGCCCGTTCAAAAGCTGGATCATGGTGGATTTACCAGAACCGGTATGTCCGGCAAGTCCAACAATCTCCCCCTTGCCAAGCGACAGATTCACGTCGTCTAAAGCAACCTTCTCGTACGCTGTTCCCGGGCTGTAAATATAGCTAACATGTTGCAGGGAGAGGAGATCTTGATTTTTTTCATCTGTCTCTGCTTCAGCCTTTTTGTTTTTTTTCTTATCTACCAGCTCAGAGCTTGCTTCCCATTCTCTTCCAGTTTTATCATATTCTGCTACTTTTTCCCTTTTGTCAATCGTAGCCTCCTCTACTCTCGCATCTCCAATCTTTTTCTCGAACACATCACTATCTATTAATTTCCTCACACGATAAGAAAGCGGTGCCTCCATCCCCATCTCCGCAAGCAATGCATCCGCTCCGAAGAATTTCTCTGGCCTTCCATCAAATCGCATCTGTCCGTCCGCAAGCAGAATCACCCGGCTCGCAAGTGCCGCCTCTTCCATATCGTGGGTAATCAGAATCACAGTCATTTCCTGTTCCTGATTCAACCGCTGTAACGCTTCCATCACTTCTTTCCGTCCTTTCGGATCAAGCATCGCAGTCGGTTCATCTAAGACAATATAATCCGGGTGCATCGCAAGAATTCCTGCAATCGCAATCCGCTGTTTCTGTCCGCCCGACAGATGATTCGGAGCCGTCTTTCTCCGCTTCCACATCCGCACCTGTTCGAGTGCCTGCTTCACACGTGCCACGATGGTATCTGACTCCATACCCAGATTCTCCGGGCCGAATGCAACCTCTTCTTCCACATTTGCTGCCACCATCTGATTGTCTGGATTCTGGAACACCATACCGACGTGCTGGCGAATCTCGTACAGCTTCTCCGCATCCCTGGTTCCCATCTCGTCTACCGTCACCGTACCTTCCGACGGTCGAAGGATTGCATTTAACTGCTTCGAGAACGTCGTCTTGCCGGAACCATTTCTGCCAAGCAGCGCAATGAATTCGCCCTTTTTAATTGTAAGATCTACACCCTTTAAGATTTCTTCCGTCGCAATCACGTTTCCATCAACGTCGCGCTTTTTATATTGAAATCTTACTTGTTCTGCCCGTATCACCGTCCGGTCCTCCATACTGTGAAATAAATTTATTGTGGCTCTTGCTCTATCCACATCTTCTTTAACCGCGCTTTATCCACTTTCCCACTTGTGTTCTTCGGGAACGCCTCCAGAACAATCACACGCTTCGGAATCTCAAAATCCGCCAACTTTTCCTTCAACTGCTGCCGCAGATTCTCTGGCACGTCCGTGCCTTCCACCGTCACAAATGCACTCACGATCTCCGCCGGCATGTCCGCATCCTTTTCCTTCGGAAGCAGAACGACCGCCGCCTCTGTGATACCGGCGACTTCCTCCAACGCATTTTCAATCTTCATCATCGACACCTTGCGTCCACGCACGCCAACGATATCATCCGTCCGTCCAAGGAAATAGAAATTCCCCTGCAAATCCATCCGCCCGCTATCCTTCAGCGAATACGGCACGGTAATATTCTCCACGTGAAATGCATTGTCCACGTACATTTCATCATCCTGTATGAACACCCGCACTCCCGGAAATGGTTTGCCGATCAGGTTCCGCTCTTCCGTCATGTCCGCGGACTTCACATACGTGATATAATTCAGCTCGCTCGCACCGTAATATAATGTAATCTCCGTATTCGGAAATATCTTCTTCAACACTTCCGCATCCTTTCGCCCAAGGCTCTGCGAGCCCGAAATGATCGTGCGGATATTCGCATTTACACCCTTAAATACGCGAGGCAGCATAAGTAACTTGGACGGAATCAGGTAAATACCGTTCGCCCTTTCGCGCGCCATCACCTGCTCCCATTTGCCCGGCAGGAATACATCCTCCGCAATCAGCGTGCCGCCTGCCGCAAGCTGTCCCATATAGAGATTCAGATTCCCGGTAAATGCAAGGCTTCCCTGTACGAACAGCCGGCTGTCCGCATCCACGCCAAACACCGCATTCTGTATCGCGAAGAAATCCGCCCAACTTTCAAAGCTTCGGAATAAAATCTTCGGAATCCCGGTTGTTCCGGATGTCATCACTGCCATTACCGCGCGCTCCGGCACGGGCGTATCAAACAGCGGATCTGTTACTTCAAGTTTGCTGTCCGCCGGCACGATAACTGGTACCTGATTTGTTCCCGCACACGCCAGAAATAAGATCAACTGTTTCAGGATTCCGGTCTCCCGAATCGGATACAGATGTTTTTCTGCAACCTGCGGAAGGCGCGCGCGTGCATCCTGCACAAGCACATAGAGCTTTCCGTATGTATAGCGATCACCATTGATGATGATTGCGTCTTTGTCCGATGGTTGTTTTGTCAGATAATCAATATACTGCATGTTACATTCCTCCCGCCCGCAGCAACAGCGCATGTCCGATGCCGCCGGCTGCCGCAATGCTGCATACTGCATAGCCCGGTGTCTCCTGCAGCGCCCGGCATGCATGTATCGTAATGATGCCTCCTGAGGCGCCATATGGATGTCCATATGCGAGCGCCCCACCATACCGGTTGTAATGGTCAACTGCTTCCGGATAGGCACGCGCAAAAAGCTCATCAATTACTGCAAATGCCTCATTACATTCAAATACCGCGATATCTTCCGCCGTATGTTTCGTCTTGGCAAGTAATTTCTGAATGGCAAGTATTGCTGTCTCCGGGCTTTTGTCCGGGTTCCCGCCAACCGTTACGGAATCAACGATTTCCGCAAGCGGTGTCAGATTATGCTCCTTTACATACCGCTCCGATGCCACCATCAAAAATGCCGCACCATCATGCATCAAGCATGTATTTCCGGCTGTTAGTATCGCTCCGTCCGGCAAAAGCGGTGGTAGCTTATCTAAGAATCGTTCACTTATGCGATCCCTGATACCCGCGTCTGCAGTTGCCCCCTGCACGCCGACCAGATATGGTTCTAGCACGCCAGCTTCTCTTGCCTGTTTTGCGAGAGAATGTGAACGTAATACCCATTTATTTAATTCCTGTCTGGTCATCTGCACATCCAGTGCCACACGCTCTGCGCCGCGGATCATCGCATACGGATCATGCTCGCCCGGTGCAAATTTTGCGACGGAATAAAAGGATTCCTCGCCTCCATAGCGTTCATAGTCCGGATGATTCCGGTTATACGCACGTCGCGGTGCCGTTGACGAACTATCCACGCCACCTGCCACAATCAGATCTGCCTGTCCACTTCGGATCTTCGCCGCGGCAATCGTCAGTGCTTCCAATCCCGATCCACACTGCATATCCACTGTGTACGCGGGAACCGCCTGTGGGAAATGTGCCGTAAGCGTTGCCAGTCTGCCAATATTTCCACTGGCTCCAACTCCATTTCCGACGATCACCTCATCGACAGTCTGACGTACATCTTCCGGTACAAGCGCACAGAGTACCTCCGCCGCAAGCACCTCGGCTGGCAGATGTTTATACATTCCATTTTCGACACCGATATAGCTGCGGCGTCCGTCTATAATATACGCATGTTCCATACGATTTCCCTATCCTCTCGTTTACATTCATAGATCTGCTTTCCGCGTTCGGTTCTTGCCTGGATCTGCAGCTTCTCATCCACAAATACGGGTTTTTCAAAACGGAATCTGCAAATAAATTCCCTGCTATTCTTCATGTCTGTCTGCATCTCATTTTCGGTTTCCGTCTGCACTCCTGCCTGCGTCTCGTTCTTCATTCCCGCCTGCAACTCTACATCAGTTTCCGTTTCCGGCTGTTTTTTCATCCACATATCAAGCATCCTCTCCACCATCAAAAGCCCCGGCACAACCGCATGCGCCGTCCGGTGAATCGAATTCGTATCGCCTACGGCATCCACAAATCGAAGGATATCGGAATGCGTAAATGAAAACGTTTTTTCCCCGCCTGTGTCCGCGTTTTCTTCCGTTCCGACCGAATGGTGTAGATTCATCCGCTGTTCTTCCAGCTTTGATTTCTCGACATTCATGGCCATATTTTTTTCCATACCTGCTTGTTTGCTAGTAACTGCCCCCTGCACCTCCGGTTTCACTACATGCAACTCCAGTTGATACACGATTCCATCCTCTTCCATCTGATTCCGCATAACCGCAAAGCTTGCAGTTTCCTTCACAATCTCGGACTTGCAGGAATTTTGAATTTTGATTTTCTGATTTTGAACTACTGTCAGATCATTCCCACAGCCAAATTCTGTGCCTGATACGCGTTCTCCTGCCGCTTCCCGCTGCGCATACACACACGCCCCAATCATCCAGCCATCGTACCCGGCAAGCGTGTGGAAATCGGCGAGTTGTTCAAATGTTTTTTCAAATTTGTTCTTCATTTTCTCACTCAATGTTTCCTATTATATTTCCCAAAGTTTGCAATGTCAACTTTTCTCTCTATTTTAGGTTGACATTCTTATTTTCATCTGCTATTCTACATCATGTACCTGCTATGAATTCAACAATAGCATGGCTATTATAACAGAAACTATGGAGAAAAAGAAATGGACACAAAAACAAAAAGCAAATTTTCAACCTACTCAATTGTCATGATGGCACTTTTCGCAGCCATCCTGTGTGTATCCGCTTATATCAGCATCCCGCTGCCAAACGGAACACACATCACTCTTTTGAATTTTGTAATCACCCTGATTGCACTTGTATTTCCACTTGCAGAATCCTTCTTCATCGGACTGATCTGGATGTTACTCGGACTGGTCGGTGTTCCGGTATTCGTTGGTGGACAGGCAGGTCCGGGATATTTATTTGGCACATATGGCGGTTTTTCCTTCGCCTTTATCTTCATCGCCATTTTGATTCCGATCTTTCGCGGAAAGAAGTACAATCGTATCCGTTATACTATTGTCGCTATGTTATCCGCTGTTCTCGTTGATGCAGTCGGTTCTCTCTGGATCATGATCGCATCAGGTTGCAGTATCAAGGCTGCTTTTGTAGCCGGTTTTCTTCCTTTTATTGCACTTGATCTTGTGAAAGCAGTCGTTGCTGCACAGATCGTACCAGCATTCCGAAAACTAATTTATCTGCGTAGAGAGGTCGAGGACGAGGATTAACATAAATCGAAACTCCCTCCCCTCAAAGAACTTGAGCCGTTGCAATCGCAACGGCTCTTTTTCATTCCTATCAATTATCACTTTCATCTGTACTTACTGTATTAGTTCCGGCTTCGTCCGCAATCACAAAACTCACTTCATACGTTTTGCCCATCGCATCACCGACGTTCTTCACATACTGCTCTAACAGCTCCTGTGCCCGCTGCTGCGCCTGCTGCAACAGGGATTCATCCGACTGGACATTCTCCAGCATATTTTCCTGTGCAGTCTTGATTGCTTCCGTCTGATCGTCCGCATTGATCTTCTCTGCGCCAAGTCCTTCACGGGTTGTGTAATAGGAGTCTTCATTTAACGACGTCTGATCCACCTGACAGCTAAGCACCTCTGCCTTTGGCATCGTGATCGTTACCTGATCGCCATCTACCTGCATATCCAGATTCGCAATGTCCACACCGAGCTTTACGATGCCGGAATACTCGATCCAAAGCTCTGCCGATGTATCCCACCACAGAACTTCCTTTTCCTTCGTCAGCTTTGCCACATTATGATAATAACATTTGAGTGTTGCCAGCTCACAGATTGTCTGCATCTGCGTAATGCTCAATTCTTTCGTTACTTCTTCACCTTTTTTTCCACATGCAGTGAACAGCATAATAACTGCAAGACAAAGGACTACGAATTTTTTTAATTTCTTCATTTGTTTCTCCTCCTTCGTCCCCTACTGAATCACCAGTTCATACGACTCATCCTGATTCTCTATGATCGGCATGAGCAGTGCCTTGACTGTATTCTCACAATTTTCTTTCGCCATCTGTAAGAACACTTCATTTCCCCGGCATTCAGAACCTGCATCTGCGATACATGCCGCATACGCTTCCTCGGATACATCTGCCGTGTTCGCACTCTTCTTGACAAACATATAGTCAAGCGAAGCCATATCGACATCAATCTGCTTGACCTGCAACTGCGGCAGCGTCACAATGATTTTCTTCGCCTGCCCTTCTCCGACATTGTCATCGATCTGAACATCAATATCTGCCATGTTGATACTTGCCTTCACTTCGGCCTCATAAGAGACATAGTAGGCAACCTTCGTCGGATGATTCTTCTGCGGCACCTCTGCCACACCGTTGTAGGTAATCTCACAGACTGATAAATCATCTATCTGCAACACCTGTTCTAGCTGGCTGCTTGTAAGGATCGTCGTCTCTACCTTCGGTTTCAACCCGAACCATCCAAGCTGCTTTGCAAGCTTATAGCCAACCACAACCAGAATAACTACGACCGCTAAGATGATCACCCACTTCAGAAGCTTTGTTACATCGCGGGCAGAAAGCTTCTGTCCTTTATCTTTATTCCTTTTGTGTTTGTTCTTCCTGCCCTGTTCTTGCATCCCAGTCTCTTTTGCTGTATCTTCTTCGATTTCGTTCATTCCGGATTTGCCCATATGTCGTCTCCTTATGCTTATTTTTCGCTTTCATCCGTATCGTTCACTTCTGCTCTCATATATAGCATATATACCCGCCTACTGTAGCGACACCTTATCTCCATCAATCTTAAAACAGCCAAAGCTCTTCAGGAAGCTGGAAAATTTGCTGTATCCATATTTCTTGATACTGAAATTCCGGTTCTCATTTTTTAACGTACTGTTTAAGAGTCCCATATTGCTGTTCTTCTGTGGATTCTTCTTCAGAATCTGAATAATCTGCTCCTCAATTTCCCTCTTCGGTACAACATCATCGATAATCTTCACATAATTCTGACGATTCTGGGAAATGACCTCGAAATTACCAAATGCCTCATTTATAAATGTTGTAAGCTTCGAGTACCCATAATTCCGCACATCGAAATCAGAGAAACGCGCCTGTAATTTGCTTCCAATCTCGCCGACATGCGTCAGTTTATTATTATCAGCATTGCCATCAATGATATCATAGATTACCTTCTGAATAGACTTAATGCTTGTAATATTCGAGCTGTTTTCATTTTTCTCGGTTGATACTTTCGCAACATTTTTCTCATCCGTGACCTGTGGGATATCTTCGCGAATGAGCGCATCCAGCATCTTGAAGCTCGTACACGCCTTGACAAATGCTTCCGGCGTCTTGTTCTCACCCATGCCGACTACTTCCTTACCAGCCTCTCGCAGACGCTCTGCCAGCCGGGTAAAATCACTGTCACTCGACACCAGGCAGAATCCATCCAGATTTCCAGTATAGAGCAGATCCATCGCATCAATAATCATCGCCGAATCCGTCGCATTCTTACCCTGGGTATAGGCGAACTGCTGGATCGGAACGATGGAATTTCGAAGCAAAGTTGCTCGATTCCATCCATTGACACTTCGCGCCCAGTCCCCATAGATTCTTCGCACCGTTACCATACCACGGTCCGCCAATTCATCAAAAATTGTATCTATATATTTGGCAGATACATTATCCGAATCAATCAATAATGCATATCGTTTTTCTTCACTACCCATCGTTACTCCTCATCCTTATATCCCTGTTCCAGCCGTACTTCAAATTCGCTTTCCGGCATCGGCTTATCAAATACATATCCTTGCACAATATCACAGCCAACCTGTCTTAAATACCGTAACTGTTCCTTCGTCTCTACCCCTTCTGCAATCGTCTTCTTCCCGAGCTTGCGCACCAGATCAACGATACTGACAAACATTACCATGTCCGTCTCCTTGCCCGGATATTCTGTCTCCATTGGAATAAATGACTTATCAATCTTAATCACATTCAGATCTACCTTCTTGATCATGTTCAAGGATGAATAACCGGTTCCAAAATCATCAATCGAAGTTGCGATACCTTCGCTGCGAAGTCCATCGACAATCTCCGACATAATCTCATAGTTCTGAAAATCCTCACTCTCTGTCAGCTCAATCTCGATATAACCATGATCGATACCGTACTTGTCAATCACATTGACGATCTTTTTCACCAGATAATCTTCCTCCAGATGTCTTCTGGAGAAATTCACAGAGATACACGGAACCGTCTTTCCTTCATCCAGCCGCTTGCGGATAAACCGACATGTTTCTTCCAATACATAATAATCAAGCCTGCACACGCTTCCTTCCCGTTCAAGCTGTGGAATAAATTGCATCGGTGGAATCAGTCTGCCCTCATGCATCCAACGTACCAACGCCTCTGCACCACAGATTTTGTTCGTATTGGCATCGACCTTCGGCTGATAATAGACCACAAATTCATGTGCCTCGAGCGCAGGAAGAAAGCTTGCAATGATTCCCTGTGCCTCCATTATTTTATTCTGGATCTCTGTCGAATAAAATGCAACCGTTCCGCTGCCCTTCTGTCTGGCAGCCTGATATGCAATACTTGCGCGTGCCATAACATCTCGCGGTGCCCGGATATCATCCAGCTTACCGACACCGATCGTCGCCCCGAATACAAACTCTTTTTCCTTGATTTCGGTTCGATGATACAGCCGGAGATTCTGGAGCTTCGATAAAATAATTTCACTCCGTTCATTCTTCACCAACGCGACAAAATTATCGCCACCCAGACGCGCGACAATCTCATCATCCAGCAACATCTTATCTACCATTCCGGCGTAATTGCGTAATATAACGTCCCCCTCTTCATAAGGGAAAATCTTATTCACATATTTGAAATTATGCACATTGAAGAAAAATACCGTGTATGTATGAATCTGTCCGGTCGCTAACTGTTTGCCAATAAACTGCATAAACGCCTCCGGATTCGCAACACCGGTTGCCATATCCGTCAGCAATACGCCGCGCAGTAATCCCTGCATCATAACACGGCTAAACTGAATATATATCTCCTTCAGCAAAATCTGCTGCGTATCCTGTTCTTCCTTTGAGTAGTCCACATCCTCACACGGATAAACGGAAAACGTCATTGTTCCGCCATCCGGCAGTACAAATACCTGATGCTTTGCTTTTCCATATGCCCCCTTCTGATTATCAAATAATTTTCCAACCCGATGCTCCCCGTGCGGACGGATCTTAGATACCGGAGCATCCAGCTCATATTTCACTTTGCCAAGCTTCAGATCGTCTGCAACAATCGCAAGTGCCTGCACCACATCTTCCTCACACTGTTCGAAGGTCTGAACCTCCCGGTGCAAGACTTCTGTAAATGCTTTGTACTTCTCATTGAACTCCAACTTTTCACACATTTTTTATTAAACTCCCTGTTTTCCTCTATCCCATTATGCAAACAACGTCTCTACCTGTGCAGCATCAAATACCACATGTCCTGCATGCTCTACCTCGATCTGATACAAGGCATTTGCTGCCAGATGTTCCGCCGCCTGCTCGATATCACGAATTCCCGTCGTATTCTCAAACTGATGGATCACCGCATCTAAGCCCGCATCTGTCACAACACACTCCTCTTCCCGAAGCCCGATGCGCTTCAGTACCTTCGGCATTGCGAACTTCGTGAATATAATCTTCTTTTCTTCAAATGTATAATCCGGAATATCAATCAACGCGAATCTCGACATGATCGGTGCACTGATATCTTCCTTGTTGTTTGCCGTTGCAATCGGGTAAACTCCTGTCGTTGGCACCATACATTCCATATAATTATCTGTAAATCCAAGGTTATCCAGAAGTGTCAGCAGCACATCCGCCGGATTTCCGTTTCCCTTGCCGGATGCCGCCTTATCCAGCTCGTTGATGATAAATACCAGATTCGATTCGCCTGCATTCGAGAACGCTTCCATGATAATTCCCGGCTTGGCATTCGCATAGATTCTGGAACTTCCAGTAAGCTGCTCCGGATCCTTAATGGAACTCATATCGAGAGTTGTCCAAGGCAGTTTCAGAATCCTTGCTACCGCATATGCAATCTGAGATTTTCCGGTTCCTGCCGGTCCTACCAGAAGAAGTCCATACGCCGGTAATGTATGTGTCCGGTTGATCTGGATGATCGTCTCCATGATTCTCTGTTTTACACGCTCTAATCCGTACAGCTCTTCATCTAAGATTTTCCTTGCCCACACCGGATCTATCGCCTCGAAATAATTGCTCTTCCACTGCACGTTCAGCATAATAGAAAGAGCACGCTGTGCATGTCTGCGTTCCTCCTGTGACACCTCACTCGAACGAGCAACTGCAAGATTCCGCCGTGCCCACAGACGGATATTGTCCGGCATCGTCTTACCTGCACACATCATGAAATCAGAAATGCTCTGCAGACTTGTGAGCTTCATCTCATCGCCGACTTCGTCCGCGTCCTCGTCCTCCTCGACTTCCTCTGCCGCACTACTTGCAAGCAGGCGCTCGATCATGAACTGCAGGAAACCATCCTCTGCGGACAACTTTGTCGCACCGCCATATGCAGTCTCCCGGATCTTATAGACGGCATAGCCATCCTCCATGTTCTGTCCAGACAGACGGATTGGAATCCGGTTATCGCCGAGCCATTTGATCAGACTGATAAACCGCGCATCCACGCGCAGAATATCTGCCGACCATGTTCCATCCGTATCGTTAAACTCAAACGCCGTCCGCTTACTCTGATTTGCAAACATACCGGACGCATGATGTGACCACTGCCGTTTCGTATTATCTAACACTAAGATTGGTTCTTTCGGTGTTTTCTCTTTTGCATCGGAAAGAAATGATGTATATGTACAGACAGGCTTCGCCTGCTCCTTCGATGAGCTTGACGAGCTTGAAAAATCAAAAACTGGCATAATAAAATTTCCCTTCTTATTTATAATAGTCTCTAGTTCCCCTACATCCTATAAAACCACATTTTCGTCAAATTTACAATATACAGATCATAAATTTGTCAGTTTTTCACAGTAAAC
>ENA-OPRV01000398-OPRV01000398.1-human-gut-metagenome-genome-assembly--contig:-NODE-398-length-30413-cov-5.955959_pt1 | contig 30413 bp, 21 predicted proteins | sample MGYA00241896_ERZ501886 | MGnify/ENA primary metagenome ERZ501886 (study PRJEB25962, sample SAMEA2042452) | human gut metagenome | biome: human gut; feature: human-associated habitat; material: faeces... | reverse complement strand
TTATGAATCGCCAAATCAATATGAGAATAATTATTATTCAAAGCATTAAAATTTAAAATTTATCTATTTTATGAGTCCTTTTTCTTGACATAGTACCAACCCACTGAAAGTGAATATAAAGCATTTCAGGATTTAAGGTCACATCTGATTATGCTGAAAAATGGACTTCCTTATTTTGAAGAAAGCATACATCCAGTAATGGAAGTATTAAAAGTAAAGGATAAAATTTTAAATCAGCATAATAAGGATGCGTATCGTTTAGGGAGTACTTATCAATCAAGACCATTTGAACTTGTTGATACGGCACCTTTGAAAAAAGCTTTTGAAGCAGACCAGTTTAAACTTCATGAAATGAAAAAAGAAATCAGCAAATGTTCTAAGGAATTGGAACACTACAGATACGAATGGCAGACAATTATTAAACCTCCAAAAGAAATGCTGAAGGATTTCTTTATTGTACGTGTTTCTCCTGAAGTGAATGAGATATTCAATAAGCATATAGATTATTTACAAGATAGGTTGAATCACCTGAAACTATACGAAAATGGATACTATCTTGAAAGTTGCAGTTTAAACTGCTTCTTGAAAGATATGAATTATTACAAGGAACATTACGAAAAAGACCTTGTTGAGTATAAAGATAAAATCAAAATGTATGAGCGAATATGCGAACCTGAGAGTCGACTTATTGATCGCAATAAGTATCTAGGCATGAACTATCAGAATATTAATGTTGAAAATATTAAAAAGATGACAGCGGATTATGAAAATATTCTGGATGAACGTATTTGTCAGGTAGAAGCAAAATTAAAGGAAATGGAAACCATAAAGGAATTACGCAAGGACGAAATGGGTATGGTTGAAATGAAATCAGATATGATAGACATGACAATGGATGAGGATAGAAAAGAAGCGATTTTGCATTGCTTGGCGGATGAAACTTTAGAGTATGTGTACGATCGTACATCCACTGGATTTTATTATGTGAGCACGGACAATCTGAGATTTACTGCAAATGAACGTTTTGACATCAATCTTACTGATGAGGATTTAAGCAAGATTTATGATTACATGAACTTAGATTTCTATGTTCTCGATTCAGAGTGCGAATGGGATGAAGATGAGAATGGAGAATACTTTGGTATTGCAGTTGGTTCAGATCGTGTCAATGGTGGTTACGAATTTGGTGATTATTGTGATTTGGATGAAGAAAGGTATGAGCTTCGTCAAACTCTGTTTGATGAGATGTGCGAACAGCATCCTATTGAATATAATGCGGATAAAGAATGTCTTACATTGCCGGATGGCAGAGTGATTAATAATATGCTTTCACGGGAGCAGGCAGTGAAACATTATGAAGATTATATCTACAAAGAAGTCAATCAGAATCAGGAAGTCAAGGAAATGACAGAAATGTTATACGGTGATGAATTGGAAAAGGATGATTTAGAAGAATGTTTATAAACTCTTAAGGTTTAAAGACTTGAGAGTTTTTTTTGTTAAGGCAATTTGCCTTAATTTTGAAAGGAGTTAATTATGGCAAGAAACTGGAAGAAAATGTCAAAAGAAGAGGAAGATAAAAAAAGGCAGGAAACTATAGATAAAGCTGTTGAAACGATGAATAAAGGGATTTATGAATACCTAGATTCAGACAGATTCAAAACCCTTTTAGATACCATGTCAAAGTTTCACGATTACAGCATGAACAACACATTGCTGATTCTAGGACAGAATCCTCGTGCCACTCACCTTGCAGGCTATAACAAGTGGCAGCAGGATTTTAATCGTCAGGTCAAAAGAGGTGAAAAAGGTTTGATGATTTGGATGCCTGTCGAAATCAAAGTAAAAGAAAAGCAATATGTTCTGGATGAAAATGGAAATCGAATACTAGGCGATGACGGAAAATTCAAAAAGGAAGAAGTTGTAGTAAAAAAACATACATTTAAAATTGGATATACATTCGATGTATCTCAAACAGAGCAGATCGAAGGAAAAGAAGTGGTTGAATTAAGTCCCGTAAAGGAACTGGAGGGTGATGTAAAGGATTATCAAGCTTTGACAAAAGCTTTGATGGAGATCAGTCCAGTGCCTATAACGATCGAAGTTTTCGATGGGACAGCCAAAGGATGCTATAATCCATTGACAAACGAAATAAAGATTCAACCCGAAATGAGCGAGGTCCAGACAATCAAGACCATGATTCACGAGATTGCTCATTCGATTGTTCACAGCAACGAAAATCTAGATCAGCTCAAACAGAAAGAAAATATTGAATTCAGTAAAAGCGAAAGAGAAGTACAGGCAGAATCAATTGCATATATCGTTTCAAGCCATCTTGGCATTGATACATCGGACTATTCATTCCCGTATGTTGCTACGTGGGGATTATCGACTGAGCCATCAGACTTGGAGAATGTAAAGCAGAATTTAAAGTGTATTAAAAGTACATCATTTGATCTAACATCTAAAATTGATACGTACATGGAACAATTACAGGCACAGCAGGAGCAAAATAAAGTCAATGTTCAAATTGCAATCAACTGGTCAGAAAATGGCACTGTTGCTCAGTACTCAGAAGAAAGCAATATTGCCCCAGAAGACAAGCTTTCTTTTGCAGAAGCAAATGAACTGCTAAAAAGAATGAACGATCATCTCAAGGATACTATGCTTGGATATGACAAAACAGATTATGAAATCACACTTTACAAGGAAAATGATGCTGATCCTTATGTTTATTCTGGAAGATATGATATAGGAAGTGAAAATGGAGATATCATTGATACAATCAGCCATTATCTGGATTGGAAAATTGAACATGAAAACGATCAGAATGCATTGCTTTTTAAAAATGATTTTATTCCCGAAGCTGAAGCAGGACGTAAATTGTCGGTGGAGGAAGCCAAACGTGTCGACAAGATTTTTGATGAAATGCTAAAAAGGGAATTGAAATATAAGACAATCAATTTCACAAGAGAACATTTTGAAACAGTGGATACAGCACGTGATGTTATGCGAGTGGAAGAAAAAATGGATGAGCTGTACAACAATGGCGATATATCAGGAAAGACGCATGACGAAGTATTAAATCATCTTTCTGAGGTTGAAGAAGCTCTGTATGAACGAATCAAGGATAATATGGAAAACAACTTTCTATTTAAAACACAAGTTGAAAATGCAGTCAACGCAGATGGCGAGCATGGATATAAACGAGCACTTTACAATCAAGATGATGTGTACAAGGATGTTGTGAAAGATGTACTGGAAATTGATGATTTACAAAAAGATGCAGATGAAATGGAATTATAGTTAAGGCAAATTGCCTTAAGGAGGTATATAAAATGAATCACATTACATTCAAAGATAAAGAAGGATTTGAAATTAATGTTCTTGCTTTTGATGGAGAATCTAATTTTGCAGTTTTAGATCGCACTTCTACTGGTTCACCAACACCTTATGTTGTGGTTAAGGGACTGGATATGGAATCAGCTACTTGGTCTAATTCGGAAGGGTATTTTGCTAATTATGAGGATTGTGTAAGAAAATACAAATCATCTGTACTAGAACATACGCAGTCAGATATACCGATGAAAGCAATGTTTGAATACTTGTTGCGTAGAGATATTGAACCGATGCTTTCCCGCACTTTAACAGATGAAGAAGTTTGGCAGGCATATGACAGCTTTATGCAGAATGATGATTTTGCATCTTTGTTAGATCGTGAAATTGTGCCTATGGCATTGGATATCATTGAAGAAAATGAGCGGAGAGAAAATTTAAAAATACAGGATATTATTGATGCTCCATTGAAATGGGATAGTAAAACAAAACCGGAAGGTGCTTTTATTGGGTTGACAGTGGCTGATTTTGTTTTTAGTCATGGACTTCGCCAAAATATGAAATTAAATGATTTCAATGAGTTGCTTGCAAAGGAAGGATATTCAACTTTTCCTAACAAGCAGTACCCATTCACAAATCTCGAAAGGATGATTAGTGATGAGGAGTTTAAACTTGATGTTCTTAATATTAGTGATAATTTAAATAAAATTTATGATGAAACGGACTTTGTTTATGAAAAAGGGATTGAAGAATCGGATGTTGCAGAAGTAGTTTTTGATGGTATCTGTGATGATTACGAACTTTCAAGACTTGTCAATAAATGTGAAGGAAAAGATCAATTGAAAGATTTTGTCGCACATTGTGAGGATATTCAAGGTCTGTTTGTAAACGCTGTTGAAATGGAGATTCAGGAAATGGAGATTTAAGGCAGATTGCCTTAATTTTAAAGATAAGGAGAATAAAGATGGATTTACTACTACACTTCAAGGTAAACGAAGGTGATGAAAATAATATCAACATACAGGAATATATGTTGTATGGAGATGTCGAAACCAAGTCAGAAAAATGCTTGGTAGATGAAGGGGACGAGGTGGTGTTAACAGAATTTCCAGTCCCTGAATTTAAAAACTGCACATTGATGAAAAAAGGTGACGAAGGTTTTTACGAATATAAAGATTATCGTCAGGGCGAAAATGCAGAACTTGCAGGTGGATATGCAGTATCGGGTATTTTACAGCAGAACAAACGTTTTGATTTTAATTATGTGAACGATCAAATTAACGGTATTGTTCAGGATCCGTTTTATAAAGTTGAAACAATGGGTGATTATCAAATTCCTATGCGAGTACTTGATGCATACAATGATTTGTATATGGCGGCACTAGCAACAACTGAATATATATACTATTTACATGATAGTGATGATGTGTTAATGGTTGGCTTAGAAAATCGTCAAACCATTGTTAGAGGTGAGTTTGCAATGGATTCTTATCAGGAGTCCTTTGAAAACATCTATTACGGAAACAGCTATGAGGAAGAAATCTGGATGGATGCGTATGAAAAGGATGCAAAAACACAGGAGTTGGAAAGTAATGAAATGGAACTTTAAGGCAGTTTGCCTTAAAAAAAGGAGCAGTGTTGTAAATGAATGAGTACGAAAAATATCAGTTGCAATGGATGTTGGACCATAACCACTCTATACGTGAAATGATTACAAGACTTGGTGAAATTGCGTTTAATGAAATGTCAAATGATGTTGGTCTATCATTTGACAAAATCATGGATGAAGCATTTGAAATCTTTGAATATGAACAAGGATTTGATAATGAAGAAATCTGGCTATGCAAAGATGAATGGGAACATGATCTATACAGTAGCAATGAATATAGTCTGACGGATGCAGGAAAGACAAAAGTGAAACATTTTATTGAGGATTGCAGAATAAAGCAGGACATTATTTTAAAAGCCGGACTGGACACCGCAAAAGAAACTACACTACCAAGTGTAGAAGATATTCTATGCAATGTTGAGGATATGGTGGACGAGGATGGGAAATACACGAATGCTTGGAACATTACGGACAATTATTTGAGTGATCCGTTAGAAATGCATAAAGATGATGATTTTGTGATCCATTCAAATGAACAGGTGAAAGATGTTTTGATTCCGCTTCCTTTAGTGGTGAAAGAAACACCGCTTCCTCCAAGTTATGAGGTGTCGACATCACAGCCACATTATACGGAAGTCAATTTGTTTGATGTAAGTGATGATGTTTTTCATGAAGAAGATACAAATGATTTTAGTCCATGGTCTGACAGAAGTATCAACAATATTCTAAGAATTGGTTCAGGTTTTGTGAATGGAAAATATCGTATCTATCATCTGTATACAGCTATGAATGTCAATGCAAAAGACAAAGCAATTTTTCTTAAAAATGAATATGGTATTGGTGGCAGAACCTATGATTTTAAAAATAAAAAACAGGACAAAGGCTACATTGACCATGATTCAAAAGGATTGACTGTATGTGTTTCATCAAAAGATTCAGCATCATTATTTAAAGATTCTGAATCAAAAACTTTCTCGTGGGCAGATGTTAGTTCACGCATAGAAAGGCTGATTGCAACAGGTAAATATTTTACGGATGAAGAAATGGAACATTATAATTCCATGAATAAGGATGAAATTCTACCTGCCTGGCTTTTAGAAAAATGTGGCTTGTCAGACTATACAAATAATTCTCAGACTGTGGCAAGACCAGACTGGATGGAAGAACATGAGATTCTAATTGATCGTGATAATGATTATGTGTTATTGAGGGACCCTGATGAAAATGTAAAGCAGGTTTGGACTGCAAGTGGTGAGTTTCTTTCGACCGTTCAATTAGAAAATGAAACAGTCGATGAAGCTATGGAAGAATATTATCATAACATTTCAAAAGGGGATATTGAGCTTTAAGGCAGATTGCCTTAATTTTGAATAATTATGTGCGAAAGGGGATATGCTTTCGCACATTTTTCTAGCATTTTTTGAAAGGATACATGGTAAAATATATATGAGGAAAATAAAACAAAGGAAAGGAGTGAATCCAGATGAAAACAATCGATTCGAGCAACTCAGCTTATTTGAACTCTGCATGGGGGATGATGAATCAAGTAGAGGTAGTGAAACTTCTGAAGAAAAAAAACAATCTATTATATACCATTTTGAAGGAGAGGAATCCAGAGCAGTTGAGCAATCTGGAATTTCAGCTTTATCAGGAGATCAATTCACACTTCACGCAGGTGCTGAAGGAACTGGAAACAACGTATCCAGCATCACAGGAGTTGAGCTGGATGGAAAAATTACAGAAGAAGGAACAGCTTTTGAATCAAGCCAGAGAAATAACATGGCAGTGGATTCTGACTCTAAAAGTGCTACAAACCAAGTATTGGAGAGAGTACATCTAGAAGATGAAAGGTTATCGACAAGAACAAAGATACAATACAATATTGAAGCTTTAAAAACTGTTCGTCAGCTTCAGAAAGAAAACAGGACAGCTACTTTACCAGAAAAAGAAAAACTAGCACGTTTTTCAGGGTGGGGTGGCTGTCCTCATGTATTTAATGAGAGTGATACGGATTACACTTTGGAAAGGAAGGAAATCAAGGAGCTTTTGACAGTGCATGAATATGCAAATGCAAAAGAATCAACATTGACATCCTTTTATACGCCATTGAATGTAATTGACAATATCTATCATATTCTTGAACGGATGGGATTCAATCAGGGAAAGGTTATAGAAACCAGTATGGGGAATGGTAACTTTTTCGGACGAATGCCTAATGATATGTATGTAAACTCAACACTGTGTGGTGTAGAACTTGACAGCATGAGTGCAACGATAAGCAGATACCTTTATGATAAGGTAGATGTAGAAAACACAGGTTTTGAAAGTAATTCCTATCCAAATAATTATTTTGATCTGGCTATTTCAAATGTTCCATTTGGCTTTTTTCAAGTGCATGATATGCAGGAACGTGATTTAAATGAACATCACTGGAACATCCACAACTATTTCTTTGCAAAGGCTTTGAAAAAGGTGCGGGATGGCGGTATCGTTGCTTTTATTACATCAACTGATACTATGGATGGCAAGAGCAACATTTTATCCTATATTAATGAAAAAGCTGATTTTTTAGGTGCCTTGCGTTTACCTTCCAATTTATTCCATGAAAACGGAGCAAATACAGATGTAGCGTGCGATATAGTTTTTCTAAAACGAAACGATGAAAAGGAAGTCAATCGTGATGCATTATTCACACAAAGACGGTATGTTACAGAACACCGACAGATGAATGATTACTTTGTTATGCATCCAGATCACGTGTTTGGTCGTGTTACGGAAGAAAAAGGACAGTTTAATAATTATGTACTGAAAGTAACAACAGATAAAGATAAATCATTACAGAATTATTTTGATGCTGTCATTAATGATTTCCCTGAAGAAATCTATGAGGAAGAACAAATATCAGAAGATCAGCAAATGTTTATTCCAATGGATGTGCAGCACTCAAAACTGGCAGTCAATGCGTTTTTTGTTGAGAATGACAAACTGTATTTCAAAGAAGCTGACTATTACTATGCTGTAGGGATTACAAACAAACCAGATGAAGATATTGCATCGTTCAAAAGTGAAACAGACCGCCTTAAGGCAATTTGCCTTATCAAATTAGCCGATACAGCAAACGAACTGATTCGTATGCAGGTGGATGATGTCGATGAGATTCTTTATCTTGGAAAACGTGCGGAACTGAATGCCTTATACGATGATTTTATTAAAGAATATGGACCTATCCATAAAAGAACGAACATCCGTCTTTTAGACAACGATCCTCGTCTTGCTTTACTGGATTCACTTGAGAACTATGATGCCAAAACAAAGCGGGCAAGCAAAACTCAAATTTTTTCAGAAAGAACGATTCAACCAAAACTTGAAATAAAAGCTGTAGAAAGTTTGGAAGATGCGGTACGTGTATCTTTAGATACGTATGCATCTTTAAATTTAGAATACATGAGTTCACTGCTTTCTGTGACAGAAGAAAGCGTACAGAAGGAACTGCTAGATAAAAAGATTGCTTTTATCCAGCCAGAGTCTGGCAAATTACTCATGGCAGATGAATATTTGAGTGGTGATATCTATGAAAAGATTGAGATTGCAGAAAGATATGGTTTTGACAACAATATCGAAGCATTAAAAAGTGTTTTACCAGAACCTTTGTCGGCTGAGGACATCCATGTACAGTTAGGTGCTCAATGGGTTCCTATTGAATATATCCGTGAATTCAGTAGTCACATTTTTAAGGAGTCTGGGTATGATTATTCACGTATGAGAATTGACTATGATGAATACTCGGCTAAATATTTTACAACACAGCCTAGTCGTTGGAACATCAACAGTGAGGTTACTTTAAACTGGGGAGTGCAGAAAACAGACAATGTAGACTTCTGGAAAAGCCAGCCGGATTACAATGGATATGATCTTTTCACAGATATTATTAATTCCAGAATGCCAGAGATTAGAAATTACTGGACGGAGGAAGATGATGACGGAAAAATACATCGAAAAAGCGAAGTCAATCCTGAAAGAACCGCACAGGCTCGACAGCTTGCAGAAGATTTGGAACAGGAGTTTGAGGATTGGATTTATCAGGACTATGAACGAAAGAAAGATTTAGTAGACATTTACAATCATAGATTCAACAACATCCGAAACCGAGTCTATAATGGATCATTTATATCTTTTCCGGAAATGGCACCATCCTACAATCTTGAGCCTTATCAGAAAAATGCGATTGCACGTATCATGGATACGAATACAAATACATTGCTGTGGCAACAGGTTGGAGCTGGAAAAACATTTGAAATGGTTGCCAGTGGAATGGAAATGAAACGTTTAGGACTAAGAAACAAGATTCTGTATGTTGTTCCAAATCATATCGTATCGCAGTGGGCAAACGATTTTTTACGTTTATATCCAAATGCCAATGTATTGGTGGCAACCAAAAAAGATATGTCAAAACAGCGTAGAATGGCTTTTACAACAAAGATTGCTACTGGTAACTATGATGCAATAATCATGGCACATTCCAGCTTTAAGATGATTTCAATCGGTACTGATTTGCAGATTGAACTGATGAGAAAACAGATGGATGAGATGAATGCTGCCATCGAGCAAATGGATAACTCATACAATGAAAACCATACAAAGATTGTAAAGCAGTTGGAAAGAACAAAAAAATCTATCGAAATGCAGATACAGAGATTAGCAGATTCCAGACGGGATGAGAATGTAGTTCCATTTGAAAATCTGGGAATCGACTATATGTTTGTAGATGAAGCACATGAGTTTAAAAATCTTTTCAGCTATACGGCTATGCGAAATATTGCAGGTGTTCCACAGCAAAATTCCGCAAAAGCTATGGATATGTACATGAAATGCAAGATCATTGAGGATAATGGCGGTGGTATCTGTTTTGCAACAGGGACTCCAGTAACGAATACTATGGCAGAGCTTTATACTATGCAGAGATATTTGCAGGAGAACGATCTAAGAAAACAGAATATTCGTTGCTTTGATGCATGGGCAAAGACATTTGGTAAAGTAACCAACAGCTTTGAAATCAGCGTGGATGGCTCAGGCTTTGTCAATCGTTCCCGCTTCTGTAAATTCTTCAACATGGAGGAATTGATGAATCACTTTAGGCAGGTTGCTGAGATTCAGACAGCCGGAATGCTGAGAAAATCACTGGAAGAATCGGTGCTAGGTCGAGTAAAAGCTGTACCGCCAAAACATATTGGAGGTAAGCCGACTGTTATTGCCATTGAGCCTAGTGATGTACTGGAAAATTACATCAGTGAAATTGTTGAACGCACCGAGAGTATTCACAATGGAAATGTGAATCCGCATATTGACAATATGCTTAAGATTACATCGGACAGTAAAAAAGCAAGTATTGATATGCGTTTGATTGATCCAAATTATCCAGACGAAGAAAATGGAAAACTATGGACGATTGCAAAACAGGTATATCAGATTTACAAGGATTATGACAATGATAAAGCAACCCAGCTTATTTTCTGTGACTCGTCTACACCTCATAAAAATGAGAATGAGAATGATGGGGAAGGTGGCTATGTGTTCAGCAATGTTTATGACGATCTAAAAATAAAGTTTGTAGAGCTGGGTATTCCCGAAAATGAGATCGCATTTATCCATGATTATGATACAGAATTAAAAAAACAGAATCTTTTTGAAAAGATGAATAGAGGTGAAATGCGTATTTTGATTGGCTCAACTCCAAAACTAGGGGCAGGAACGAATATACAGGAACGCATGATAGCAATACACCATGTAGATGTTCCATGGCGTGCAAGTGACATTGAACAGCAGAATGGGCGAGCATTCAGACAGGGAAATATGTATAACGAAATTTATGAATTCCGCTACGTTACTAAAAAATCATTTGATGCATATTCATGGCAGATGGTCGAAACAAAATCAAGCTATGTAACACAGCTTCTGGAGGGTACGGGAGATACACGTGAATTTGAAGAAGATACACAGAATAGTTTCTCATATGCCGAGGTCAAGGCGATTGCATCTGGAAATCCTATCATTAAGGAAAAGTTTGAAGTTGACAATGAAGTGAAAAGATTGGAAACAATGCGTAGATCATGGCAGAAGAAGAAACTACAGGCACAGGATGATGTTGCACTTTTGCCAGATCGAATCGAAACAGAAAAGAAATATCGCACCATTCTTGCAAAGGAATATGAATATTTCAAAGATGAGATTGAAGCCAACAATCTTAGAGATACAGAGCATTTCACATTTTATGATGTCAAAGGGAATGAATATCACAATCTGAAGGAAGCCTGGAATGCGATTGAGGAATGTACAAAGGGGTACAAGCTGAATGATTTTAAAGAAAACAAATTTGTAGGTCGCTTTATGAAAGCGAACGTATTGATTGGATTAGGCTTGGCAGGAGAAGGAATAGTAATCAAACTGAAAACACCATTGCGTACAATCAATGTTGATTCGGTAAATCCAGTAAGTCGAGTAAATTTCAATCGAATGTATAAACGTATCAATGATATACGCTATTCATTGAACAAAACGATTGAAACCATTCAGAATTACGAAGGAAATCTAAAAATTGCAAAAGAGATGGTGAACAAACCTTTTGAATTGCAGGATGAATTAACAAGTGCAAGGAATCGTCAAAAGGAGATCAACAAGATATTAGATACTTCTGGAAACGAGAATAGTAAAGTAGTTGTTGAGGATGATTTAGAAGAAGAAAGAAATGAAAGCTGTATGGAATTATAGAACTAAGGCAAAATGCCTTAATTCTTTTATTCTTTGTGCGTAATACAGCGTGGAAATGCTTATTTTCCTGTTTTTGTCAACAATAAATTTTTTTGTGAAAATTTTGTTGGATTTTTTATTTGAGCATTTTAGAGCCATAATGTGCTTTATATAAAGTGCATATAGCTCTTTTTGCTCACAATGCTCATTTTTACTCTGAACAAATTTCGCACAAATTTCTAGCATTTTTGTCCGAGAGTTGTGCTATAATGGTATCATCAAGTAAGTGTATACAGAGGACCTGAAACGAGCGTTTAGGTCCTTTTTTCATGCAAATGGAGGTGATGAAAATGAAATACGTTTTATCGAAACAGTGCAGTTTCAGCAGGAACAGCGACAGCCTAATAGGCTATACAAATCTATGCTTTCGTAATGGAGTATGGATACCTCAATATCATCTGAATGTAGATGATAGTCTGAATTCAGTGTATGAAGATAAAATGCAGGCTTTCTGCAAATATATTAAAGATGTGATCGTACCGAATGGATATGAGTCGATTGAATATCTGGTGAATCGCTTAAATTTAAAAACGATTGGACTAAGGCGGTATCAACTCTATGCGTCAACGGAAGAAGTGAATTTTTGCGTGCGGTTCGTAAAAAACATGTATGCTAAGGATATGATATATATTCATATGTTCAGAAAGGGTTGATTTCATTTCGCACAAAAATCTAGCATTTTTTGAAAGGATACATGGTAAAATATAGATGTATTGAATAAGGTCGTTTCACGGACCTTGGCAGGAATGCCGAAAGTACAGATGAATTAGAATCATACTTACTTCATTCGTGAAGGAGTTAAAATTTTGTAGTAGTCTGTAATGCCATGCGTAGTGAAGGATTACGCAGCTTCTGAAAAATCCGAAGTAATTGTTGTACAGCACAAATTAGTATGGTAGTGAAGGGTGTATGCGGGAATGCCACGTAAGTCCTGCTTTCATATCGTGCCGAGTAGTTGACCGCCTACAATGCACGACCCAAACGATAAGACATGAGGTTGTTTTTTGTTCTCATGAGTTGCTCACCGGAACTATTGATGCAACATTAAACATGAAGTCAAACCAGATATCCGTTTTCAGGACCTGTTCTATTGTTTATCTCCCTTTGGTAACTGAGATAATATAGAAAGTAAAACTTTTTCGCTTGCAGTTTAATATAACAGATTGCCATAAACGGATATCAAAAATGACCACGGCAGAAACATGAGCCTGCCATTACATGAGGATGCAAGTTCCGTGGGTGCAACTCCCACAATCCTCAAATACCATCCTACCAACACATAAATCTTTCTAAATAATACAAGGAGATAGGTCCTTCTACGATAGCTCACACTAAGATTTATCTGTTGGTGGACATCATTTGATTTAAATTAAAGCATAATTAAAAAGATGGGAGGAATCTCCTTTTAAAGACTACTTTTTACTTTAAATCGAATGAAACATACTTATGATGAAATTTGCAAAGGTCTGAATATTTTCTCTGGTTCAATATATATCAAACAGACAACAGCTTTATTCTTCGTAAGTTTTTTTTAATGAAGGTAACAAGTATTATCAGGTGCAATTCCTGAAACCTTCAATTTTTAATTTCAAGATGTAGCAACAAATCTAACAGTAGGGGGTGAAACTCCTGCTTTCCAACGTAACCTTTTCATGTTGCTACAATGTTAGCTGTGAAAAGCTTTCTTAACAAAGGATGTTTTAGATTTTTAAGGAGAATGTCAAAATCTAAAACATCTAAATGAGACATGGGACAACGATCCACAAGCCAGTGTTCTGGACAGAGCAGAAAACATGAGCCTGCTCATTGCTTTAAATGGGTGCATATAATAATGACTAATAAGCCCTTTTATATATCTTTCCCTTAAAAATTTATATGTGCCCATTTAAAATAATTTGACATAAGCAAAAGGCAGAATTTGATATTCTGTCTTTTTTTATGATTTCAAGAATTAAGGCAATTTGCCTTAAGAATGGAGGAAGAAAAAATGAAGTCTATTATACTTTACAATCAGGGAGGTTATTCCCCTGAATTGTTAGCATTCAATGGAGAAACAAATTTTGCAATTCTATATTATGCTTGCACTATAAAGCCTTATGTTCTCGCAAGTAAACTAGATGATGATGTGAGATCGGATGAATTTGAGGAAGTAGCTTGCTTTGAAAAGTATGACGATTGTTTACGAAAATATCAGTCCTTGGTTCTACAGCATTTAGAAAATACAATTCCAGTTGCAGAATTATTTAAACATTTAAAGAAAACAGATTTAGATAACGTGGTTGGTTTGGCTGGTGAGAAGATTATGGATGATGAAGATAATGAAAGAAGATGGGAGAAAATATGGTCTGCACTTATTAGATATAGACATCCAATCATAAAAGAATGCATTGAGAAGATTCAAGTGCTCTATGATGTAAAAATCAGTGGATGGGATAAATAAAACTTAAGGCAGATTGCCTTAATATTAAAATAAGGTCGAGTTTCTTTATATTCACAGTGTAGTACAGCAAAAAACATGAAATTCACCCTGAATTTCGCACAAAAATCTAGCATTTTTTGAAAGGATACATGGTAAAATATAGATGTAAAAAGATTGATTAAAAAATTAAGGCAATTTGCCTTAAAAAATAGAACAGGAAAGGATGTATTATATATGAAAACAAAACAAATTTTAACAGCAGGTGCGATTGCATTAAGTATGATTTTGACTGGATGTTCTGCTTCATCGACAGAAACAAAAGATACAAAGACAACAGAAGTCGCCAAGAAAAAGGAAGTAAAGACACTTGGTCAAAAAACCAAGGATTCAAAATCTTTGAAGATGACAAACAGCACTGGTAAGAAAATCACTGTATTTGAAACAAAATCAAGTTCAGAAGAATCTTTCAGTGATAACTTGTTGGATGATGGTGACGCTGTAAAAAACAAAGAAGAACGTACTTTGTATTACACAACCAAAGAAAACGATAAGTTAGATGTAAAGATTGGTTTACAGGATCAGGACAAAACATTCGTATTCAAGGATATAGATACTACAGATACAAAGAAAGTTGACGTTTCTTTAAAAGGAAATAAAGTCAATCTGGATGTAACGAAAAAAGATGGCAGTACTGCCACTTTAACACCAAGTGAAGATTCTGCTAAGACAGAGGACGAGAAGAAAGAGGAGCAGGAAGTAAAACAGGAAGAAAAGAAAGAGGAGAAGAAAGAAGAAACCGCAAAAGCCGATTCTTCTAACAAATCAAATTCTTCAGAATCAAAGAAGAATAACACCGCATCGACCAGCTCAAATTCAAACAAGAACAACTCAAGTTCTAACAGTTCCAAACCTTCTTCAAAACCTTCAAACAGTAGTAGCAATAACTCTGGCTCATCTAAGCCATCAAATAACAGTGGTTCAAACTCAAACAGTTCAAAACCAGCTGAGCATACACATAATTGGGTTGCTCAATACCAGACGGTAAATGTTCCAGAAAAAGGACACAACGAACAGGTTTTGGTGCAGGCTGCCTATGATGAACAGGTTCCAGTTACAGAAATGAAGGAATTCTCTATCTGCAATAACTGTGGAGCTGATATTACTGGTTTTGCAAGTGAACATATATTAAATGGAACTTGCAGAAGATATCACTCTGAATGGAGAGAAGTAGTAACAGGATATAATACGATTCATCACGATGCAGTCTACGAAACAAGATATGTGGTCGATTCACCCGCAACGACAAAACAGGAATTGACAGGCTACAAGTGCAGTGGCTGTGGAAAAACAAAAGCTAACTAAATATAGATCAAAAGACAGAATATAGGAACTCAGATTGAGTACCTTTTCTGTTTTTCACACGCAATAAAACGGGGAGTACCCATACTATTGCACCAAAAGAAAGTAGTTATAAGAAAGGGTGGCGAAATATGAACAGATACAGTTTATTTGATGTACCTTAAATTAAATTGAAATAATATCAATATTTTTCCTTTCAGAATATTGATAGTACGAAACACTCAAAAAATCAAGATTTCTAACGTTAGAGATTTTTATAAGGGATAGAGATAGAAATAAATAAAGGGGAAATAAATGAATTAAGGCAGTTTGCCTTAGAAAGGATTGAATTTATGAAAAAGTTTAAGAATGTGTTTCTCGCCTTTTTCGTAACCGCTTTGACATCCTTGAATCTTGCTCTTCCTGCATACGCAGAAGAAGCAACAACTCAGACTGTTGATTCAGCGGGATTCTCAGTGAGTGTTGTTGGGGATGGTACAGTCACACTTTCATCTGGTGATTTCACAAAATCATTGTCGAATGGTGACATCTACAATGCAGACTACGAAGAAGGTACAGAAATTAAAATTGTCTCTAAATCCAATGAAAATGCGGTTATTGATGATATCACTATGAATAACAGTACGATCTCAGGATTTACGAGCGGAAAAAAATCTTTCAGTTTTGTTTATGCAACGAAAACTGCGGATGCAAATTTCAGTGTAACTTTTAAAACAAAAGAAACACAGAAAACAGAAAGCGGTACAACTGACAAAACGACAAGCGATCAGGCATCTGTTGAAAATGATGATTCAAACACATCTGAAGATGAAACTTCAAATGATGTGACAGATGATTCTTCAACTGATGAAGGGGACAAGGTAAGACTTGTATACCAAGGTAAGAAAAAAAATCTGGATTCAGATTTGATTGTTGATTGCCAAATTATTTGAATATGAAAGTTAAAAATCTAATCACATTAAGTGAAAAAGTCATAGCACGAGTTTGAATAAAATCTATTCAAATTATGTGTTATGACTTTTATAATATTTTCTATAGAAAGTGAGAAAAAGAAAAGAGAGTAAAACCAACGCACGCCAATGAGTTCTTTTTACTCTCCGCTCTTACGAACAAGATTATGATAACTGTTTATAAGACTAACGTCAACCAGGTAGATGCTGAATCGTATAAAAAATTCACAGAGACTTTAAATCTATATTCCTTAATATGTCCTAAATGTAAACATCATGATTTTCAAAAACATGGCTATTATACTCGTAAAGTTAAATACAGAAAACATTCAGTCACTTTGCGGATCCTTCGTGTTAAATGCATGAGTTGTAAATCCACTCATGCAGTGCTTTTGTATTTTATCGTTCCTTATTCTCAATATGCTTTGGAAGTTCATCTAAAAGCTCTTCAATCAGACTTTTTTAATAAATTCATTGACTGGATAGAATGGAATGAAGAAATTAATGAATATTCGTATTATTATATTCGGTCCCAGTTTCAAAAGTACTGGAAAGAGCGACTGATGTCTGAAAGTATGAGATTGAATACTGATCTTTTTAAGAGCTGTTTTAAAATTTTTTCATTACAGTTTATGCAGATTAAATGCACTAGAAATATTTTTTTATTCCTCTCCACATAAGGTGTGAGGAATTATGTCGTTTCCTTGTATATTATGTCGCTGTAAGGAGGAAAATTTATAATGGATCATAAAACAGCACAGGAAATAGCTTTAAAAAGATATGGATTTATTGCACCACTTGTATCTGGAAATATAGATACGTACAAATCAAAAAGTGATTTCTTTCGAGATGCAGGTTCAAAGGCCGGGGTGCACCCTCATACAGTAAGAAGGTGGTATGACCGGTATTTAAAATCCGGATTTGATGGATTGATCCCAAAGCCACGAAATGATTCTAATCAATATCGTAAGCTAGATGGGGATGTTCAAAATCAAATTATTTATATATTGTCTGAATATCCAAAACTTCCAGCTACGATAGTCTACCAGAGACTTCTTGACACAAATACAATCGTAAAAAAAGATGTTTCTTTGTCTACAGTAAATCGATTTGTACAGAAATATAAGGATTCAAAAGGAATTACACCTATAAAAGATATGAGACGATATGAATGTGAACATATAAACGAAGTGTGGTGTGGAGATTCAAGTGTAGGTCCTTATCTAAAAGTAGATGGAAAGAAGCAGAGGACTTATATTATTGCACTTATAGATGATGCAAGTCGTATGATTGTCGGAATCGATATATTCTTTAACGATAATTTTGTGAATCTGATGAGTGTGATTCGTGGAGCGGTCATTAAATATGGAAAACCAAAAAAATTCAACTTTGATAATGGAGCCAACTACAGAAGCAGTCAGATGAACCTTCTGGCAGCACGAATTGGAACAATCATTCATTATAATCCTGCTCGAACTCCAACTGGAAAGGCAAAAATCGAGCGCTGGTTTCGAACATTGAAAGATCAGTGGATGTCACAGCTTTGTATGAATGATTTTAAAGATATTGAAGAATTAAGAAAATCATTGTTTGCCTATGTACAGGAATATAATCAACGCATTCATTCATCATTGAATGGAAAATCACCGATGGAACGTTTCTTTTCAGAAAGTACATTGATTATTAGAATGTCTGATCAGGAGGTTGAACGCAGCTTTTTACTTGAAATCGAACGTAAAGTATCTAATGACAGTGTAATCGTAATTGACGAAAAGGAATATGAAGTAAACTATAAATATCAGGGACAGAAACTGCTGATTCGTTATTCACCAGATTTGAAAAAAGTATATGTGGTAGATTCTATTTCAAAAGAGTTGGAACCTATTCAACTGTTGGATAAAAATAAAAATGCAACGATGCATCGACATAAACTGAAACTTAGCGAACTGGGAGGACAATAATGAATTATACAGGAAGATATGGATTGGAGATCAATCCATTTATAAAAAACGGAAAAGATGTTTTAGTAGAAACGAATGAATATAAAGAAGTAAAATTCAGATTGAATTATCTTCTACAGACAAAAGGCTTTGGCGTATTGACAGGAGGTGCAGGCCGAGGCAAGACAACAAGCGTAAGACAATGGGCAAACGAATTGAATCCTGCCGCCTATAAGGTGGTATATATATCACTGTCTACAGTTACTGTTATAGAATTCTACAGACAGATGGCATTGAATCTTGGAATCGAACCATACTATAAAAAAGTCGACAATTTCCGAGCCATTCAGACAATTATAGAAAAATACAAACGTGAAAAAAGAATTACACCTGTATTTATATTTGATGAAGCCAATTATATGAAAAGTGGAATCTTGAATGATTTAAAAATACTGTTCAATTTTGAAATGGATTCAAAAGATTATGCAGTCGTATTACTGGTTGGATTGCCACAGTTAAACAATCAGCTGCGCTTATCAAGCCATGAACCATTAAGGCAGCGTATAATCATGTCACACAATTTAGAAAATCTAAATGAAGAAGAGGCAAAACGTTATATAAAAGAAAAATTAGATGGTGTGGGATGTCATCAGGAAGTGTTCGATAATAATGCACTAAACGCAATTATCAACGCATCGAATGGTATTCCTCGAATGATCAATCAAATCTGTAATAAAAGTTTATTGATTGGTGAGCAGAAGCAGGAAATGATAATCAGTATGGAAACTGTAATGGATGCCGTAAACGACAATGAATTGAGTTAGAGGTCAATAGAATGATATTAGAAACAAACCAAATGATCGTATATGAAACAGGAACCGCATCAAGAAAAAGTGAAATCGCCGAATTAAAAGAAGTGCATTTTGAAGGAAGTGTTGATTTTAAAGTAACTGTTGAAGATAGCGTTAACTTAGAACATACTTATCTATGCCATTTAGTAAAAGACAATCTAAAATGGCTGTTAGGAATTGAAATAAATGAATTCATGGAATGTGAAAGCGAATCATATTTTGTGAACTCACTCCAAGTTGAACTTGATAATTTGCACGAAACACAAAAAAACAGTCAAAAAATCTATAAGAAATTACCATGTGAAAAGAGCGCCTGCTCAATTTCATACGCCTTAAAATATTTATATCAACACCAAATGGATATTCTAAATTGAGTATCCATTTTTTTATGATGGGGTTTCACATTTAATATGAATATATATGTATAAACAATTTGAATATACCTAATTATGTGTACAATTTAATTTGAATACTGTGTTAGCAATTAATTTGGTAATCAACACCATTCTGCCTAAATTACAGAATGTCCTGCTATGTATCAAGGAAAACTACGGCGATACTGAATTCAACATAATGAACAATCTAGTAAAGGAGCTAACTATAAATGAGCAACAACAACGACAACAACAACAGAAACAACATCATCACATCAGTCATCATGATTCCCGAATTGAACGAATTTTCCTATAAGGAAGCTAAAAGACTGTTTCTTAGCTACAAGGAAAAAGGTGTTATCACAGGCGGGTATTTTGATGACAAAAGCTGGAGTGTAACAGATGAATATGCCAATTACGGATTGAACTTTGATTTAAGGAATATTGACTGTGATACCTTTCTGAATACCATTGGTATCACAAAGCATGAATTCATCAATTACGTAAAAACGTATACGATATTCAAGTTTGGAGAACTTGCTTTCACAACGCTTCGGGATTTTGTTGGACAGCTAAAGCATTTCATTGCATCCTATGACTTTGACAAGCCAAGATTCGTTGATGATTACTACTACAATACGTGTAATCAAATCTCAGAGTTCTTTTCACTTATTAAAATCAGTGATGATTCGATTCAGGACAGTCTTTTAAGAGCTTTGGAAGATGTTCAGGACGATTTCAGAAAAAGAGCCCCAACACAGCAGAGAACACTGGCTTCCTTTGAATCCTATTTCAAATTCAACGATATTCTAAGCCGATTCTGGGAAGAATCCACTGATGAAGATGAGAAACTGTTCTACTTCCCTGTTTATTTGTGGTGGAATCTTTCTGGTGTTCTTCCTATGAGACCTCGTGAGTTTGTTCTGACTCCAAGAAACTGCCTGAAAAAATCAAGTGATTCATGGACGCTCACAATCGTCAAAGACAAATTAAAAGGAAGCAACAGGAAAGTATCGTATAAGATATCGACAGATTACGAAAGGGTTACGTACTCCGTTCCTGATAAGTTTGCCAATTTAATCAACTGGTATCTGGAAGCAACGAAAAAGTATTCTGATAACGAACTGCACACACTCTTTATTACTGATACTCACTATAGAAAGTGGGATAGATGTATTCCCTACAACAGCCGTTATTTTACCTATCATAATCTTTGTACCTGTCTGAGATATTTCTTTGAACAGATTGTTTCAGAAAGATATGGATATCATATCGTTTATGATAAATCCCTGCATAACCTGACTTCAAACGATATCGAATACATCTATCTTGGCGATACACGACATCTGGCAATGATCAATATCGTCATGGAAGGGGCTCCTCCTATGATTGCCTCTATTCTTGCAGGTCATGACAATACAAACATGACAGCGTTTTATTTCAGCAATGTAACTGAATATGTGGAATGCAAGGCAAGAAGACAGTATGTGAGGATGATTCAGGGCAAACAGACGTATTCAATCAGTAAACGATACAATCAGCCTTTGCTTGCCAAAAACTATATACCTCTTGGCAACAACCGGTTCTGCTGCAATCCACAGGTGGCAGAACATGACTTCTCGTACTGCCTGAACATCGCAGATGACAATGGATATATAGGCAGCTGTGAAAAATGCATCTATTACAGAAATTCAGGAACGAGCTTCAAAAAGACAGAAGAAAACATTCGAAACGATTTGCAGATTCAACTAGCCACACTGAAGGATATCGTCCATGAATACAGAATGCATGAGAAGAATAAAGAAGATATCGAACAGGCAGTTTTAAAGCTTCAAAACGCTGAATATTCGTACAGACGGTTCAAGATGGAACAGATGCTGTTAGAAAACACAGAAAAAGATGAAAACGAAGGAGATGAATAATATGGCACGACCAAAATCATTCAAAGAAGATGAACTCATTGCTTTAATCAACGAATATTATCTGAAATATCCAAACATGACGATTAAGGTATCAGACCTTGAGCGTTATGCAAATGCTCACGGACACCCAGAATTCAAATCACATTCCATTCGACGCTGCCCAAGAGCTAAACAATATATCGACCAAATCAACGCCAATAATCAGGTGACATTGGAAACGACAATCGTCACATGGAGACAGCTAGATGTCGATGCTTTTCTGAATCTGAACCGTTCAAGAAGTGATTTGAAAAATGCTCTGATTCAACGTGACAACTATTATGGCGAAGTATGCCGCAGTGCTGGAGAATTTCTCAGGGACAAAAAGCATCTGGAAGATAAAATCAGACGGATGAACTCTGAAATCAACAATTTAAAGAATCAGGTTGCTGAATTAGAGCAGATGAATACCAAGAGAATCAATCGGTATTCACAGGTAATGCTTTCAAAAATGAAGAAGGTTCTGGATACGTATGTTTATCCAGATATCGCAAATGAGATTCTGAAAAAAGAAGGATTAGGCTCTTTGTTCGGTCTGTACGTCAACCCTGAAAGTGTTGAATCAGAGCTGATTACTCCTGAATCAGTACTTGAAATCAGCAGTAATCAAGCCACCACTTCAGATGAAGACGATACAGTAGACTCTATTCAGGATCTGATGGGAGGTTTTGACGATGAGTAAGAAAAGAATCTTTGCAGAAGAACATCCTGAGTACCTGAAGTACTGGGATTTTGAAAAGAACACGCTCGATCCATACAAAATTGGACCGATGTGCAACGAAAAAGCCTACTGGAAATGCGAACATGGGCATCGGTTTGAACGTATAGTTTTTAATGTGTCTAGAGGAAACACAACCTGTCCAGAATGCAAAAAGCGTTCAACAATGGTTATTTCAAAACCTGGAATCATGAAATTCTGGGATAAAGAAAAAAACACACTTGATCCTGAAATCACTCCTGCAAGAAGTAATGAATATGCCTGGTTTAAATGTCCTAAATGTGGATATTCATGGAGGACTCAGATATGTGGACGTTTAAGAACGGACAAATGTCCAGCATGCGAGACAAATAATGTTATAAGAAAAGGAGTAAATGACTTCCGAACAGTTTCCCCTCAACTCGCATTGGATACATCAGATGAATTGAATCCTGATATTGATTTAAATAAACTTGGAATAGGCTCAAAAACAAGAATCCATTGGAAATGTCATATATGTGGATTTGAATGGGATGCTCCTATTCATGGACGTGCACATCCCTATAATGGTAATAACGGAATCGCTGCTTGTCCTGCCTGTGCTAAAGTCCGCAGAAAAGATGGATATGATGTTGATTATCCGGAACTAGTGCCTTTATATTCTCCAAATAATCCAATACCTTTAAACGAAGTACGAGGGGTAAAAGCAAAATTTTTATGGATTTGTCCAAAGCACGGTGAATATGAACAAAAACTTGGGCACATGATTCGTGCTTTAAAAAATGGTACTATAGGATGCCCATATTGTAACGGTTTTAAAGTCCATCGTGAAGATAGTGCTGGAGCAAAAGCACCTGAACTAATCAAAGAGTGGGCCTCATCAAATGAATCAACCCTATATGAATATGCACCTAACTCCAAATATCTTGCTACTTGGTGTTGTCCTGACTGTGGAACAAAATGGAAAGCTCCTATCTATGTAAGAGTTCAAGGATATGGCAAATGTCCTACCTGTTATGGTAATAAGACATTTAAGGAACGATATCCAGAATTAGAAAAGTTTTATGCCAAAGATAACACGCTTCCTTATGAAGATGCTATTGTTTCTGATTATACTCCGAGAAACTGGATCTGTGAAAAAGGTCATGAATTCACGGCTTCATTTTACAAAATTCATGATCAAGGTTTTAGATGTCCTTATTGCGAAAATAAAAAAGCACTGAAAGGATACAATGACTTTGAACATCTTTATCCTGTACTTGCACAAGATTATGACGAAGAAAAGAATGGCAACAAAGCCAGTGAAGTTGTTGTTTCTTACCGAAATGTTTACTTTAAGTGTAAGAACGGTCATTCATTTGTACGGCCTATTATACGACATGTCGAATTAAATGGACAATGTCCTATTTGCAGTGGAACTGTACTTAAAAAAGGTAGTAATGATTTAGCAACGATTTATCCAGCGGTAATTTTATTCTGGGATTATGAAAAGAATGAAAAAAGACCTGATCAAGTTTTAGCAACGCTTGACAATAGTTACCATTTTGTCTGTTCTAATGGTCATCATTTTAAATGCACATTACGAGAGCTCGTTGAAAATGATTTCCATTGTCCTGTCTGTGAAGGTAAACGTGTTGACCCAGAAAAAACTTCTCTTCAAGCTTTAAATCCAGAACTTGCTTCAGAATTTTCTGTAAATAATAAATCAACAGCAAGTCAGATTGCCTTTGATACAAGCAAAAAAGTATTATGGACATGCCCTACTTGTGGTGAAGATTATTTGTATCCTGTAAATGAACGTAAAATTGGCGATAATTCCTGTCCATATTGCAACCATACAAAATTAAAATCAGGAGTTAATGATTTAACGATTACCAACCCACAACTTGCTAGTGAATTTTCGCCTAGAAATGACAAAAAGGCAAATGAAGTTGGTGAATGGCAAAAGTATGAAGTTTTCTGGATTTGCCCAACATGCAAACAGGAATTCCGAAGAGAAGTAAGAAAAATGGCTGCGGGGTTTGACGAATGTCCTATTTGCACTGGCAGAGTGGCAATTGAGGGATATAATTCGTTAGCAGATGAACATCCAGATATTCCATTTATTTGGTCTGAAAAGAATGATAAAAAGCCAACCGAAGTAACATCTATAAGTTCTTACGATGCAATCTGGTACTGCCCAACATGCAAACAGGAATTCCGAAGAGAAGTAAGAAAAGTGGTTGATGATGAATTTGAGTGTCCAATATGTACAGGTAAAACGGTTGTTGCTGGATATAATTCATTAGAAGATGAGTATCCTGAGATTGCCAAGAGATGGGCAGAAAGCAATGATAGATTACCTTCTGAGGTACTATCAAGCCACATCTATCGTGCCGAGTGGGTTTGTCCTACCTGTGGTGGAAAATACACCGCATCTGTAAGAGATGTGGTCAATGGACTTGCTGAGTGTCCTTATTGCAACAATGAAAAACCTTTAGCTGGATTCAACACTTTGTTAGACCTTTATCCCGAAATTCAAGATGAATGGGCTGAAAACGAAAATACCTTGCTAGGCATCTTCCCAGATGAGATTCTGCCAACAAGTACTGCAAGAGTCTGGTGGAAATGCAAAGACTGTGGACGAAAATATTTACTCAGCGTCAACATGTGGGTAGAGAAACACATTCGTGGAATGACTTCCTGTACATACTGCAGCGGTCTGAGAATGCGTGAAACTCATGTCCTGCTGTAAACAAAAAAAGAGTATGAATTCTAATTGAACTCATACTTTTTTTGTGGGTTTTGTACATTTTAACAATTTTTGCCTGAATTTTAAAATTAGGTTATCATGGGGGTTTTGTACATTTTTTCCAAAATTCCCCATTTTTGTAAATTGGGTTTACATGGGGGTTTTGTCGTTTTTTTGTACAAAACGCCTAAAAAAATTTTTCAGTTACCAGATGAAAATATCTCGCTTTATCGACTTACATGAACATATCCAATGAATGGGTTTGCGCATTGAACTGAATATACAGTGGTTTGACAACCGTTCCATCCTCCATGTACCGCTTGTCCATTTCCGATATAGATGGCAACATGTCCTTGATATACACAAATATCACCTGGAACTGGATTATTTGTTAATTCACCTAAGCTTAAATAAGCTGTAGGTGCTCCGTGGAAATTGATTCCTACAGCAGCTAATGAATTGGTTACTAACATTGTACAATCTTGATTCACACCAACCTGTGCTAATGCTGCATCTGCAATTCTTTGATAGAAATCTTTTTCTACATTGATTGTAACGTCCTTTTTACTAACATTTCCAGCTTTATCTTTCGCTTGAATTGTTGTTGTAATGGATCCAACATTACTTGTATCCACTGTTTTATTTAATTCAACAGTACCTTCTTCATTTAATGAAACATAGTTGTTGATATCAAATTTCTCATTTTGAGCAATTGTGATAGAATCTTCACAAGTGATTACAGGAGCTGTTGTATCTTGAACCTTAACATTTACTTTTGCATTTTTCTTTGCATATGTTTTTTTATTTTGTCCTTCAATTGAAATAGTTTGTTTACCAACTTGATCAACATCTAAATCTGTAACTGTAACTTTAAAATTTTTTGATTCATATACAGATACATTTTTTGTTTTCTTTTTGAATTTAACATTAGCATATTTTTTATGCAATTCTTTTGAAAATACAGACTGAATTGAATCTGCATCTTGATATTCAACTTTATAAGCTTGTGTGTTTTCTTTTGCTGAAATAGTTGTTACACCTGCAAAGCTAGATGTAGCAATAATTAAACTTGCGACTGCTTGGACTAATTTTTTCATAGTTATGGGCCTCCTCGTGCTTCACACAATTAAAGAGCCTACACTATTTAAGCTAAAGTGTCAAAAAAATACCCGTATTTCCCATAATTTAACATATTAATTTGTTTTAATTTGTCATTATTAACAAGTCCGTCCCATTTATTTGTACTTTTTAATTGAAAAAAAGAACTACAAAATTTGTAGTTCTTGACGATTAATATTCTAATTTTTTAACCTTTTCCCAAGTAAATTGAGGATCACCAAAGTGTCCATAGCATGATGTTTTGTGGTAAACTGGCTTTCTTAAATCCAATTCTGAAATGATATTTCCAACTTCGAAATTGAAGTTTTTCTTAACGATTTCTAATAGTTTTTCATCATCAAATTTACCAGTTCCAAAAGTGTCTACACATAAAGATACAGGTTGTGCTTTACCAATTGCGTACGCAACTTCGACTTCACAACGACGAGCTAATCCATTCGCAACAATGTTTTTAGCTACATAACGAGAATAGTAAGCAGCACTACGGTCTACCTTAGTTGGATCTTTACTAGAGAAGCATCCTCCTCCGATACGTCCACGTCCACCATATGTATCACATACGATTTTACGTCCTGTAGTTCCTGAATCTCCCCATGATCCACCTACAACGAAGCTTCCAGATGGGTTGATAAAATATTTAGTGTTTTCATCTAAGTATTTTTCATCAATACAAGGTTTGATAACTTCATCCATGATCAATTTTTTGATTTCTTCTTGTGTAATATCTTTTGAGTGTTGAGTAGAAACTACGATTGTATCAATACGTTTGATTTCATCATTTTCATATTCTACTGACACCTGTGTTTTTCCATCTGGTTTTAATAAATCTGGATGTTCTCTTCTAACTTTAGTCAATTGACGAGCTAAAAGGTGCGCATAATAGATTGTTAGTGGCATATACTCATCATTTTCATCACATGCATATCCAAACATAATACCCTGGTCACCTGCACACACTTCGTCACGGTTTACCGCATTGTGGATTTCAGGACTTTGTTGGTTAACAACTGTATGTACATGATATTCTTCTGTATATCCAATACGTTTGATTTCATTCAATGCGATTGTTTCATAGTCCAATTCAGCCTTTGTATTACATTCACCGTAAATTAATACAAAATCATCTTTAATAGTACATTCAACAGCCATATTTGAATATGGATCTTGTGCTAATGCAGCATCTACGATTGCATCGGCAATTTGGTCACAGATTTTATCTGGATGACCTTCAGTAACACTTTCACTTGTAAAAATATAATCTTTCATTTTGTCTCCTTTTCCTCTTATCCATAAAAAAAACATACTTTAAGAAGTATGTTACAGATTTCTATACTTCTTATCGTTGTTAGCAGGACCACCTTAACATATTGTCAGGTTGGCGTGAAGTCAACGAGCTAACTCTCTACTTCAACTCTGGATAATTTTTTTTACGCATAAAGATTAAAACATGAAACAACAAATAATGCAAGGAATTCATTATGTTTATTATACATATATTAAAATATGTACTTCTAAGTAAGAAAATGGCTAAAATATCTCTAGCCATTCTTATTAATATCCAAGTACTTTATCTACTAATATGACATGAATACGATCTGGATCCATGCTGTTTCTTGTGATGACCAATTGATCGCATATACAGCCTTGCGCTAAACAATTTGCACAGCTACCTGTTACTTGACAAGGTCTGTTTCCACCAAAGCGTTGGTTATTAATTGGAGCTGCTACATTTCTCAATCTAGAAATAGCACTATCAATATCCTTTGTCACTTTATTCATTCCTACCACCATAATGACTTGTTTAGGACCAAAGCATAGACAAGCAACACGATTACAATGTCCATCCATATTTACCAAAATACCATCTTCTGTGATTGCATTTGTGCTCATTAAATAGTAGTCTGCATAAAAAGTTTCTCTTTCAATATTATACTTTTCATCCGCATCCTTTGCCTTATCACGATCAATCACTTTGAAATCTCTTTTATATAGTTCTTCCTTGATACCTAGTGAATTGATTGTGTCTGAGCCTCCCCAGCCAACACTTGAATCTGATTTCATAAGTTCAAATACTAAATCAAAGGCTTCCTGTTTCGTGTGAACATAATAACCGTTCATATGTCTATTTTTTAAGCCTTGAATAACTTTTTGAGATAATAAATCATTACGTTTTGTGATCATTTTTTACACCTCTATCCATTCTATCTTATTCACAACAATCGATGTTGGTCGATCTTTTTTTCCTTGGATCAAACAAATCCGATCTTTTTGAATATTTTCTTTTTGTTGCGCATATAAACGCGGCATAATAACAGCATCCATTTTACCGGCCTCATCCTCTACACTCATAAAACACATCCAGTCCCCTTTTTTTGTCTTATGAGTTCTAAACGAAGCCACGCGAACCAAAATATTCATAAATCCATCTTGGTTAACCGCATTTAATAATGGTATACAATTAGGATACTTATGAATGCGTAATGATTGTACGGGATGTTCACTGACATAAAAACCATACACATATTGTTCTTTTTGCGCTTTCTGAAGTGGATTCTCTTTCATTCTTTGAATTCCCGGACGAGAAACAATACTGAAGTCAAATCTTAAATCATTTGGATCTTCAATTCGTACAATATTTACATAATCTAAAAGCTTTCTTAAATTTTCATTCAATGTTGCTCGATTATAACCAAAGCAATCAAGTGCACCACCATCAATTAAAATACGTATTGTAGATTCATTAATCTTATACATGCTTGCCTTTGCGAGAAAATCAAAGAGATCTGTATAAGGGGCATGTTCTAAAATAGTAGGATAAATTGTCTTTCCTACCCCTTTTAATACTTGTAAAGGCATACGAATTGAATTATTTTCAATTTCATAATACTCCTTCGATAAATTGATGTCACAGCCATTCACAGCAATATTTCTTCGTTTACATTCATATATATATTGCGATGTTTTTATGCCAGATCCTATAACACTATTCAATAGACTCTGATAGAAGTACAATGGATAATTTGCCTTTAAGTAAGCCATTTGATAGGCTACTAAACTATAAGCATAGCTATGTGATTTATTGAATCCGTAGCCCGCAAACTGCTCCATAATAGAAAAAATTTCTTTAGAAACAGAATCCTGGATTCGTTTCTTTCGAGCCCCTAAAATAAACTGTTCTTTTAAGTTTTGCATAACATCTAATTTCTTCTTTGACATCGCCTTACGAAGTGTGTCCGCCTGTGCAAGGCTAAATCCACCAATGACTTGTGCCGTCTGCATTACTTGTTCCTGATAGATCATAATTCCATAGGTTTCTTTTAAAACAGGCTCTAACAAAGGATGTGGATATACTACCTTTGTAGGATCTTTTTTTCTTTCAATATACGTATCAATATGCTGCATAGCGCCTGGACGATATAAAGCTAATACAACACTTATATCTTCGAATTTATTTGGCTGTATCTTTTGGAGTAAAGCTGTAATGCCTGAAGACTCTAATTGGAAAACTCCCAATGTATTTCCCATCGCTAACAATTGATATGTTTTCGCATCCTTTAAATTGATTTTCATCATATCCAAAGAAATGTGTTTTTGTGTTTTTAAATTAGTCACAATTTCGTGGATCGTCGTTAAATTACGAATACCTAAAAAATCCATTTTAATCAAACCAAGATCTTCTAGATATTCTGCTGTAAACTGTGTTGCCTGAATGCTTCCATCTACGCTAACAAGTGGACAAACATTCACAATAGGTTGATCTGAAAGAACAATACCTGCAGCATGTAAAGAGGTATGACGTGGTAAACCTTCCACCTTTATACACATTTGGAATAAATCCGTTAATCTTTTATCTGATTCAATTCGTTTTCTAAAAACAGGATTTTCATTATATGCCTGGAATAAAGTTGTTTTCGGTGTGTTTTTTAACATTTTAGATAACTCATCAACAATTCGAGCTGGAATATTCATAACACGCCCTACATCGCGAATAGCCTGTTTAGCTTGTAACGTATTAAAAGTAACAATATGACTGACATGGTCATGTCCATACAAATCACGCACATATTGAATCACTTCGTCTCTTCGATCATCGGGAAAATCGGTATCAATATCCGGCATAGATATACGTGATGGGTTTAGAAATCTTTCAAACAATAAATTGTTTTGGATTGGATCAATATGCGTAATACCTAAACAATAAGCAACTAAAGAACCAGCTGCACTTCCACGTCCTGGACCTACAAAGATATCTTGACTTCTAGC
>ENA-OPRV01000373-OPRV01000373.1-human-gut-metagenome-genome-assembly--contig:-NODE-373-length-31357-cov-6.750335_pt1 | contig 31357 bp, 31 predicted proteins | sample MGYA00241896_ERZ501886 | MGnify/ENA primary metagenome ERZ501886 (study PRJEB25962, sample SAMEA2042452) | human gut metagenome | biome: human gut; feature: human-associated habitat; material: faeces... | reverse complement strand
ATTTTCCAAAGAGGATGAAAGCAGGCTGACCAGCCGGATTATGGCAGAAATAGCTTTGGAATACATGGGACGGATGGGCATAAGGAACACACAGTTCTTTATAGCCAGACATTTCGACAAGGAGCATCCTCATATACATATCGCCTACAACCGGATAGATAATGATGGCAGGACCATATCCGACAAAAACGAGCGGTTACGGAGTGCACGCATCTGCAAAGAACTGACCTTGAAATATGGTCTTCACATGGCCAAAGGTAAGGATCATGTCAAGACTGAGCGCTTAAGGGAGCCGGACAAGACAAAGTATGAACTTTACAGTCTGCTTAAAACGGAAGTCAGAAAGGCCGGAAACTAGAAGGAACTGATTACCGGATTAAACGAAAAGGGAGTGGATGTACGGTTCAAATACAAGGGAAAATCCGATGAAGTACAGGGTATCGTGTTCATCATGAACGGCTATTCCTTTAGCGGTTCCAAAATTGACAGACAGTTCAGCTATTCCAAGATAGATACCGCATTAAAGACACCGTCATATTCGGAAACAAAAAGACAGGTAGTTGTTCAGAGTGAACCGGCATATCAACAGGAATCGCCTGGCAATGATTTGTACAGCGGTTCTTTAGGTCTGTTCACACCGAACCCGCAAACGGAACAACCAGAAGGTTATCCGGATGATTATTTGAGAAAGAAGAAAAAGAAAAAACAACGTAAAATAAGATGGTAAAGTATGGAAAAAATATTTCAGCTATATATGTTTGTTTCATATATAAACACTATATTTGTATTATATACCAATAAAGTGGTCTATAATGGGAAATTTGAATAGAATAAAAGTCGTATTAGTAGAACAAAACAAAACGGGAAAGTGGTTGGCTGAACAACTTGGAAAAGATCGTTCCACCGTTTCCAAATGGTGCTCGAATAAGATTCAACCTGATTTAGCAACCTTATCTAAAATTGCAGGATTGCTAAATGTGGATATTAGAGAATTATTAAATAAAAGCATGTAAAAATATGGCAAAAAGAAATATAGATAAGGCAAAAGAAGCGAAAAAGGATGAATTTTATACCCAGCTTGACGATATCAATAATGAACTGAAACATTATCGCGAACATTTTCGTGGTAAAACCGTATTATGTAACTGTGACGATCCACGAGTAAGTAACTTCTTTACCTATTTCGCATATAATTTGAGTTTCTTGGTTTGAAAAAGCTGATTACTACATGCTATAAGAACCAGAATATGGATTTATTCAGCCAAAATCAAAGCGAGCAGGCTGTATATCTAATTTATGAAGGAGATAAGAATGGAAATCATACTCCGGATGCAAATGAAATAGGAGTAATGCCACTGAAAGGAGATGGTGACTTCCGGAGCAAAGAGTGTATAGAATTACTTAAAGAAGCAGACATTGTAGTTACCAATCCTCCATTTTCATTATTTAGAGAATATGTTGCTCAATTGATTGAATATGACAAGAAATTTTTGATTATAGGACATCAAAATGCACTCTCTTATAAAGAGATTTTTCCTTTAATTCGTGATAACAAAATATGGCTAGGATATGGTTTTAAAGGTGGAGCTGGACATTTTATTTCTAAATACGAAGATACAGCAACAGCAAGTAATCATAAAGAAGGAATGATAAGGGTTTCAGGTGTCAACTGGTTTACTAATATGGATATAAAAAAACGACACGAAGAACTGATTTTATATAAAACATATTCTTCTGAACAATATCCTAAATATGAAAACTATGATGCCATAAATGTCAATAAAACTGAAGATATACCATGTGATTATGAAGGAATAATGGGAGTACCTATTACATTTATGGATAAATATAATCCTGATCAGTTTGAAATAATTGGTTTAGGTATTGCAAATTTAGGATTGTCTATAGGTGTACAACCATATAAGCCTGAACATAAAAAATATCGTAAAGAAATTCAAAAGCGAGGAGCAGTAGATGGAGATTTATATATGATGAATGGTGATGAAGTTGTTGTTCCATATGCTCGAATTTTAATAAGAAGAAAAAAATAAAAGCCATGAAAGCCGAAGAAATAATAGAACTATTCCAGCAATTTGAATCCATCGCCAACGAATACGAAGGAGTAGAATGCTGGAGCGCAAGAGAACTCTCTACCTTATTGGGTTATGCCCAATGGCGTAACTTCGAGAATATCATAGAGAAAGCAAAGACAGCATGTGAAAATGCAGGCCAAGAAACAGCATATCATTTTGCTGACGTCAGCAAAATGATAGAATTAGCAAAAGGTGCTCAGCGTGAGATAAATGACTACATGCTGACGCGCTATGCCTGCTATCTTATAGCACAAAATGGAGACCCCCGCAAAGCCCAAGTAGCATTTGCACAAAACTACTTTGCTGTACAGACACGCCGAGCAGAACTTGTGCAAAAAAGGATCTTGGAACATGAACGTGTTGTGGCACGCAACAAATTAGCTGAAACGGAAAACCGCCTGTCTGGCATTCTTTATGAACGTGGCGTGGATAACAAGGGATTCGGTATTATTCGTTCTAAAGGCGACAAGGCATTATTTCATTTAGACACAGCATTATTAAAGCGTAGGTTAGGCGCTCCTGACAATCGACCTTTAGCAGACTTTCTTCCAACAATCAGTATCAAAGCAAAAGATTTCGCTGCAGAAATGACCTCAGTGAATGTACAACAGAAAGATTTGCATGGCCAAGAACAAATAACCCGTGAGCATGTAGACAACAATGCTGCTGTAAGGAATATGCTGCTTCAACGTGGAATTGTTCCGGAACAATTGCCACCGGGAGAGGACGTAAAAAAGGTAGAACGGCGATTAAAATCTGAGGAAAAATCCTTGACCAAGAAACAAAGCACAAACAGAACTTCAAAAAAAGGAAAGGAGTAAGATATGCAGATAGAATTGAAATCAATAAAAATTGCAGATCTTATTGACGGTTATGTCAATGATCCAGATACAGGTGTTAAAGGCTATCATGGAAAGTTGGATATACGCCCACCCTATCAGCGTGAGTTCCGTTATGATGAGAAGCAACAACAGGCTGTAATAGATACTATACTTAAAGGGTTTCCTCTCAATATTATGTATTGGAGTGTGGATGATAATGGCAATTTTGAAATGATTGACGGACAGCAGCGTACTCTTTCAATCTGCGGATTCTATACCCATGACTTCAATATAGTTGACCATGATCGAGGTACACTTTATTTTTCAACACTTACTGCTGAGGAAAAAGAAAAATTCCTCAATTATGAGTTAACGGTCTATTTTTGTGAAGGTACAGATAAAGAAAAACTGGATTGGTTCCGTGTAATCAACATTGCTGGAGAAAAACTTCTTGACCAAGAATTATTAAATGCAGTTTATTCTGGACCTTTTGTAACTGACGCACGTAGACACTTCTCAAAGAATGGTTGCCCGGCATATAAAATGGGGGCAGATTTTCTAAACGGTAATGCAATAGAACAAGCATATTTATCCACAATCTTAAAATGGGCTGCTCGTCATGACGGTGTAGAGAGTATTGACAAGTATATGGCTTTGCATCAGTTTGATCTTAATGCCAATAAACTTTGGGCTTATTTCGTATCAATCATCACATGGATACGTTCTACATTCGTTAAGTACCGCCGTGAAATGAAAGGTTTGGACTGGGGCGAAATATTCGACAAATATGGTGATGGTGTCTATGATACCGCTGCGTTGGAAAAACAAATTCATGATTTGATGGAAGATGATGAAATCATGAAAAAATCTGGTATTTACCGTTATGTCCTGAGCGGTGATTTACGTGATTTAAGTTTCCGTACGTTTGATAAAAAACAGAAACGTGAAGCCTACGAACGTCAGAAAGGTATTTGTGTACATTGTGGCAAACACTTTGAGCTGGAGGAAATGGAAGCTGATCATATCACACCATGGAAAGAAGGTGGTACTACTGTAGCTGAGAATTGCCAGATGCTTTGTAAGAATTGTAATAGAATAAAAGGAGGGAAATAAATATGGGAGAATGGTCAAAAAAAATTGGTGAATATGGAGAGGATGTAGTAGAAAAATTCCTCTCCATTATTGGTTGGCATGAACCTGTTAAAGGCATAACTATACCATGTTCTATGCAAAATGGAGAACATAAAAACGATAGGGGAGAAAGTGTTAAAACACACGGTATTGATTTTATGTACTCATACATGAACCCACTCATTGATAATCAATTGAATAATGTAATCATTTCTTCTAAGTATTCAATGGAGAAATATCCCAATAGTCCCACGCAAAAATTTAAGTGGTTTATGACGGATTTAATTAATACAATGCAATGCTTTGGCTGTTCAGGGAAGAAAACAGAAATCTCGGAACAATATTCTTGCAGTTCTATTAATGATATCGGGGTATTGTTTTGGCTAAATGGGGCAAAAAATAGTAATGATGACTTAATTAGTTCTATTTCTTCCGCTAGGATAGATATTGAATGTAATAATCCAATCTATATTGTTGATAATAGACATATCGTATTTATTCTTGAGCTGATGAAATACATCAAATCATTACAAAACTATAACTATTCATTTTATTACCCTTCAACTGGTCTAAACATAAATCCGGTAACTCGAAAGAATACGGGTGATTTCCTGCCAGTTGAGTATATAAACTCATCGTTAATTCCATTTAAATTAGAAAATAAAAATAATCCAAATGAAACCATACTATTTATTGGTACAATCGAAGATTTTGAAAAAGATTCTTTTATACGATTAATGGGATTAGCAAAAGATCTTTCAACTAATTTAGCAGGTCAAGTAATTATAGGATTCCCAGATTTCAACAATTTGTTACATGAAGATGTTGTCAAAACATCCAAATTGGGATTCCAAGATGCTAACTATACCAAAACTGTAAAAGCAATAAACTTTCTTAACCCGATAGACGCATTATAATTATGAATACATTACATAAAGACATAAATAAAATCATTCCTTTTGGAGAATTTCTTAGAGGATTTATTAATCAACGTTATATAACAGTCTCCGACTTATCTAGAGTATTACGGGAACGTGGAATTTTTGTGCTTAATCATGAAAAAGACATTATGGTTCCTGTAATGCAGAATCTCTTATTATCTCCCACTGAATTTGATAAGATACGATATTCTTTCTCTGAAAAAGAAGATAACGAGAAAAAATTCTCAAGGGAAATAATATGGAGCCGTAACGCCCAAATATTTGATCAAGAATTTCTAACTGTGCCATTGGATAACTTTATAAAAAAACGCTTGCCAACATGTAAATTAATTCGTCCTGTGATATTTACCAAACAAGATAATAACCCTAATCATATCATTGCGACTTTTGAAATAGAAAGACATGATATGAATAAGTCATGGTATGAACAAACAAATATTTTTCATGGTAGTATTGAGTTTATAAATGACAATGGGAAAGGATATGTTAGAATAACTCACACAGCAGCTGAAACCAAAGATTTAGCCGAGGAAATCTTGAGGGTCCAGGTCAATCGATATAAAAATAAAGGAACTATACCGCAAACTGTTATACCTAAAAAAATCCTCTTTTCAGAATTTACAAATGCAAATAGATTCGTGTTTTTCTATCGTCTTACAAATCAACTAGAAAATGATATCTTTTCATGTAATAATATAAAAGATATTTCCATAAAACCAGAAGAAAATAGCATACTTCCGGAAGGTATATCATGGATGAATCGAATGAAGAAAATCCTAATTTCAGGAGAGTCTCTAGATAAAACTTTTTTCATGAAAGAAAGAGCATATCACTCATCTCTAATTCTGTGGAATATAGATGCTGTTTTTTCATTTGATTATAAAGGAGAAAAAGGTACTGTAACTATTTGTTTGGGATTTCCAGATTATAATAAGAAGGCACAAAATGCAGAATTTGAAATTACAATACATTCTTTAAATAGCGATAATAGATTATCGCCTCGCGACAAGAAAAAACTTGAATCACATTTACTTTCAGAGATGGATAAGCAAAAATCTTTAGTGTATAGTAACTTCATTGAATATCTTAAGGAACAAAAGAAATGAAAGTTTCATATTTGGATACAATAATAGAATCTATTTGCTTGCACAAAGTTGGTAATAAGATTGCAGATGAAGGTGTCAAACTATCAAAAAAACATTTAATAGTACAAGATAATATCAAAAACATCCTTCTTAAATATTTTATAAACTCTTTTCACTTTAATGAACTGTTTACTTTCTATCATGATTATGACCTTTCATTAAACGAAGTTTATTACTATTGTTCAAAAATCTTTGCTACAAAAGAATGTATGCATGAGCAATCTATAAATCTCGCAAAGCATCTATATAATAATAGCACACATCCTAAAATCAAGATGGGAGAGTTTTATGTTGTCTATTTTAAAGATTGCGTTATAGATGAGCAATTTGTAGATGCAATAGGTCTTTTTAAATCTGAAAACAAAGATACATTTTTAAAGATATATCCTAAAGATGATGATTTTGAAATAGAAAGCGAAACAGGTATTAATATTAATAGATTAGACAAAGGTTGCATAATCTTTAATACTCAGAAAGAAAATGGTTATATCGTTGCAGTTATAGATAATACCAATAAAGGAACAGAAGCTCAATATTGGATTAATGATTTTCTTCACGTACGACAAAGAAAAGATAATTTCAATCAGACTCAAAACATGCTTTCTCTATGCAAAAGTTTTGTCTCTCAATTGCCTAGTGAAAATGGCAAAGTAGAAAAGGCAACATATATGAATAGAAGTGTTGAAGCACTGAAGGAGGAATCTGTTAATATAAATGCTTTTGCAGAACAAGTTTTTGAAACGCCTAAGTTAGTTTCTGAATTTAAAAAATATAAAGAAACCTATCAAAGAGAACGTGATATAGAAATTGATGATACCTTTCAAACTACATCATCTGCAATAAAACGTAGAGCAATAGGTACCATGACAACAATCAAACTAGATAAGAACTTTGATATAAATATTCATGGTGGAGAGCAATATATAGTTAGAGGTTATGATGAAGAAAGAAAAATGTACTATTATCAACTATTTTTTAAAGACGAAAAATAAATGGCAAAATTAAAAATAAATTCAACTTATAATTTAGGGAATGGCGTATCATATACAATATCAGCAGCTCACAGAAGAAAATCTTCTAAAAAAAGCAGATGGACAATTAGTACGAATGAAGAGTTTGCTTGTTTTTCAAATTCCATTACGAACACATGGAAACAAAACTTTTCTGCGTGGGGACTACATATAGTCAATAGTACGCCGGATATCTTAGGGAAAGGGGTTAATAAGGAAGATTTAAAAGTTGCAAAATTTGTAGATGGAAGCAAAAATAATATATGGCATGGTTATCCTGCTAATATTTTAGCTAATAAGCAAGATATACCACCAACTTCAATTTTGCTATTATGGGAAAAATTGAATTATATAAATAAAAGTGATATCAGAAAAATAAACCAACAAATGCCATGCAACCTTCAAAAATAACAATTTTAGGAGACTTTTTTGATTGCCAAATATATAGAGGTCGTTTATATTTATGGACCTTAAGTGGTGATATTTATACATATGATTGGAACGGCATTATTGATTCTTTAGAAACAGATCCTATTGATAAAATTCCTTTAACTTTTTGTTTTAAAGATGGAAGATATTTATATAAATCTTCTCTTATAGAACTATTTAAAGATTCAGAATTTCGAGATCTATTAAAGAAAAAATTCCAAAGAATTCAATCAAGAAAGTATATTTTGAGAATAAACGAATTAAATAAATTTCTCATAGGAAAACAACAAACACCAACAGGGATAATCCCTATAGATTCTGAAATCTATAATAATTATTTATATTTCATAACAGAAAATGGTTTGTTTAAGAGTTCAGCACATAGAATAAATGAGAAATATCCTATTAGTTCAAGACCCAAAAAAATCTGGGACTGTAGATTGCTTTCAATAAAAGCAAATAAGTATCCACAAATTGCATTATCAGGAGGTTCTGAAGGTCTTTTTGAGTTAAATTTATCAAACTCTATATCACACAAAATGAAGTCTGTAGAAGAAAAATTACCAATTTTCCAAATTAGTAAGTTACATTCTTCTTTTGCAAATTATTCATACTTAAGCATCTATAATACTTCATTAGCAAACGAATCATTTATGGCTTTATTTAATTGGAAGACTTATAAAGGAAAAACAAGTCACAAAAATAAGTATGAAAGAGAATATGATTCTATATATAGTGAAAAGGATATATTTTGCAACAATAATTCAAAAGAGAAAAACATTAGTTGGGGAGTTGAGGATAAAATATATCTAATAAGAAATAACAATTTTGATATTATTCATTTTAATAATTATCCTCAAAAAGATAAAGGAGAAAACTATTTTACCAGATTAAAAACATATACCTTTAATCCATTTAAAGGTAATGTTATTGGAGGTACAACAACTTATTTTGGTAATATCATTGAATGTGAGAATGCCTTAATTGTCATTCAAAGTGATAATGATTCTTTTACAATAGAAGAGCCAATTACAAGATGGCGTGTTTATCCACGCTCTAAAAACTACGAAAATCATTTACATGTAATATTAGATGATAGAATAGAAATCTATTCATTTTGCCATGATTATTTCATTAATCAAAATGAAAAAGAAATAGGTATTCAATTTTCTAATGATAACTATATGACAAGTAGAGCTAACTTCTCTTATTTTGAGTTATATTAATGCTAAAGTGATTAATATCATACTCTTTTTGAGTATCTTTGCAGCCGGAAACCTCCGCGAACCTTGTGCAAAACATAGCAAGCCTCCGGTGGAGCAATAGCGGGAGATTACTTCTTTAGCTAAAAGATACATCTAAGATATTCAGCCACTTATCGTTAGATTACGATTCCTGGTGGCACCACTTTGAAGAAAAGCAAAAGTAGTAAAATCCTGATTTCCAAGCGAAATCGGGATTTTTTGTTTTCCCCCAGCACGCAAAAAACGGCAAAATATTACGGATCAACGTAAAAACCTGAGGGATTCTTATATTACGCATAAATTTTAGACAGTCTAAACAGAAAGAAAGCTCTATCCTTCACTCCCCTGAATTGTGAGCGAAAGTTCTTTATTTTGGCATTAAAAGACTCTGATGCAGCGTTTGTAGAACGTCTTTCAAAGTAGTTTATTATTTCAAGATAATGCGTCTGTATTGACCTTGCTACTCTTCCAAAGGCAAGAAAACCTGATTTATCCACCTCGTCATACCATCTGGCAAGCCTTGTCAAGGCTACATCCTTATGTCTGCACTGGTGATAAATCAATCCTAATCTCATGGAAAGATAGTATGCTTTCTCTATATCAGGGTACTCCCTGAACAGGATACCGGCACGGACACGCTGTGATTCGGTCCATAATGATTCTTTCTTATACAGAAGATATATGCTTCTAGCCAACAGCTGTTTCCTGGAATCTCCATTTTCAAATACCGGAGCATGATATATCTTTCCACATGCCTTGGCATGTGCTATCTGTATGGACTCTTCATCAAGTGCTTCCCAGCGGGCTTTAACCCTCATGTCCTGAACGGCTTCATAAGCGAGCTTCTGTACATGGAAACGGTCTGTAACACGACGGGCGGTAGGAAAACAGATACGGGCTATTTGCTCCATATTCGGAGCCATATCAAGTGTTATTTCTCTTACCTGAAAGCGCTTGCGTCTGGAAAGCTTCAGAAGGATGGATATAACAGTCTTTACGTCAGTGCCTTTTATGATGGCGATAATACTTCCAGCAGCTCCTCTTTTCTCCTTGTTTATCAATATGGTATATAATTCACCGCGCGAAAGACACACTTCGTCTATACCTACGTATGCTCCGATGTTTTTCTCAAACAGAATCCATTCTTCTGCGTGTGGGAGTTGGGGCCATTTCAAATATCCGCTCAGATGATTGCGATACTGTCTTTCAAAAAGATCACCGTCAATACCGAACAGAGTTCCCAAAAGCTTACAGCTGACAGGAAGCGTATCAATATAACTCTTTTAAAAAAGACGCAAATTCTTGCGTCATGCGGCTGCCTTGGGCAACCAGTTTCCAGTTACGGCTTACATAGCAGTCCTCATCCTTTAAAACCCATCGGCGGCGACGGATGTTTAGATATACCTTCTTTCCGCGGATTGGAAAGTCTTGTACGGTTATCGGATCATAAAAGCCCTTGCTCTCAACTTTGCTCTCAGAGTACTCTTTCGGAACTTCATTCTTCTCTTCAAGATAGATTGTTATTTCAGTACTGCTTTCCTTTACATCTGATATGTTGAAATAATCAAGAGTTCCTTCCGGGAGAAGGAGACGATAACCGTTTGTTTCCATTATATTTTATTTTTATTCTTGTAGGCAAAGATAATATTTATTGAATTAACCCCTCAAGTTTTTACGTTGATCCAATATTACCGTTCGAGGTGGAGCAAAAGGTGGAGATAAAAGGTGGAGCAAAAATCTCCACCGAATTAGAGCCTTTCTCGCTGATTCAATAACTTTCTATGTCTATCTAATTTGACTCAAGCAGAATTCAGAAAACATATTGCAGACGCAGTTGTGATAGAAAAAAGTTTTTCTGATAAAAACTATTGCAGAAATTACCTACCCAAACGTAGCTTCCATTGATTTTTATTCCTAAATAACGATTCAAATAAAAATTTATTCCCAACGATAAATCTTTCTCTTCCCCTCCTAAAATACCAGAACGTTCATCATTCATATCTGTATAATTAAAACGAGCAACGAGTTCTATAGCCTGTGGAGTAACAGGACGTCCTGGAACAGCATACATAGTATCATACTCAAATTCGCGTCCTTTCAGCAAAATACCTCCTTGTATATATCCTCCATGCGCACGATAAGAGTTCTGTCCGGATGTACGATGCAAACAATCGAAAAAATATTCAGACTGTATCATAAAACGTGGAGCTGTATAAAGAAACTCTATCACCCCTTTTAGCTCACTTCCCATATCTGGGATATCAGCCTCGAGCAAAGCAGCAGGAAACATCGACGTAACTCCGTTACTGCTTACACTCCCTATAGGAGATTCCTCTACATTTACCTGACTAGTACGATATGAAACAGCTCCTCCTACATGCAAAAGCCGCCCTTTGTCTTTTATTTTTCGGACTACACCTCGGGAGGTCGATACAAATGAATTTTTATGGCTTTCACCACCAAGCTTATTAATATCATTATTTGTATAAACACCCGTCGCCAAATAACAATGTTTATTATAATAATGATAGGTTATTCCGAACTTACGACTATCGGCAAAAGCCAACACAGAAGTAGCAGACTGATGAAAACGCAAATCTACAGTGCTGATCAACATATCCATTGAAAAAGGTTCATATCCATTCCCCAGTGCCAATACACTATTCTTCAAATGATAATTCAGCATTAAATCCTTAATCGCGACCTTTCCACCTCCTAAACCAATATCTGCTTTTAACTCATACTTCCCATAAACAGCCTTGAATCCGACCCGAAAATCTTCTAGAGAATAATATCCTTGTGCCTGCTCTTTCCCATATCCAGAAACAGTAGCATCAAGTAAAGCTCGTGAACGAAATTTGATTTTCAATGAATCTTGTCCAAATAGGCTTATTCCTCCACATAAGAAATAAATGAGATAAACTATCAGTTGTTTCATATAGTTTCGGTAGCCATTAACTGTGGAAGAATATCTTCAATAGGGCTGACAAAGCCATAATCTGCAACATTGAAGATCGGAGCAGTACGATCGGGGTTGATAGCGATAATCTTTTTAGCCCCTGTTATAGCTGCTGTATGCTGAATCTGCCCACTAATACCAATTGCAATATACAAATCGGGAGATATAGTATGCCCCGTTTGTCCTACCTGCATGCGAGCATCAATTAAGCCTGCTTCCACTGCTGCTCGAGAACCTGCAACAAGAGCTCCTAACTTTTTGGCCCAACAACGGATTTTATCAACAGTTTCCGTATTTTTAACTCCACGGCCAATACCAATTATTATTTTACTGTTCCCTAAAGATTCACCAGATGTAGCCTGTATTATCTCTTGCAGAACCCTTATTCTACCGTCCTTTTTAAATGTACTTAAATCATGACGTACAATTTCTCCGGTAAAAGAAGGGTTATATTGAAGTGGGCTCATTATTCCTGGACGCACAGAAGCCATCTGAGGACGGCAATCAGGCGTAACAATAGTAGCCATCAGATTCCCCCCAAACGCAGGTCGTATTTGATGAAGCAATTTACTCTTTGTATCAATCTCCAGTTCCGTACAGTCGGCTGTAAGTCCTGTCTGTAAGAGAGCTGCAATACGAGCAGAAAGTCCCCGTCCAGAAGGAGTTGCTCCCACAAGTAAAATATCAGGATGATATTTGTGACATACCTCAACTACAACCTGAGCATAGTCTTCTTCAATAAAAGAAGCGAACATATTATCATCGACTAAATGTACACGTTTCGCTCCATAAGCTATTAACTCAGAAGCCAATGACGTAACCTGAGATCCAATAAGTATGGCTTCTACAGTTTGTCCCAGTTTGGAAGAAAGTTCGTTGGCTTTTCCCAATAATTCTTTAGTTACTGATGACAATTCATTGTTTTCTGTTTCAGCCAATACCCAGATACCGTTTGTGTCAGATGCAACAGAAAGATCCTTCTGCTTTTTTGAGGTATTCATCAACAGTGCACCAGACGGGCATGCCTGAACACAATTTCCACACAAACGGCAAGCATACGGATCTATTTCGGGAAAATCACTAAAATTTATGGCATTATAAGTACAAGCCTCAGCACATACTCCACAACTGGTACATATTTCTTTTTGCACTTGAAGTGCAAATGGTGTATTCTTACTCATAAAATCAATTATTAATATTATTACAGATAATTTGGGAAAGAGTTATCACATCAGTAATCCAACAAACCTTTTTATTACTTTGCGGAACTGTTGTTGACAATACTTTAGTTGGTGAAGCCTGTAATCCGACAGAGGAAGTATTCAAGCCCAAATCAGCTTCATCCCAATGGAGAATTTCCTGCTTCTGCGCTCTTCTCCATCCAGATAAAGTAGGATGATTTAATTCGCCATTTTCACGACTGACCATAATTGCACATGGAAAATCAACTTCCATATGTTGTTTTGCATTTCCAATGCATCTAAATAAACGAATATATTTATCAGTACAAGACTCAACATTCACCAACTGAGTAACTTGAGGTATATTTAAATGCCCTGCGACTTCAGGTCCCACCTGTGCTGTATCTCCATCTATGGCTATACGTCCGAAAAACAGAATATCATATTCTCCTATCTTACGAACAGCCGATGCCAAAACCAAACTGGTACACCAAGTATCGCTGCCGGCAAAAGCAGGTGAAGATAACAAAATGGCTCTATCTGCCCCCCGCTGAATCGCCTCACGTAATACAACTTCAGCCGACAAAGGTCCCATACTGACAGCTATAACTTCAGCTCCCGTACTACGGCGTAAATCAAGAGCAGCCTGCAAAGCATACAAATCATCAGGATTCACCTGACTGAGTGCCGAAGAGCGCTTAAGGGTTTTAGTTACCGGATCCATTTCTACCTTGGTAGACAAAGGCACTTGCTTTAAAAAGACAATATAGCGTTTCATAAATCTATTTTCTATAATTAATAAATATAATTATCAACCTCCCTTTTTATTGGAACGTGCATCAGCACAACGTTTTTGAAATTCTACACAAAATGGATCAATTTCGCCAAAACGCTCTGGAGCAAATAATGTAGCATTTACAAACGGAGTTACTCCCGTAATCAGCTCTGCCGCTAAACGTCCCATACCGCCTCCAGCCGCAACGCCTCCGCCACAACAACCTGTTACGGTAAATAAACCTTTATAGCGTTTTATTGCACCAATAATGAACATTGCATCAGGAACATAACAAGAAGGTCCTGCCATATAATGGGCAATTGGCAAATCATCAATATCCTTTAAATAACGTTTCAATAATGGAGCACATTCATCAAGTACAGTCCATTTGGCAGCTTTATTAAAGTCAAAATCTTCCAGTTTATCTGTCATAGTAGACGGATCGAAAGCCTGACATTGACTTTCACGAAGACCAATAATCAAGGCACCGACATCCGAGCGCGTAAAGGCACGAGCATCAGGAATAACTGTAAACGGATGCCCTGCCGGAAAGCGTTTATTGTCGATATCGGTTATCCAGAAATGACTGCGTACAGGAGTAAACGGTAAACCAACTTTCAATGGACGCATCAACAAGTTAGCCCACGAACCTGCTGCATTGACAACAATCGGAGCATTTAATCTTTCGCCATTAACAAGTGACACACCACGAATTTCATCTTGTTCTACTATAATTTCTTTTACCTTACAATTAGGCTTAAGTTCTACTCCCAATTTTGCTGCAGCACGAGCATACCCAGAACACAATAAAGCTGAATCAATAAAAGCGTCAGTCGGCATATACAATGCAACGTCCACGGCATCAGACTCAATCCAGGGCAAAAGTTCCTTTACACGCTCTCTGCTTATACGTTCATTGGGAATGCCAAAACGAGTTGCAGCTTCTTCTAAAGCTTCTAATCCCTTGAGTGAAGAATCCGATGATGCAATTGTGACACTACCACATTGCTGCAGTTCAAGTGATTCATCCAGCAATACTTCTATCTCTTTAATACAATCGTACGTTTCTTGCACTAATTCCATAAGTGCAGGCTTTGTACGCGCCCTAGTAAGCAGACAAGCAGCACGTGCCGATGCCTGAGATGCAATTTCATTCCCGTCAAGAAGTAAAATTTTTCCAGCATTACGCTTGGATAGTTGATAAGCTGTTGCACAGCCTAACAATCCTCCTCCTATAATAATAATATCATAATTCTGTTCCATCACTTAAATGGTATTATATTGAGCATTTATATAAATATTATTTTTCGTATTCCTAACATTAAAAGTTTTATTGTATTTCCTATAAATCAAGATACCTGCTATTGAGAACATAATCGTACAAGTAGCTCCTACAATGCATGCTATATGATTGAATAGTGCGAACCATTCGACTTCAACACTCAACAATTCTTTCGTAGACAGTAGTGTTACAGTTCCGAGATAACCAATAAAATCAATCATGGCAATAAAGAACCCTACATTTCCCTTGATACGGAAGCAAGCGATAAACCGATCAAAAAAGATGGTCTGGAATGTTAAATAGGCAATGTATAAAGACAAACTTTGAATAAACAACCAAACTATTGGATCCAAATCAAGTCTTTCATAATGGAAAGAAACATAAGTCATGGTCAAACAACCGGCAATAACCAGTGTCATCAGCCATAGCAAGGCTCTTATATTACTTCTGAAAAAGATAAACAAAGCAAAAATGCCAAGAATAATTAAAGTTACAATGGTATCAACACGGGCAAACATCCATGAAGACTGATTACTCATATCCAAAATATTTACCAAAAAGTCTTCCTTGATATCTCTCAGAACGAGCAGCATGAAGTTACCTATAAATAACAGTGATAAAATAGGAGCATATTTCTTAAATAAAGCTTTTCTTCCTTTACCATCCAATATTACACGTTCATTACGCAGAGCAATATCTTCAGCTGTAGGATGAGGTAATTTTTTCAACATATATCCCATAAAGACCAAAAGTGGAAGAGCAAAGCCTCCGATTACAGCTGGCATCCAAAACTGACTGATATTCATTTCATTCATCGCGAACAAGCCAAAACTCTTTGCCAATCCGGAACTAAATACCATGCTTACTCCAAGCAGACTTGCAAGAATGTCAGTAACTTTTCTTCCCTCAATAAAACTGAAAATAACTCCCCACATGCACCCCAGTGAAAGTCCATTTATGAACATGGCAATAACATTATAAGGAGCTTCAATTAATCCAAACGCAATCAATGCACATTCGGCTAATATAGCAGAACCGACAAAGAAACGGAAACGGTTTTCCTTGCGCAACTCGGAAATAATTTTTATTCCGAAAAATTTAGCAATGACATATCCCAATATTTGAATCGTAGTTACTGCTACTTTATAATCACTTCCTAAAAAGGTCAATCCTTCAAATGAAGCAGCCGTGTAAGGTTTACGTAAAGCATAAACCAGCGAATAAGAAAGTAAGGCTGCACCCCCGGCCCATAAGATCAGTAATAAATCTGATAATTGCTTGTTTTTCTTACATTGTTCCATATTGTTAGTTATTTAAAATCATTTTGTTTTCTGGAACAAAAGTATGCTGGGGAACAATCTGAAAGAATTAATTTATAATGTATAATGACAGGCTATTTTTTCAAGTTTATAATGTCATGTTTATATCAAAATTATGTTGTAGAAATGAAACATCTGACATACCATTGTAATAACTAAAGCTTATATTTGCTTTAAATAGCATAAATTATGGACAGATTGATCTTACTTTACGAACAAATGAAAAAGCTCCGCGAAACAGGAGTGAGAATGAAAGATATCTCAGAAGAAACAAATATTGCATCAAGTGTTCTATCATCACTGTATTCTTCTGTACTGCCCGTATATGTTAATCTCAGATCGAATGGAGAAGATCCTGAAAAATCTTTAGATCAAGCACTTCAACAAGTAAATAACGTATCAAAGCGTAAATTGCTAGGATGCCTGGATGCTTTATATGAAAAGGTATGCCATATTGATGCCCGATTTGTAAACACAAAAAATAACGGACGCCCATTTTTAGATGATATCGAAAAAGAAGCTGTCAAATATTTACCTAATGCCGGAGTATATACAGGACTTTATCTTGCATACAGCTCTTCTTCTTTTTCCGACGGACTAAAAGTAGAGCCTTACATGATTGCTTCTATAACAGACGGGGATACAATGCCTAAGGTATATTCACAAAGTATGTCTGGTGAATACTATACAGGAGTAGGATTATTCTCACCTTTTCAGATTGGATATTTAATGTTTAATGAACAAAAAAGATTACAGTTGGCACTAAAGGTAGTTTATCTTCAACTCCCAATTATTGAGTACCCAAACATTCTAAAAGGTATTTACCTGACCCATGATTACAACCGTAATCCAATAGCCCGACGTATACTTTTCATTCGTCAGGGAGATGAAATACCATTAGAGGAATTTGCCAACATGCGTACAGAAGTTATACCTAAAGCGCTTTTAAATAATGAGTTGATCGATTACTACAATTACACTTGTGAAGAAGGAGATGTCATAAAAAGCATGATGCTTGTTTCTCCGGAAAAAGACTTAAATGATTTGAAGCGTGAGAAAGAACTGCTCAAACTCTTCTGATACAATTCTATATGAAATAAAAATCCCGGTTTCAAAAATATAATGAAACCGGGAGATAAGTAAAAAAACAATTACTGCAATTGAAGTTCTTTTACTGCTTCTATCAGGCGCTCAAAATCCGTAGGAAATACATCACCGATATTACCAATGCGGAATGTATCAGCCTGTGAAATTTTACCTGGATAAATAACAAAACCTTTTGCTTTCAGCTTTTGATAGAAATCTTTAAAGTTAAAATCAGCAGTAGGATAATAAAATGAAGTAATAACAGGAGACTGTTCTTGATCTGGCAACAATGTTTTAAAGCCAAGTGCACGCATACCATCTACCAAGACACGATGATTTTCACTATATCGGGCATAACGCGCTGCAATTCCTCCCTCCGCTGCTAATTCTTTTAATGCTTGCATAAAAGCACGCACAACATGAGTAGGTGAAGTAAAACGCCATTTTCCATGACCATTCTCCATTGTTTCCCACTGGTCGTATAGATCGAGTGAAAGTGAACGGGCAACCCCTTTACATTGTTTCAATAAAGAACGGCGTGCCAATATAAATCCAAATCCTGGAACTCCCTGAATACATTTGTTGGCACTACTGATCATAAAATCGACTCCTAATTTTGCCATATCAATAGGCACTCCTCCGAAACTGCTCATTGCATCAACAATCAAAATCTTATTATGTTTCTTTACAACAGAAGCAATAGCTTCAAGAGGATTTAACACGCCTGTAGTTGTTTCACAATGAACAACAGACACATGAGTGACTTCCGGATGCATATCCAAATAGTTGTCAATAGCTTCCGGATCAACAGCCTGTGTTTCATCAAATTTCATGACGTGATAATTCAGATGATAATAATCGGCAATTACTCCCATACGTTTTCCATAAGCTCCATTGGCAGCAACTAATAAATTATCTTCCGGACGGATAACTGAACCTAATGTAGCTTCTACACAAAAGCTTCCACTACCCTGCATCAGTACAGCTGTATAATCTTCTGGCTGGCTACTTGCCAGTTCTACCAGTTCTTTACGAATTACTTCAACAATACCAACGTTATAGTCTTCATCCCAAGTGCACCAGTCACTCATCATAGCTTCTTTTACTGTTTCACTTGTTGTTAAGGGGCCAGGGGTCAATAATAAATAAGGTCTCATATTGTGTATTCTTTATTATTCAAGTAAATCTTTCAGTCTATTATATCTCAATATTATTCATTAGCCATGCGAGTATTTATGCAATCGATTAATGCAGGTAATTCTTCAATAGATTCTACCACATAATGTGCTCCTGCTGCATACATACGTTCTCGAACTTCCATCATACGTTTCTTCAATTCTTCTGCTGGCATTTTCTGTACTTCATCTTCCGTCAGTCCAAGTTCGTTACTTCCTAAAATGACTCCAACTGTCCATACTCCAGCATTTAGCCCTTCTTTAATATCAGATATTGTATCTCCGTATTTCAAGACAGAAAAGCGAGAGGGAACTCCCAGATCACACATATTTTTATAAATCATATAAGGATAAGGACGACCAGCCGGTAAATTATCGGAAGTTACATAATTGTCCACACGGTAACCATTCTCTGCAGCAGCAGGAACTACTACATCCATCATTTCTTTAGTATATCCTGTAGTCGATCCAATTTTGATTCCACGGCAACGTAATGTATCAATAGTCTGTATTACTCCAGAAATGGGACCTGTATATTCACGTAAAGTAGCAAATAATAAACGTTGGAATTCAGCATATCTTCCCTGAACATCAGTTTCATTATATTTGCGTCCATATTTCTGGTAAAAAGCTTCCCCGATACGTTCCATTTGAAACAATGCACGTATGTGGTCAATCTTGGTCAGCCCCATCGGGCGGCGTGCCTCTTCTGCTGTAATGGATATTCCAATAGCATTAAAACTCTCAATAAAAGCAGATACAGGTGCAAAGCATCCATAATCGACAGCAGTACCTGCCCAGTCCATAATTACACATTCAATTTTTTTCATATTGCAGTAGTTGTTAAATATATATTATTCTCTTTTTTTGAATTTTCGATCTCTATACTTTCTGTTTCATCAGAAACATTATTCGATAAATCTATGCTTTGCTTACGCTTTTTTGCCTGAATCATATAAACGAATGAACCCATAAAAGCAATACAGCATACAATCCCGATCCAGAAACTCATATGGTTATAGAACGATTGCCAATCAATATGAGAAGCATAGAATTCTTTGAATAACAATAAAGCTAACGTTCCCAGATATCCTACAAAATCAATTGTAATGATGAAAAAGCCTACATTTCCTCTAATTTTAAAGCAAGCAATGAAACGTTCAAAGAAAATCGTTTGAAAACTGAGATAAGCCATATCCAAGCACAAGCTTTGTCCGAAAAGCCAGATTGTAGTCGGTAAATTGATATGGTGGAAATTTATTCCTAAAAAGGCTAATGTTCCCATTCCTAAAGTAGAAAGTATCAGTAATATACAAAGAACTTTCAAATGGTCGTAGGTAGTTGCCAGCAAAGCAAATGTTGCCAATAAAACTAAAGTTGCAATTGAATCAATCTGTGCAAATGCCCATGAAGATATAGTAGAAACATCTATAATGCAGACTATAAAATCTTCTTTTACATCACGCTGGATAGTTAACAGCAAATTTGCAGCAAAAAGCATAATCAATATAGGCATAAACTGCCGGAATAATTTCCATCGTTCTCTTCCGTTGAGGGTAACACGAACGGAACGTGAAGCAATATCTGCAGCTGTAGGTTTGGGAAAACGTGTCATCATCCAACCGGTAAAGCAAAGTAAGGGAAATGCAATGGCACCAATTAAGGCCGGCATCCAGAACTCACTTACATGAAGATCATGTAAAGCATAGAGGCCTAATGATTTTGCAACCCCTGAACTTAACGCCATACTTACTCCCATAATACTGGCAAGAATATCGGTAGTACGTCTTCCTTCAAGAAAGCTAAAAATAACTCCCCACATACAGCCCAAAGAAAGACCATTAAAAAATAATGCCACTATATTATAAGGAACAGGTAATAATCCAAAAACGATCAATGAAAGTTCCGAAAGAGCAGCAGAACCAATGATAAATTTCAAACGGCCTTCAGGTTTCAATTCTGAGATATACTTGATACCAAGTAATTTAGCACAAACATATCCTAATAACTGAATTATACTAACAGCTATTTTATAATCCATACCACAAACAAGAAGTCCATTAAATTCTGCTGCAGTAAAAGGCTTTCGAAGGGCATAGACTAATGAATAAGAAAGAAGTGCTGTTCCACCTGCCCAAAGAACAAAAAGCCAGTCAGGCATAGAATTCTTTTTTATCTCTTGTAACACCGGATTTGAAGTTTTCATTATTTCTATCTCATTTTGATTACGCTGCAAAAGTAGACTCCGGTTCAAAAGAAAAAAATGAATAAAACATGAATCATAAAGCTGTAATAATTCAGAAATATTCATGAAACGATTTCCTCATGATTCAGTAATACAGAAACAATAGAAATGAAACATATATGTAACATAAAAGCCGTATCTTTATTTTGTTTTATACAGATCAGTTCATATGGAAGATTTAAAAGAAATATACGAACGGATTTCCTTTTTAAGACAAAAAGGTATAAAAATGAAGGAAATGGCAGAACAAGCAGGAATTTCTCCCAGTGTTTTATCTGCCATTTACTCAACTGTACTTCCCGCATACTTAAAAAACACAGAAAAAGGAGAAAATGAGGATGAGGCTTTAAACAATGCATTAGTCTGGGTTAACAATGTTTCAAAAAAGAAGCTGTTAGGTTCACTTGCCAACCTGAAAAATTCTTTATTTGCAATGGAAATCATTCCTAAATCTCCTTCAGAGAACAAGATTAATCCCTTTCTGACACAACTGGAAAACAACATGCAAGAAACACTGAACCGTATTTCTTATTTCAGTGGGATTTACTTAAGTTATAGTATTTCTTCAGGAAGTCATAGCTTAAAAATAGAACCTTACTTAATAACACCAGCAGAAACAGGATGTTATGCAGAAGTTGGCCACAATAACGCTTATGGAGTAACACATTGGGGAGTAGTCATGATGAACGGTATGAATCACCTATACCTTACGTTCAATGAGAACCAGCCTCCTCAATTAGCTTTATATCATATCTGCTTAAAGTTACCCATGTATGATCACCCTCCACTTTTACGGGGTATTTATACTTGCTTTGATTACAATTATAATCCTGTAGCACGACGCATTCTTTTTGTAAAATACTCAGACAGCATTGCTCGCGATGAATTTATGAAATTAAAAGGAGAATTAAAAGCCTATGAAGTTTTAAACGAAAAAGAACAAGCTTACTACAATTATACTTGCCAACCAGGAGATATTATTCGCATGTGCAATATCCCTTCTCCCCACATGACAGAAGAAGATTTAACCATCGAGAAAAAAATACTATCTCTCTGAAATATTTATTTGTGATTTATATATTCGAATACAAGACTTTGCACACACCCAAAAGAAGTAACATTTTGACTTCTCCACCTTTTGCTCCACCTCGAACGGTAATATTTTGCCGTTTTTTGCGTGCCTGGGGAAAACAAAAAATCCCAATTTCGCTTGGAAATCAGGATTTTACTGTCTTTTGCTTTTCTTCAAAGTGGTGCCACCAGTACTATTAAAGTTAAATTGTAATCAACTTGATTAAAGCAAAATAACTGTAAAATAGCTGAATATCAATCGTTTTAAATAATAGTGAATATACATCACTTGAATTTAATGTGATTTTTATAGGTAACTCCATAGGTAACTATAGGGAAATTTTGTATCTTTGTAAGTGTAATATTATCCACTAAAAACGATTGGGTTATGGCAAAAACACTTTCCAGATTTTATTTCCTCAAAAAGGATGAGTATAAAGAAAAGGCTACTCTTTTTGTAAGAGTACAGGACCCAAACAGAAGGATTGATGTGCAGTTTACTACACGTATTCAGGTAGGGGTGCCGGAATGGAAGGCTGCTGTAGCAGATGAAGATTCATTGGCACGGCATCGTAAGCAAAATCCGAAACTGCATGATAAGTTAGGACGGATTGAAGTGATGCTGGAACGTGAGATGTCAGCTCCCCAATTCGATAGACAGCACGTCAAATCGGAAATATTGGCCATTTCCAATCCGGAAAGGTATGAAATCCTACGTGCTCAGAAGGAAGCGGAACAACATGCGAGGCAAGAGGAGGAACGTATCCGGCAAGAACAGGAGCGGCTTATTCAGGCAGGTATTGCGGCAGAGAAAGCCAAGATATGGAATTATCTTTCAGATTTTTGTGCTGAAATCAAGTCAGGTAAGCGCTTGAATGGGAACGACAGGTATTCTTCCGGGACTGTAAAGGCTTGGCACAGTTTCATGAGGCTATATGGTTGCTTTGATAAAAAGCATCAATATACATGGGGGATGGTGAATCGGGAATTTGTCGCCAAGTTTTTAGCATTCATGGAGAAGGAAGGTTATATGGTTACTGCACAGAATAAGTATCTGGTGACCCTTCGAGCACTTATCGGTTATGCTTATACGGATGGCATACATGACAATGACCGTGCGACCCAGTGCTTTTCAAAAAAGAAAATTGAGGAAAAAGACAAGGCTGCCGAGATTTATCTGACTTCAGACGAGTTGCAAGCCTTGTATGAAATGCCACTGACCGGACTCCAAGAACAGGTACGTGATGTCTTTCTGGTGGGCTGCTATACTTGTCAGCGAGTAAGCGACTACAACAACATTTCCCCTGACAGTTTTACAACTACGGCCAAAGGGACACCTATTATCCGGCTTGTGCAACAAAAGACCCATACGGAAGTAAAGATTCCCATTATGAATCCGAACTTGCAGGCTATCTGTGAAAAGTACAATTATAACCTGCCTTCTGTGGTTGATGTCATTCTCAACCGTTATATCAAGGAAATCCTAAAGGAATTGTCTGAAACGGTTCCTTCTTTGACTGCAAAGGTTCACACCAAATTGACCATGAAGCAGCGGAAGCAGGAAGCAGATGGAAAAATCAATGTGGAGAGGAACAGTAAGGGTGAAGTGATGATGCCCCGTTACAACTGTGTCACTACGCATACAGCCCGTCGTAGCGGTATCACCAATATGTACCTGACGCACAAATACACCATCTTGCAGATGATGCACGTAAGCGGACATAAGACGCAGAAGACTTTCATGGATTACATCAAGCTCTCTTCCGATGAGATTGCGGATGAGATTGATGCTATAGCCAATGGCGCGAAAGCTGATGTGTTTTAGTGTTGATAAAAAACAGAAAGTATCATAACTTCAAAACTTTATCCTAACTTTGCTTTATGAATACTCAGAATGAAATAGTCATTTATCAGATGCCCAATGGCGAGATGCAATTGGACGTAACTGTCAGTGGAGAGACTATATGGTTGACTCAGCGTCAAATAGCAGAATTATTCGGCACGAAGGTTCCGGCTATTTCCAAACATTTAAAGAATATATTCGCCTCTGGTGAATTAGACCGAGATGCGACTATTTCCAAAATGGAAACAGTCGTGAACAGGGGATTTAGAGGGGCATCCATAGAGATAGTTGACCATTACAATCTTGATGCAATCCTTTCGGTTGGCTATCGTGTCAATTCAAAAAATGCAACTGCTTTCCGCATTTGGGCCAATAAGGTATTGAAACAATACCTGCTTCAAGGTTATGCCATCAATGAGCGCATAGCCAGTCAGAAGTTCGATGAACTCAGCCAGTTGGTCAAGGTGCTGGGACGTACTATCCAGAATCAAGAGAGGTTGACCGAGGACAGCCGTTCGCTGCTCAATGTCGTGGTGGATTATACTTATGCGCTCGATACGCTCGACCGTTACGACTATCAGGAGTTGACGATAGAAAAGACCACACCCCGGGCAGCCTTTCATGCCACTTACGAAAATGCCATGGAGGTGATTCGCCAGCTTCATGAGAAGTTCGGAGGCAGCCCGCTTTTCGGCAACGAGAAAGATGACTCGTTCAAAAGCTCCATCGGGCAGATATACCAGACCTTCGGAGGCGAGGATCTTTATCCCTCGGTTGAAGAGAAGGCTGCCATGTTGCTTTACCTTGTCACCAAGAACCATTCCTTCAGCGATGGCAACAAACGTATCGCCGCCACGCTGTTTCTGTGGTTTCTCAATGGCAATGGCATCCTTTACAATGAAGACGGCACCAAGCGCATCGCAGACAATACCCTGGTGGCGCTCACCCTGATGATAGCGGAAAGCCGTACTGAGGAGAAGGACACCATGCTGAAAGTGATTGTAAACCTTATCAACCAGAACAACAGATAGGGAAAATGAAGTCTGTTGAGTAGATTTATGTTGTGCATTTCTTTTTTGACAGGCAAGGCACTTATCTTTGCCTTTTTCAACCCTAAAAAAGATTTGCCATGAAAAGAAAAGAAGAAGCTCCGGCCAAAGGAGCGGACACGGTAAAGGAGTGGATGGAAGCTCATCCGCAGGAATATGCCCGGTTTGCAGCCAAAATGAAAACGGAAGGAATAGGAGGCGTCCTGAAATTGGGTGAGGATGCTTTCCGGCTCTCTCCGGATTTCCAGCAGGAGGTGGAACGGATGGTCACCACCGGGCGGTTTGACGTTTCCTCCTTGTTGGAACACCTGGCATTATCGGACTTTGCGGAAAACTACTTGAGGGAAAAGAATGAGGACCACATGGCCATGGCTGCCTGGGTGAAGTACGGAGAGTCAGCTCCGGAACAGGTGGCCGACGAACTGGACAAGGCAGTCGTGGCACAGGACAAACGCACATACAGGGAGATGCTTTCCAGCCTGTTCAAGCTGTTCTGGGGGAAGTTCTTTCAGCGGGTCGAACTGCACCGCAGATGCCGGGAAGCGGAAGGAAAGGAAGCATTTACGGCAGAAAGTTTCCAGCACATGCTTGCCTCGAAGGATGAGAACCGGGTAAAGCGTATCGGAGCATGGCTGGGCTATGGCCGCAGCGGCATGGATATAGCCCATCTGTATTTCGCACTGGCAGAAACGGCGGAAATCAGCTCCAAGGTGGCCGTGACCGACTTTGTTGCAGCCTTGAAGGCAGCCTATCCACAACATTCAATCGTAGGACACCGCCAGGTACAGAAAAGCGTCAATTACCTGAAGAACCTTTCTCCCAACCGGAAGCAATACGGCAAGGATGAACCCGAACATCGCTTTGCCATCGACATCATCAAGACCGAAGTACTGCTCCTTGCCACTGAAACAGCCGACTGAAATCAATTCTTTTCAATTCGTTTAGTTCGTTTTCGGGTCAGCGAACCGAACGAACTCTTATTTCTTTTAAATTCAACTGATTGCCAGTTACTTTTGCGCCATCGTTCTATATCGGAACGCTGGCGCTTCTGTTTTAAATCCGTCCGCAGAAGCCGTCGTAACCCGGACGGAAACCAGTATGTATGGAAGATTTATTCAATATCCTCAGTGAGGGCAAAGCCCATGTGAGAGTGGAAATGGATGCCGCAGACCTCAAGGCATTTTCCGATGAACTAATCCGCCGTGCCAAGGATGAACTCGGCTCGATGGTGGAAGCCGCCCGTAAGGAGCGCATGCTATCCAAGGCAGAAGTAAAGGAACTGTTCGGTGTATGTGATGCCACCCTGTGGCATTGGGACAGGAAAGGCATCCTCAAACCCGTCAAGACCGGCAACAAGGTGCTTTATCCCGAGTACGAAGTGCGCAAGGCGCTTGGACAACGCAACCAAATCCTATGAGCTTATGGAAAAAAACATTCTTTTCCCTCTGGGTATATTTCCTGTGCCCGTAAGGCATATCGTGGAATCCCTGCAGAAGTACGAGCACTATCAGGTGGACTTTACGGCTGTTTCTTTTTTCACTGCATTTGCAGCCGCTATGGGCAATACCTGGTCAGCCCGTTTCATGACCGGGTGGGTCAGCCGTCCCATTCTCTATGTGGTACTGGTTGGCCCGCCCAGCTGCGGCAAGACACCTCCGTTGCGTCAGGCGGTAGCCCCGCTGCTCAAACTGGATGAAGCTTCAGACCATATCTATGCGCAGGAAATCAGGCAGTACCGCAAATGGGAGAGGCTGACCGCCAAACAACGCAAGCAGCACTCGTTGCCTGAAGAAATGGAAATGCCGCAGCGCAAGTGTCACGTGGTGGTCAACTCCACCATCGAGGCTCTTGTGTCCGCTTTGCGCGACAATCCCCGGGGCATACTCATCTACAATGACGAAATAGACAGCCTGCTCTCCAACTTCAACCGCTACAACGGTTCGGACGAAAGCTACTTTCTCAGTCTGTTCAGTGGTACTCCCTTCAAATACACCCGCAAGTCGAACAACGAGTATATCTTCTTGCCCAATCCTTACTGTTCCATTATCGGAACTACCCAACCCGGCATGCTCTCCTCGCTGTTTGGCGGGAAACGCTCGCAGAACGGCTTTTCCTCACGTTTCCTGAAAGTCTATCCGGATATAGCTGCCATGCCATCCTGGAACGAGGCTTCCATGCCGGAAGAAATTCTGGATGAATGGGAACGCATCATCCGTCAGGTGGATGCTGTTCAGCCTCCGGCTGGACAGGAGGGAAAAATAAATCCCTTTGAACTTTTCTTTTCACCGGCAGCCAAACAGCGTTTGATCAGATGGAAGAACGAAGTGAACAGCTGTGTCTATGTGGAGTCGGAAAGCGAGGCGGAGAAAGCCCTCTGCGGCAAGTTGGAAACCTACCTCATCCGCTTCTGTCTGGTCATTCAAGTCATGCGTGGTATTTGTGGAGAAGCCGACATGAACGAGATTGACGAGGAAAGCGCCGACCGTGCCATCCGGCTGACGGAATACTTCCGTGCCATGGAGAGCCGTATAGCGCCGGAAATGGAAGTCGGTGTGCTAGACCAGCGGCACACCGAACTGCTATCCCTCCTGCCTTCCTCGTTTACCACTTCCGAAGCGGTAGGTATCGGCAAGCGGATTGGCCTTTCGGAATCCACCGTCAAGCGTTTTCTGCGGGAAGGTGCCCGTGAATTTATCCGGAAAGAGGCACACGGCCATTATTGCAAAATCTAAAAAGGTCAATGACACTTTGACCTTTTTGACACGATGACATTTTGAGCTATATAAGCTGTTCTCCCTCACCGCTGGTCTTCACCGTACGTTCACCGTCGGCATCATACCAGTAGTTGGTCACGAAGCCGTTGTCATCGGAAGCCGTCAGGCGGTTCTCCTCGTCCCAGCGGAGCTTGCGCTCGGCTGCGGTGGAATCCAATGTGCCATCCTGCTTGATGCGGCCTGTATTGACATAGACCAGGTTGCCGTTGGCATCGTAAGTATAGGTATGGTTGTTGTCCACCTTGGCCACGGAATCCGGATTCTCTTCCGTGCGGTAGTTCGCATCCTTCACTTCGGCCAGTTGGAACTTCCTGCCCTCAGTCTTGCCGTAGGTATAGGCCAGGTCATAGCCCACATGGAGCGTACCGTCGAACTGCACGCCCTGCTGCGTGAGATGCTGCTTCTTCGACACGATGCGGTGCATGTTGTCGTAGCCCATCTCCAGCCGGTAGGAAGCTGTCTTGCTGTCCGCTCCGGCATAGGTTCCCGTAGCACTTGCCAAGCGGTAGAGTGCGTCATACGTATAGGCATGCGCCATCTGTCCGCCCGCCTTTCCGCTTTCGGGAAGTGCGGCCTTGTTGGCAACGCTGAGCACATTGCTTACGGCATCGTAGGTATATCCATTGTCCATGATGGACTTGCCGCCTGCGTTGACCGTCAGATTCTGCAGCCTGCGGCGTGCGGGCTCGTAGGTGTAGAAGGTCTCCGCACCGTTGCAGTATTTCAGGTAGGTGCGCTGCTCAAACTTGTCATAGCCGATGCGGTTCACGTAGTCATAGCCATAGGACTTGTAGCCGCGTACCTTCTCCAGCTGACCGCCGAGGTTGTAGGAGTAAGTGACCTTCTCCTCGTCCGGGTAGATCATTTCCAGGAGGCGGTTGTGGCTGTCGTAGGTCCACTGCGTCACATAGGTGGCAATCGCCTGGTTGGGCACAATCAGCGTGCGGCGGATCTTGGTGACTTCGCCCATCTTGCCGTAGAAGTACTCGATGGCTCCCGTTCCGTCCTCACGGAGCATCAGACGACCGATGCGGTTCTGCGAGGCGTTGCGTCCGCCGTAGTAATACTTCACGTTGTTCTCCGGGTGGTCGGGATAGTTGATGCCCGTCAGCCGGTGATAATCGTAATCGTAAGTGATGAACTTGCCTTCCTTGGCAAGGTTGGCAGTCTGCTTGGCCAGCACATTGCCGAGTGCATCATACGTAAAGGTGGTGATGCCGCTTGCAGGATGGTTCACCTCGGTGCGGCGGTCACCCATGTTCAAGTAAAATATGCTTTTCCGCCCAAGATACGTCTCTGCAATCCTGCTCTCCATCCTGCTTCTGTCGCGCCATTCAAATAGGCCGATTACAATGGTACATCCTACGATGATGATGGCAGTCATGATGCCTAAAGCCATCCATCTACAGATATGCCCGGTCTGTTCTTTGCGTTCCATGTTGTTTACTTTTTACGTTTCTATTACTTCATTATTGCTTTGCACTAACATTTTAATCGGCAAAGATAATGGCAGGAAGTATCAAAGACGAATATTTATATATATTATAACAACTTTTATGTTATAAACGATATTTGGCGAGTTGCAACATATTTAGTGCATTATTGATATTCGTCAGAATCTTTGCGTAACCTTTACGTTGATTTTCAAGTCATTCTTCATCATTGCCAAAACTTTTGTATACTTTTAAAGAAGCAAAGCGGCATGTTCCGCCAACAAAATAACCAATATACAGTAAAAATGTGAAAAAGGATTTGATGATTTTGGCAGTTGCAGCTCTTGCTGTCTTTGCTTCTTGCTCTGACAAGAAAGCTTCTCAAAGTGTAGTGGATAAAAATTCAGTAAGCGTGGTGGATAACACGGCTTCCGAGAATGCTAATTTGGATTTGGCATCTATTGCTGGAACTTATGAGGGTAAATTTCCTGCAGCTGACGGTCCCGGCATAAAGACCGTGCTCACCATCAAGGCTGACAGTACCTATCAGTTGAAGCAGGACTACGTTGACCAGAATGATGGTCATGACGAGGCAAGCGGAGTATACAAAGTACTCGATGGCAATGTACTGATGCTTGTGCGTCCTTCAAGCGGTGAGCAAACATTTTATAAGGTCAAGGATGCCAACAGTATTGTCATGACAGACTCGGTTGGCAATGAACCTGAGGGTGAGACCGCCAAACACTATGTGTTGAAAAAGAAAAGTAAAAAATGGCTCATGAATATCCGTGGACATACATTTTTTGTCCACGGATAATAGTTAACAACTGTTATCAAGCTACATGTCTAAATATTTTATATGCTTTAGAACCTTTGGCGTTTTCATAGGAATAAATTCCATTAAAACTAAAGGATGTTCCCTAATAATGTCATCTACTATATAAATGTCATTACTAAGTAAATTTGATATGTCAGTAAAGAATTTACAGATACTAAGATGGACAGATTCACTATTAACGAATCTTGCATCAATATCCATTTCTAATATTTTTTCATTATTTAAATACCACCTTAATAAGGGAAAATCTTTTAAAAAAATAGTAATTATAGCATCACTATTTTTTTCTAAATTCATATCGTCTTTTATGTGAAACAATGTGTTATTAGATATGTGTTTGTAGATAGAGTCCCAAGCTCCATCCTGCAAATGAAATGATATTACATCTCGTATGTAATCATCATCTACATAATATATTTTTTTTCTTATTTCTTCCCAATTCATAATAAATATGTATTATTTTTTACATCTTAAAATTGTAAACTGATAATCATAAATTATATTTTAGTATATCCATATAGGAAATATCTTTTGACAATATTGACATTTCAATTTGCAATGTGTATTAATTCAAGTTTCGGAAGTTGTTTTTTTAGCTTATTTTTTTACAACTTCCAAAACTTGAATATATTAAATCTTTATTTTGTCATCTCTTTCATATCCCTAAAACCATTAAATTTTCCTTCTCGGCTAATATTAAAGCCTCGTCCAGTTATTTTGTCATAAACTGTTTTTGTTCCATTTGACTCACTTATCTCGATACGTTTCTTAGAGTTGATAATATCTTTCAAAACATTCATTCCGTCTTCTGTTGCAGAGTGCCCTGAATAGGTTATGTTGCTGAATGAACTATTAGCTCTTCCTGTATGTTTCTGTAAGGCACGTCCAATTTGGGTCATACCATTTTTAGAAGGGCTTAGAGCGGAATTCATAAAAATCGCCTTATCTGGAAATAATTTTGAAGGCTGTATCTTTGATATTATTTTACCTATTACTGGTCCTGCAAATTTAGCCAATAATCCCCAGGAAGCCACACCTATAGCCGTTTCTTGTAATGGAGAACTTGCAGATTCCCAGGCTGCGTCATATGGCTTTTTCTCTGTAAGATGAGTTCCAAATATTTTATTTAGAACAATACGAGGTATATTAGTAGTGTACTTATGGTACAATGTTCCATTAATCTTTTCAAGAATGGAGTATTGGGAAATGTCTTTTGGTAAAGTTTTACCATAATATACAAATCCAGAAACTTCTGAGCTATTAGACCACAGGTAGAAACCTTGTTGATTTATAAACCAGTCGTTCCCATCTAAATCAATAAACTTTATTGGATTATTTGCACAATAAATATAACTTGATATATTTGGATTTTTTTCTTCTAACTGGTCTGTGCTAATCCACAAACTCAACCTCGGGTCATAATACCTCGCTCCATAGTAATACAACCCCGTCTCTTCATCGAATTCCTTCGCATTGAAAAGATAAGGTGTATTCCAAATGTTGTTGCGCTCCT
>ENA-OPRV01000364-OPRV01000364.1-human-gut-metagenome-genome-assembly--contig:-NODE-364-length-31802-cov-7.840205_pt1 | contig 31802 bp, 27 predicted proteins | sample MGYA00241896_ERZ501886 | MGnify/ENA primary metagenome ERZ501886 (study PRJEB25962, sample SAMEA2042452) | human gut metagenome | biome: human gut; feature: human-associated habitat; material: faeces... | reverse complement strand
TTTTTCTGCCCCTACTGCGTAACAAAGGGCATGAAAAAAGCGGCGTTCCTGTTCTCCCATGTAGAGAGTAAGAAACGCCGCTTCTGCGTCGTATTCAGTTTTTAGTACAATACCCTGCTTGTCCGTCGCTCGAAAAACCTTGATTTTCCAGTGTTTTCAAAAGTATCGTTATCTAACGTCAGCTTTTGATCGTCCTGGATGGAAACGGCTCATGAGTGATGTGGAAGCGGGTAAGGTCAGCACTGTCATTGCCAAAGATATGAGCCGTGTTGGGCGCAACTATCTGGAAACAGGATACTACACGGAGGTATACTTCCGGCAGTATAATGTCCGCTTCCTTGCGCTAGCCAATGGCATTGATTCAGATGATCCGAATAGCAGCGAGTTTGCACCCATGCTTAACATTATGAATGAATGGTATCTGAGAGATCAGGCTCGAAAAGCATCCGCAGCAGTACGGCTGAAAGCCAGTTCAGGGAAGCCAATTACGACGGTCCCTCCGTTTGGATATGTGAAGGATAAAGCGAACAAAGATCACTGGATTGTAGATCAGGAAGCTGCGCAGACCGTTCGTCTGATTTTTGAACTGGCTGCTTCCGGGATAATTCCCAGCAAAATTGCCCGTCGCTTACAGGCCGCCCACCTTGATACACCGGGATTCTACCATCTGCATCATAAGCGGCGCGAAAGCGTTCGCACAGCTTCCAACACAGTATACCCGAGAGAAAACATGCGGCCTTACGACTGGCATGTAGATCAAGTTCAAAAGATATTACGGCGGGAAGAATACAAAGGCTACACGGTGAACTTGCGCACGGCTAAGCCGGATCAATGGACCAAGGCACAGCTGCGGCCTAAAGAAGAATGGTTTGTGTTTCAAAATACGCATGAAGCGATTGTGGATGCAGCTTTGTGGGAACAAGCACAGCAAGTGCTGAACAACCGCTCCCCACAGCAAAGAAGGACGCAGGCGGATATAATGCTCTCTGTGCTGTCCTCGCTTGTGTATTGTGCTGATTGTGGAAAGAAAATGTATTGCGAACGGATGTCAGCACAGACAAAAAGTGGACAGCGGCATGAAGTCACCCGCTTTCGATGTGCGAGCCACGCCATCTCTCGACATTGGGAACACGGCCTTTGCTCTGCAAATCAAATTGCTGAAACTGTCTTGTTACCGCTGGTTCAAGAGATGATTCGAAGCGTTAGCCAATTTGCTATCTCTGACGAAATAGCTTTTCGGCATGTGGTGGAAGGCGCTGCTGCACAAGAACAAAAAGCACAAATAGATGTTCTGCGCAGACAACTCACTGGTCAGGAGCGCCGCTGCAATGAATTAGAGCGGCTGCTAGCGAAGCTCTACGAGGATTATGCCTTGCAGCGTATCCCGGAAGCACGATTTGAAACACTGACAGCAACATACGAAACTGAACAATCGCAGCTTGCCTTGCAACAAACAGCCGAACGCGAACAGCTTGCGGCATTACAAGCCAGTACACAAAAAGTAGACAGCTTTTTGCAGCTGGCAAAACGGTATCGTGATTGTAAAGAACTGACGGATGAAATGATACAGGCCTTTGTAGAGAAAATCATGGTGCATCCTGCTACCAAAGATACCTATGGAAAACGGCAGCGGGAAATTGAGATTTATTTGAAGTTCATTGGAAATCCTGCAACGTTTCACTCACCAACTGAATAAATGAGATGAGTAAATGTTAACGAGCGATGCTTGAAAACGGCATCGCTTTTTTTATATAAGGAAAGGAGCTAGGAGCTATATGGCGAACGTTCGAAAACCAGATTTTACCCTGCACCGGGAAATTGGAAGGACTGCCTATTGTATTCACGGCTATTTCAAGCAGGATGTAGAAACCACCTATGCGGATCAGCTGCTGATGCTTATCCGTAATGCAGCGGCAAAAGAAAATCAAATGGAGACGGAGATCAAGCAAGAAAAAGAAATTGCTTGATTTTATCCCGCCACGGAGGTTACGACGGCAGAAAGTGAGGTAGAACGATGAAGACTTTCAACAACACAAGGATTATTGCGGTAGATACAGGCTATGGAAATATCAAGACCGCAAGCCGTATTTTCTCGACAGGCATTACCCGGTATGATGCTGAACCCATTTTTGAAGGCAACATTCTAGAATATCAGGGTGCATGGTACCGCATTGGCGAAGGACACAAGGCCATGCTGGATGATAAGGTCAATGATGAAGATTACTATTTGTTAACCCTGGCAGCAGTAGCTATGGAACTTTCAGCATGGCATATTACCTCTGCCGATGTGCATCTGGCATCTGGATTGCCGTTGACCTGGGTGAGCCGTCAGCGGGAAAGCTATCGGGCATATCTGCTCAAAAAAGCGCAGGTTGATTTCCGCTTTAATAAAGTGACCTATCATATTCACTTTGTAGGATGCAGCGTTTATCCCCAAGGTTATGCAGCTATTGTACAGCAGCTCAGCGAAAATAAAGATAGCTTCTCTGGCACAAGCATGTTAGCTGACATTGGGAACGGCACTATGAACCTGCTGTATTTGCGCAATGGTCGTCCGGATGAGAGCCGCTGCTGGACAGAAAAGCAGGGCGTTGGACAATGCGTCGGTATGGTCAACAAATCCATGATGGATAAGTACGGCATCCAAATGGATGAAGCCGTTGTGGAACAAGCGCTTCGTACCGGAGCGGGTGATATGCAGGAGAAATACTTGAACTGCATCCTTCAGGTGGCACATCGATATGTGAATGGTATTTTCGATACGCTGCGGGCGCATGGCTATGATCCGCGCATCATGCGGCTATGGATTGTAGGCGGTGGCGGATGTCTGGTTCGAAACTTCGGAACGTATGACGCAAGTCGCGTAACTATTCTGGATGATCTTTGCGCAACTGCAAAAGGGTATGAGTATCTGGCTTATGGTCAGATGTTGCGGAAAGGACGCGCATGAAGAAAACGATTTATGTACGGCTGCATCTGGATAACGAAGCAGATCAAAGTGCCTTGAACAACTTACAGTTGCTCTGCAAGCAAAAGAAGATAAGTGCAAACCAAGGGGTGATTCTTGCTTTGCTGGCCTGCAAAGAAGGTACTTTACCTATCTGCATTGCCCGCGAACAGGAACAACGTATTGTTCAGCAAGTAACGGAAACCGTAGTAAACGCATTACAAAAATCTTGCTCAGCGTTCATAAACGCATCTGCTTCTGAAAAGCAACCGCAAAGGACAACACAAGAGCATTCTGTGTCAGAAAGCAGCACTGAACCAGATACGGATTCTTCTACTGCAGACTATTCCGGTATTGACTGGGATTTTGCCGGTGGTTGATAAGCAAGCAGATTGCAAGCATCCTCAATGGAACGCTTGCAATCTGCTTGCATTTTTCTCATGAATTAACCAATTTATGCTTGCAAGTAGCATGCATAAATAGATACTAGCTTGCATGTTGCAAGCATCAAAAGGAGCGTACTTATGAAGCTGATTTTACCGGAAGTAATCCCGGACATGCCTAAAACAGAGGAAGCATTGGCTGCTGTACAAGCAGAACACCAGAAAATCCTTGCTGAAAATCGAGAAAAGGAGCGTCAGCGCAAAGCACGGACGCATCGGCTTATTGAGCACGGAGCCCTTTTTGAAACTTATTTCCCGCAAACGGTAATGATGAATAAGGTTGAACTAGTGGCGTTCTTGAGGGAGCTTGCGGCGTAACTGACTATGGTGGTGGGCGGCCCTAGGGGTAAACCAGAGCGCTCATCCACCATTTTCCCGAAGGGCGCACTTATACATACTGACGTATGTTTGCGGCCTGCGGCGCTGGTTGCGGCTGCGCCGCGATGGGGCAAGCCCCATACTCCAGGCCACAGATTAGGAAATACAAATGCTTTGGAGCAGGAGAGGAGACAGCATGGATTTCTTCCACTTTCATATTCAGATGATCCAACGAAGTACAGGCCGCTCTGCGGTGGCTGCGGCTGCCTATCGGAGTGGTGCGCGGATCGTAAATACTTGGGACGGTACTGTCCATGACTATACTCGAAAGCAGCATGTGGTCTATAATAAGGTTATGCTTCCGGCAAACGCTCCGCCACATTTTGCTGATCGAAGTATGCTGTGGAACAGTGTCGAATGGGCTGAAAAGAAGCGTGATGCACAGCTTGCCCGCGAGGTGGAAATGGCGCTGCCAAAGGAATTACCCCGTGTTGCGCAAATCAAGCTGGTGAGAAAATTTGTCCAGAAAGAGTTTGTGGATGCAGGCATGTGTGCCGATGTGGCTATCCATGACAAGGAGGATGGAAATCCTCACGCGCATATTTTACTGACGGTACGTCCACTAAATTCGGACGGGAGCTGGGCGCAAAAAAGCCGACTTGTTTATGATTTGGATGATGCCGGGCAGCGCATAGCGCTTCCAAACGGACGCTGGAAATGTCATAAGGAAAATATGGTGGACTGGGATCATCGCCAGAATACAGAGAAGTGGCGAAAGGCCGCTGCGGAAACAATCAATGAAGCTCTGCGGGGGTATGGATTCTCGCAGGGCTTTGTGGATCATAGAAGCTATGCGCGACAAAACGTGCAACAGATTCCCACTGTGCATGAAGGAGCGCAGATTCGTATGATGGAGAAACGAGGTATCCACACTGAGCTTCATGCACGTAACTTGGAAATCGCACTAATCAACGGGCAGATTCGTCAGTTGCAAGCGAGGCTGGCGCGCTTGAATGCCTGGGCGAAACATGAGGCAGGTGAACAGCAGCACTTTTCACAGGCAGATGCAGCGCCTACGCTGCGCTACAGGCTCGCGCATCAGGTTCTTCATGATACGGAAATTCAAAATTCCCGTAAGCGGCTGCAAGACAGTGTGGGGATAATGAACATCATGGCGGCTTATGACATTCAGGATGCTGCCTCCTATCTGGCGGCGGTACGGGCCGTGAATCGAAAATATTATGCGCTAAACAGTAAGCTGGTTGAGAATGAAAGGACGCTGCATGAAGTTGAACTGCGGTTGAAAACTTGGAGTGAATATGAGGAACGCAAGGTGCTGTATACGCGTTATAGAGCGCTCCCGGCACGGAGGCAGACTGCTTTTTATGAAAAACATGGTGCAGAACTCCGGCGATTTGAAGTGGCAGAGCGCCAACTGAAGGCATGGCAAGACAGCGGAGAAAAACTCAGCCCGAAAGCATGGAGAAAGTACCGACAATATTTAGACCGGGAGATTTTCATGCAGCGGTACAATATGCGAGAACTGAAGGAAGAAACTTGGCAGCTGGAGGCTGTGCAGAGGGCGATGACCAAGGCCGGAAAGGCAAGACATCATGAAGCTCAGACGACGCGATAAAATATGCAAACAACAGCAAATCATTCCTCCACTTCACGTATAGTTTATTTGTTTGAAGGGGCATATTTGAGCCTTCTCAAGTCGAAAGCTGGCATAGTGCCCTCAAGGACATCGACAACATGGTCACGCATTATCGGATTTTCAATTGCACCAGATTCATAGGAAATATGGTTAGTAGTTTTGTCTTTTTCGCAGTAAATAATCTGCTCTGCGTCACATGCTACGGCAATGTTCGGATTATGTGTTACAATAATAACCTGCCGTTTTTGCTTTGCTCTGCAAATACATGGAACAAGTTTGCTATAAACAGATTGGTTATCAAGATTGTCTTCTGGCTGATCTATGATGATTGGCTTTCTCTCCTTACTAAGAGCAAGATAGAAAATGAGTAATACAATTCCACGTTCGCCAGGAGAAAGCTCATCCAAAGAACGCGAACCCATCTTGAGCTTAAAGTTAACTCCAATATATTTCAGTCCAAAAATAAAATCATAAAATTCTTGCCGTTTTGGCACCCTTTTTTCAGCCGTTTCAAAATCGCTGGTTATAACTTCGGCCATATCGTGTACAAAAGCCATAACACTGTCCGCGTCTCCAAAATCTGTGTTTTTAATGCAAGTTTCGATTTCCTGAATAGAGTTATGCGAACGTCCGTATTTTCCGTTAAATTTTTGATTGATGAAAGCGAGGATATTTTGAGCCATGTTTGTCTCTTTCATAAACACTTCTGCTTGAAAGAGTATGCCGTCTTCAAGAGCTCCGAGCAACTGCGATATTTCCCCCTGAACAGGTGCATATATACCTTGATATATTTTTGATAGTTCAGAGATTCCTTCGTAGATTCGTTTAGTGATATCGTCCCTATTAGAAATAAGTGTGTTGTATTCAGAATCAAGATTCGTGTCTATGTAATTTAGTTCCTGCTTGAAAAACTCAATCGAGCCATCTGTATCTTTATTGCCAATGATTTCAGATCTCTTTTTGTCCCATTCTATCAAATCTGCGAGGTATTTTTGATATAGCTTTTCTTCCGTATCAGCAGAAGAAATTAGAGCATCTTTCTCAGCCTCGAGGCTTTCTATCTTATGGGAAAAACCATTTTCAGCAGAGATAGTATCTTGAATGAGTTTTTTCTCCTTTTTACCTTTTTCTATCAAATCTTCTAAGAATGCCTTTGGTGTTATCAATTCAGCGGTGCACTTAGAGTGTTCCAGCCTGTATTTTTTAACCAATACTTCAATCTGATTCTGAACTTCACCAAACTGCGTTTGGAGTAGAGATATTTGAGCAACTACAGTTTGTATATCATTGATATAAATGTTGATTTCAATAATTCTATCAGTAGCTTTCTTTATCGCATCCTTAGTTTCTTGAATACTTTTGTTTAGCTGGCTGAGTTTCTCTTGATATTCTTTATCTGCATCTTTCTGCTCCGGTTTAGAGACCTCAGCGGGTTTGGATTTTTCATGGCGCTGGAGTGTTTCGTTTGCCTTTGCAAGACTTTCTGATATCGTTTTCCGGTATTCTACAGTTTTTTTCTTTTCAAGCTTAACTATCTTGTTATTAATATCGGCGAGTTTTGTCCGCTCGTCCTGAAATCTAATCTCAAGAGGCTTTGACTTTAATTGTACTAATCCATCGAGATTCTGTGCATCTCCTCGTTCAGCCTTGTCAACATACGAAAAGATAACTTTATCAATCTCTCTTTGGAAAGTATCACCAAAATCATTGCACACATCTTCAATATATTTTTGCGGCAAATACTGAGCATCCTCAATAGCGCTTTTATTTTGACTTACCGCCAAAGAATCAGTACGGGTTTCTCCATCAAACCAAGTCAAGGTGGCAGAATAATCATTTGCATACTTTTTAGGCGCTTTTCTAAATCTTCTATCATCTAAGAACGAAGCTTTTCCCATCGTGTTACAACAGCATAAATGCCCGATTATATCGGAAAATGCACTTTTCCCACTGCCCTTATTTCCGATTACAGCCACCATGCTGGGGTTTAGCGGAATGTCAAAATCGAACCATGTGGTTTCTTTGTTAACTGGTTGGTCGATACGCATACAGGAAATTGAGGATATATTTCCTTGCTTGTTTTTGCTTACCCGATCCAAGGCTGGCGGTACATTTCCAATAAACACTCTTTCTTGAGGCTGATAAAGACATTGCTTTAGTCCCGCAAATGTCAGATCTGCTTTGATCCAAAGCAGATCCTTTACTGTGTAATCTTTTGGATTATGGTTGTCAGAACACATTATCAATGGTCTGCGTGCAATATCCTTAAAAACATGCTGTTCATATTCATCAATGTCACGTTTTTGAGCAATCTCGAAAAAATGAATTGCATCAGCAATATCTGCTTTTATAGCTTCTTTTACAGGAAGTGCATTAGAAATCTCTTTGTCAATTCCGTTCGTCTTGTGCCCAGCATGGATGGTGATTAAAGCATCGTGGCTTCTTGCAAAGTCGACAATATCTCCAAACTCCCAGTATATTGTCCCATTTGAATCAGATGACTTTGCTTTTTGGCGAATCATAATTGCATCAAAATCCCCAGAAAGAGCAGTTAAATCTGCTTTCTCCGAAAAAACAAGAATCAGATGAAGATTGTTTGAACCTTTATCTGTACGAAGTTCAACTCCGGGGAAAAACACAATTTCGGGAGCCTTAGAGCGTAAGCTCTCTATTCTGCCCTTATCGATCTTGAAATGGTCAGTAATCGCAACCGCCTTAATGTTATTTTGCTTCAAGGCCCGACACAGCAAATCATCTGCATCAGGCGCTTTGTACTTATAATCATATGAAGAAGCTGTGTGGACATGTAAATCCCAACGGTTCCATTCTGATCCGCGATAATTCAACATCGTGTTGCACCCCTTTCTGTTTTCCATAGAACCGATAGTCAAATAACTCAGCAGTATGCTATGGCGCTCATCTTGGCCCTAAAAACTTATCTCCGTTCAGATGGATCATGTGATCTGGCATATTGGCAATCCAGACCTCTGTTTCCCATGCAAGGGATTCTGAGAACTGCTTGAATGTCTTGAAGTCCAGAAATGCCGTAACATATATTTTCCCGGCTGTAACGCCAGTCGTCATTTCCTCGATTTCTTTAATACGCCTAGGCTCCATCGGCCCAACGGATGTAACCGATTCGACAAAGAATAGCCAATCTTTGTCTTCAGAGTAGAGGACAACATCGGGCATCTTGTCGTGCAACGTTATTTCAAAGCCCAAAGCGCGGAGTTTGCCCACGTTCTTAACCAAGTCTTTCTCTGTGGTGTCCCCAACGTACAGGCACTCGGAGTTAGGTGCGAAACGAGGCGCAAATTCCTCGATAATAGCCTTTTGCAGTTGGTTGTGCTTGCCCGGCGAGAATGTGAAGTCTTCGCCATTGATCTTTACAGGCATTTTTCGCATAGTCCGTTTGGAGGCATAGAGGTCAACAAGAGAGTCGTGATTTTCCATAAAACATGCCAAACATCTCTCCCAGTCTGCAGTGCCAAAGCTCTGAATCAAGCGCAGCATCTCATCCGTTAAGCGATACCGATAGTTCGGACTGTTTGTTGCCTTTCCGTTATCCTCAATGAACGCTGCATTTCTAAAGTGATGCATGGCCTGTTTGCGGAAGGTTTCGCGGCTATTTTCTGCATAGGTCGTTCCGTAATTGCTGTTTGCGAACGCAATGACATCGTGAATCCGAATCCAATTATTTGCGGCAGAACCCCATGCCTGTTCTTCTGTTAGGTTAGCCATTGCAAGCAATACACAGCAGCACATACCGTTTTGCTGTTTTGCTGGAACTTTTAGTGAACTCAAAATTTCTTTTGCTTCCTCTAATTTACTCATATATAGCTCCTCAAAATATTGTCACAAGTTGCTTCCGACATATCTCTAACACGGATCAATTCTTTTCCCATCGCTTCAATCGCATTCATAGGAGGAACTGGCATGGAATTGATCTCGGTGGAGTTCACCTGTGTAGATCCGTTCAAGATGCGATAGTAGCTGTCATACAACGTAGAATTGAATAGCACATAGAGTCCATAGACAACACACTCTGATAACTCGCGGAGTCCGCTGATAAAATTGATTTTATTCTGGGTGCTAATCTCCGTATATTCAGGATACTTTCTGGCTAAGTACACACCGCATTGTAGACGGCGGTGTTCCTCTTTTGCTGTAAAACGCTTCACGAACAAGTAGTTGGTGTTCTCCTGTAAAAGCCCGCGCTGTTCAGTAACGATGTACTCATGTTCCTTTCCAGCAGGAAATACTACCTTTCCATCCTGAATGTGTTGGGAATAAAACAGTGGAACTGCATCGGTTTCGGCTGAATCACGCAATGCTTCACGATTCCGGAAATCAACCGTTAGCCCTGTTTTCATTTTTAACCCAATGTCAGGAAGGGTATCTGTCCATCGGTTCAGTTCATTCAGAGTTTGGACTTCCTCGGTGTTTGTCACCAGATAGACGTAGGACTCATTACCATTTACTACTGTCGAATAAGGAGCTTCAAAAACAGTCCGATTAGAGAAGTCGGCATTACTCTGTGTAGTCGTAATAGTAATTGTATTTGGCTTGCGCTGCGTCCGTTTTGCTTTAATGATGATAGTTTCCTGTAAAACACTTTCTTTTTCAAACACTTTATCCCTGCTGACAAATAGATGGATATGCTCTAATACACCTTCCTCAAAGAAACGTTTGCGGAATTGCTTAAAGTATGCACCGGATGTCCATGAGCGAGGGATGATATACACCATCTCTCCGTCCTCCTTGAGATTGAACATGCTCATAGCCGCAAACAAAAAGTATAGGTTGGGCGCACCATAACATACATCTGGCATTGCAGTGGCTTCTGGCGCATCTTTTGCAATTTTCATATAAGGCGGATTGCCAATAACCATATCGAACTTATCTGCATCCGGATTTGCACCCAGCATGCTATTGTAATCAAGCATTTGACTAAGGATATAGTTATCAGTTACAATTCTAAAAGAAACTTTTTTCGTTGTATGATTGCACACCCACTCCAAATTTGAACGCAACAAGTCCACAATGTTGGAATCATTTTCGTAGCAGACCAGTTTTATGGTGTCAATCTCAGCATCTGACTCCAGCCGTTCAAGGAGTGCAACCGAAAGAATTCCTGAGCCAGCGCCTGGATCGAGGATGTTGAGAGAAGTCTGACCTTTGGGAATTGAAAAAAGCCCTGCCATAAAAGCGGCAGTTTCTTTGCTTGTGAAAAACTGCCCATATTTCTTTCTTTTGGACTTTGGCATGCAGTCAATATACTCGACTGTAGCCGCACAAACATGGTCAATCATTTTCATCACTTATAAACTCCACTATATCGCCAATGCCGCAATCTAATGCAGCGCAAATCTTATACAAACTCTCCATTGATATAGCTTCGCTTTTTCCCATCTTGGCAAGCACGTTGAAGCTGATACCGGATGCGTCTTTCAAATCCGTTCGGTTCATTTTCTTATCGATCAGCAGCTTCCAGAGCTTATCATAGGAAATAGGCATTGCAATTCTCCATTTCTAATTTAGTCTGATTGTATTATAGCACAAAGCGACGATATTCGCAAGATAATCTCATTAGAACGTGAGATGCTCACTGCAACGAAAAAGCCACCTGCAGAAGCTTGGATACTCCTACGGGTAGTTATGCATGATGCGGACTTATAAAATGGATTTTGTTGTACCTTTAAAAATTTTTCGAAAATGAACGCAGCCAATACTCTATTGTACTTCTGTCTTACCGCAGTTAAGACTAGGTTGTATTTGCTTCGCAAATCACCACCCTTCTCTTGACTGCTCTCGGATGCGCTATGTGTAACCTATGCTTGACACTCCTACACAGTTATCCAATAAAATACATTTTCCTACCTTGACAAAAGCACTTCTGCAGACGTCCGCTCCCCTTTTCATTGCTTTCAGAAATGCGATATTGTTCACTTTATCATCCCGAAAAACCTCATTGCCTCCTCAATCGCCTTTTCTTTCTCTTCCGGACACCGCGGCTGTCTTGCATCCTCCGCCTTCGCCTTATTGTAGCATTCCCGCTCTATAATGCCGTACTTGCGCTTGACCTGCGCGATATTCAGCGCAGAGACTTTCACTCCAAAGTGCTCCTGCACATACGCCTTAATTTCCTCATAAGTAGCGCTGCTCTCTGCTTCTACCTTCGTCACATCCAGCTCGCTCATGTCCACATGAATGTCGATATGTTTTGCCTCTTTTAGTTTAGACAATACTATCACATTCTCCACCCCGCTCGTCCAGCAGAACATATCGACGCTCTGCACCTTCTGCACCTTGTACCCCTTCTCCACAAACAGCGCCGCATCGCGCGCCTGCGTCGCGACGTTGCAGCTCACATAGACCACGCGCTTCGGGGCGGCTTGCGCAATCGCGTCAACGACGGCGGGTTCAACGCCCTTGCGCGGCGGGTCAATCACAATCACGTCAGGGCGCAAGCCCTCCGCCACCAGCTTCGGCAGCAGCGCCTCCGCCGCGCCGCAGCGGAAATTCACGTTCCCGATGCCGTTGCGGACGGCGTTCTCCTTCGCGTTCTCAATCGCCTGCGGAACAATCTCGATGCCCAGCGCCTCGCGGCAGTGGCGCGCCATCATCAGCGTAATCGTGCCCGCGCCGCAATACACGTCGCATAGGCGCTCGTCGCCCGTCAGCTCGGCAAAATCCAGCGCCGTCTGGTACAGCACTTCCGTCTGCGCCGGATTGACCTGAAAAAACGCCGCCGGGCTGATTTCAAAGCGCAATCCGCACAGTTCGTCCGTCAGCGTGTCACAGCCGTAGAGGGTGCGGAAGTGCCGACCCATGATGACATTCGTGCGCTCGCGGTTTTCATTCAGAATGACGCTGACCGCGCCCGCCGCCTTCAGCGACGCAACCAGCTCCCCCTCGTGCGGAATTTCACTGCCGTTGATGACCAGCACCGCCATCGCCTCGCCCTTTCGGTTGATGCGGACGACGATGTGCCGCACCAGCCCCGTGTGCGTCTCCTCAACGTACGGTTCGACGTGAAAGCGCCTCATCCACCCCAGTACGCGGCGGCAGATTTCGTCCGCCGGCGGCATGGCGTTCGGGCATTGCGCAATCGGGATAATATCGTGGCTGCGCGGCGCGAAAAAGCCTGCCACGGGTTCTTCCACCGTTCCGCCAACGGGCAGCGCCGTCTTATTGCGGTAGTGCGATGGGTCTGCCATGCCCAGCACCGAGGGCACGTCGATGTCAATATGCCCGATGCGGCGGAAGCAGTCCTGCACCTGCTGGCGTTTCGCTTCCAGCGTCGTTTCGTAGGTCATATGACGCCCCGTGCAGCCGCCGCAGCGGGGGTATGCCGCGCAATCCGGCGTTTTCCGGGCGGGTGACGCCGTCAGCGACTTTCCCTCCATACGCCCGAACGCGAATCGAGACTGCACCTTGACGATGCGTACCCTCGCCGTCTCGCCGGGCAGCATCCCCGGCACAAAAACGGCCATGCCGTCGGCGCGGCACACGCCTTCCAAGTCCGCCCCAAGGCCATCCGCCGTCAAGGTCAGCAAATCGTTCTTCTTCATCCGCTTCGTCCCCTTCCTGTGTTGGCTTCCATTATAACAGGGTCGCCTGATTTTGACAAGACGTTGGCACTTCCCTTTCCCTCTTCGCAGAGCACGCATATGGTTCTTGATTTTTATTGTTGCAGCGGATTTCGCCTCTACGGAGGCGAGGAGGGGGCTTTGCGGTCGCCCCCTCCACCCCTTCGCAGCGCACACCCATGTTTCTTGACTTGTACCGTAACGCCTAATCCGAACCGAAGGTTCTTTAGATAAACACGCGGACACAGCATGAAGTTGTCACCAATTGAATCGCGCAGAAGGGTCAAGGGAGGGGACTTCGTCCCGTTTCATTCTCCCTCCGTCAAAGAAAATTTTTCTGAACCCCTTGCAATCGCACGAATTGTGATGTATAATCAATAACTGGCACATCCTTGCGCTGCACAGGATGCAGCGCCAAAAGTCCAAGAGGAGGTGAAAATGATGAATAGGTATGAACTGACCTACATCATCGATACTGCACTGGAGGAAACCGCTCGCAAGGAACTGATTGAGAAGGTTTCTGCCCTGATTGCTGCTAACGGTGGTGAAGTGGAGAAGGTTGATGAGGAACCGTGGGGCAAGGGCGCAAAGCGTCTGGCCTACCCCATCAACTACAAGACCGAAGGCTGGTACGTGCTGGTGACCTTCAAGGCGCCCGCTGACCTGCCCCGTGAGCTTGAACGCAATCTGGAGATTTACGACGACGTGCTCCGCTATCTGGTTGTGAAGCTGGAAGTCAAGCGCAGCAACGTGAAGCCCCGCGCGCCCAAGGCTGCTCCCGCTGTGGAAGCGCCCGTGGAAGCCGCTGAAACCGTCGAAGCTCCCGCTGATGCCGAGTAATCGGATTTCAGCACTGACCTGTTAAAGAGGATAAGCAGATGAACAAGCTGACGATCATTGGTAACTTGGCTCGTGATCCTGAACTTCGTACTGTGCGCGACGGCATCAGCGTCTGCGATTTCACGGTTGCAGTGAATCGCCGCGGCAGCCGTCAGAACACCGCAAACGGTCAGTCGGACGCGGATTTCTTTCGTGTAACGGCATGGCGTCAGTTGGGTGAACTGTGCGCGAAGTATCTGGCAAAGGGACGCAAGGTCTGCGTTGTCGGACCTGTGTCCGCGCGTACCTATACTGCCAATGACGGCACGACCCGCGTATCCTTGGAGGTCACGGCAGACGAAGTCGAATTCCTGTCCAGCCGCATGGATGACGGCGCTCCGGCATACAACAATGCCGCGCCGTCCGCAGCCGCTGCTCCCGCGCCTACCGCGCAGAACAATGGCTTCACGGCGGTCGAAACCGACGAACTGCCTTTCTAATCGGCTGAAAAAGTGCCGAATTGCGATTTCAAGTGAATGAAAAGGAGGTCACACTCATGTCTGAAGAACGCTCTGAGCGTCGTCCGCGTCCGCGCGGAGGTCGTCGTCCCCGTCGGAAGGTCTGCTCCTTCTGCGTGGATAAGATTGAATACATTGATTACAAGGACATCAACCGCCTGCGCCGTTTCGTCAATGAGCGCGGCAAGATTCTGCCCCGCCGCATGAGCGGCAACTGCGCGAAGCATCAGCGTCAGTTGTCCGAGGCTATCAAGCGCGCCCGTGCCATCGCGCTTCTGCCCTACACGGTGGACTAATCGTGTCTTCAAGCCCCTGCATGTGCAAGCATGTGGGGGTTTTCCAATTGTCCGAATAGGAGGATGTCTCTCATGGAGCTGCTTTCTGCCAGCCGCGGCTTTCTCAAATGCAATTTCCACTGCCACACCACTTGCAGCGACGGTCGCCTGTCCCCCAAGGACGTCATGGCTGCCTATCGCGCGCTGGATTATGACGTTCTCGCCATCACCGACCACCGCAAGGTGACGCGTCCCACCGCCGATGAAATTCCCGCCGGGCTGATGCTCATTCCCGGCACCGAGCTGGATTTCCTTCTGCCGACACAGGCGGTGCATCTGCTGGGTCTGGGCGTTTCGCCGGATATTGCTGATTGCTGGAATCCAAACGGCACACCGCAGCAGGCAATTGACAGCATCCGCGCGTGTGGCGGACGCGCTGTGCTGGCGCATCCCGCCTGGTCGCTGAACACGACGGAATTGATGTGCTCCTTCCGCGGGCTGAGCGGCGTGGAAATCTTCAACAGCGTCTCCTCCGTGCCCACAAACGCCTTGCGCGGGGATTCCGCCGCCATGCTCGATCCTGTTTTCGCCAATGGACAACTGCTCAACTGCTTTGCCAACGACGATTCGCACCGCTACGAGGGCGAATGCGGCATGAGCGCCACAATGCTCAACACCAATGACCGCAGCGTCGCGGGCATTCTGCGTGCCATTGACGAGGGACGGTTCTACGCCACGCAAGGGCCGGAAATTCGCGAACTTTCGCTGACGGATGGCGTGCTGCATATTGCGTGCTCGCCGGCAAAGTACATTATTTTTTACAGCAATGAGGTGTGGATTCCGAATCGCACACGGGCGCTGGAAGGGCAGACCAGTGCGGATTATGTGGTTTCACCGCGCGAATCATTTGTACGGGTGCAGGTTGTGGCGGAGGATGGGAAATCCGCATGGACATCGCCAATTAAATTGGGATAAGGTTGGGCGCGTCCGCAGATGCACCCCCAACTTGCTCTACCAACTACTCGCACATTGTCGCGCCAAATGGGCGCGACCGACCAGCATGGGAGAAGATTTTCTCTTGGTGCTGGTCTTTTTGATTGCAGAGGAAATCACCTGCAAATCTCCCCCGTTCTATTTTCCTCATCCACCGCATACACTGTATCATCACCCGAAAGGGAAAGGAGAAAAAACGCATGTTGATTGATACCATTGCCCTCGTGTTGACCATCATCGGCGCGATTAACTGGCTGCTGGTCGGCGTGTTCCAGTTCGACATTGTGGCGTGGCTGTTCGGCGGGCAGGGCGCGATTCTCAGCCGCATCCTATACACCATCATCGGCGCAGCCGGCGTCTGGTGCATCACGCTGCTGTTCAAGAACAATAGAAGTACTTGACCCCGGCGGCAAAAGGCCCTACAATAGGAGGTGATGAATTTTCTCCCGAAAGGATGAAGTGCCATGAGCAATGACCTGTTTGCGGGCATCGGCGTTGTGCCGGGGACGTTCCTGCTGCCGCGCCCAGATGCGGATTGGACGGCGTGGGCGTGCGTCGCGTGCGACCAGTACACGTCCGAGCCGGAGTATTGGCAGCGGGTAAACACGCTGGTCGGGCATCAGCCGTCCACCTTGCGTCTGATTCTCCCTGAATGCGACCTGCCCGCGCCACCAGAGCGCATCGACGCGATTCACGCAGCCATGCGCGACGCGCTGAACGTCCTGCACCCCGGTGTGACGGACGGCTTCGTGCTGCTGGAGCGCACCACGTCCACCGGCAAGCGGCTTGGGCTTGTCTGCTGCGTCGATTTGGAGCAGTACCGCTACGACGGCGCAAAGACCCTCATTCGCCCGACCGAGGAAACCGTTGCGTCGCGCCTTCCCGCGCGTCTTGCCGTCCGAAACGGCGCACCGCTGGAGTCCAGCCACGTCATGCTCCTGCTGGATGACCCGCAGCGCACCGTCATCGAGCCGCTCTACGCCCGCCGCGACCAGCTTTCCCCGCTTTACGACTTCGACCTCATGCAGCAGAGCGGCCATGCACGCGGCTGGGCGGTCACGTCCGACGCGGACAAATCCGCCATCACCGCCGCCTTGAATCGCTTAAAAGATGCCCTCGGCGCTGACCCGCTTCTCTTCGCCGTCGGCGACGGCAACCACTCCCTCGCTACCGCGAAAAAATACTACGAGCAGCTCAAAGCGACCCTTCCCGCCAAGGAAGCCGCCGTTCATCCTGCTCGTTACGCGATGGTTGAGCTGGTCAACATCCACGACGATGCGCTGATTTTTGAGCCTGTTCACCGGGTGCTGACGAACGTCCATCCGGCGGATGTTTTGGCGGACTGGTCAGCCTACTGCGCCGCACACGGGATGGCGCTGTCTTTCGTTCCGCCGGATGTGGATGCGCAGGAACTTCGCGTCGTTTCCGCGTCGGGCGAACAGACGGCGTTCATTGCCCACCCGGACGGTGCGCTTCCCGTCGCGACGCTCCAGCGCTATCTGGATGACTTTCTGCGCCGCCACCCCGAAGCCGCGATTGACTACATTCACGGCGACGAGGTACTTCGCCGCCTGAGCCGCGCGGACGGCGCGATGGGCTTCCTGCTGCCTGCGTTGAACAAGGCGGATTTCTTCCCGGCGATTGAGCAGCTTGGCATCCTCCCGCGCAAGACCTTCTCGATGGGCCACGCGCACGACAAGCGCTTCTACATCGAGTGTCGAAAGATTCTTTGATTTGCAAAAAAGTTATCCACAATCCCTGCACACCATGAGGACAACCAAAAGCCCCTCGACGGATTTTGCTTCGTCAAGGGGCTTCGTTTATGTTTTGGGGAACGTTGCACGCCCAGCTTTCTCCTTTGGGAACGTTGGCTGAGCGCTGCGAAATTGGATGAGATGGGTGCTGCAACGGGTAAACCCAGTAACATGGTTATGCACTGCGAAGCGCGAAAATCCCCCTGCTTCCGCGTGTTTATCTCTGTTGACATTAGGCTTACCCTTCCCCCAGCTTTTCCTTCAGTTCCGCAAGGTGCCCTGCTTCCTCCCGCACAATCTCCAAAAACGCTGCCCGCGCCTCCCCCTCGCACTTCTCCGCGAATTTCGTATATGTCTCCACCGCATTCGCTTCGCTCTCCATCGCGTACCGATACAATCCCGTCAGCGTCGTCAGCGCATCCTCCCGCGCCATTTCCGTTACGCCGCCGCGGAACAGCACATCCGCCGCCATCGCCTGCAAAAGCACCTGCTGTTCCGCCGAATTGACGGTCTTGTCCCACATTTCGGTAAAGCGCTTCAAGTGCCGCCGTTCGTCGCTCAGAATGTCCTCAATGCCCTTGCGAACTTCCTCGTCCTTCGCCAGCAGCAGCGCACGCTCGTAAGTCCGGATAGCGCGGCGCTCCATTTCCATCGCGACGGTCAGCGCCTGTCCCTGATGCTCAATAATCACTTTTGCACACCCCTTCCACAGGAAATTCCCATGTATTCCACCGCTGTTCACCGCTTTTCCACAGACTTATCCACAGTTTCCACATTTCTGGGAAGGCTAACAGCCTGTTAATCCACAATATCCACAGTGTTATCCACATGCCCCGTTGATAGTTTTTTTCTGCGGAAAAGTCCGCAAAGCCAGTAAAATCAACGGTTTGCTCGTTTATACTATTTTCGGATGAAAATGCGCCAAGATGCGCCGCGAATTTTTCATTCTGGTTAACGTGAATGAAACGCAGCGTAGCAGCGCTACGCTAAGTGGAATGAGCGGACGCCAGAAGGGAAAAGGCGCAAGCAGATGGCGCAGTTGAATCTGGAAATAGTATTATACTATTTTCGGATAAAAATGCGCCAAGGTGCACAGGTGAATCCGAGAATCGTATTACCAAAATCAAATTGGGATTCCCCTGCCTGTGGGCAAAGGAATCCCGTCTGTGCTTATTTGGCTTGGAAAACGGTATTGAGCTTTGCAACCAGCTCATCAACGTCGTTGCCATGCACCATCGCGGCTTCTTCGAGCGTTTCCGCCGTCGAATGCGGGCAGAACAGGCAGTGCATCCCCATATCGGTGAAAATCTTCACCACCGCGTCCATCGCCGCGTCCGAGCAGGAGCGCAGCACTTCGCCTACGGTCATATCCTTGTTAATCATGCGTGGAACTTCCTTTCCCGGCGCACGATTGGGCGCGCCGCTCTTCTATGATACCCCGGAAAGGCGCATCTGTCAACCCTTTCGACAGGAAAATCACTCCATATCCACCGGCAGGTCAGAATCATTAAACGGATTCTCGCCGTCGTATGCTTCCAGCTGCACCTTGTTGTTCCGGGCGACTGGCGCGCTGGTGACGGACTGCATGTGAACGGTCATGTTCTCCTGCTCATCAAATTCAAGCAGAATCATGTCGCCGGGTGTCGTCATGGCGATAATCTCCGTCTGCGGCGAACGGCTTCTCCGCGCGTATTCGCGGATGACCTCCGCCCGCTCCCAGAAGTGCATAGGAATCATCAGCCGCGGCTTGACGACCATTGCGAAATAGTTCGGCCCCGCGTCGAACATCATGCCCAGCCGCGGATCTACCGGGAAGAACGCCACATCGACCTTTTCCCCGCGCATCGTCTCCATCACCTGCTGAAAATCGCGTTCCGCCTCTTCAATCTCGCGCGGCGTTGATTCCTCCCGCCAGTGCCAGTTGTTGAGGTCGCCCGCGTGGAAGATGCGGATGCCGTCCATCTCCACAAGGTACGACAGCCCTTCATCCGTGGAGTCGAACGCCTTCACCTTCACATGCCGCGACAGCGTGATTTCGCCCCCCACGCCCATCCGCCGCCCATGCAGCGATGCATCCATCGTTTCCGGCAAAATGTACGTCACCGGCGCATACTGCTCCCATGTATACACAACCGGGTCGAAGTGGTCCTCATGCCCGTGGCTGATGAACACGAACACCTCGCTGAAGTGGCTGAGTGTTTCTGGCGTAATCCGCTGCGCTGCGGGCAGCTTTTTCCCCTGCCGCCCCATCCAGTAGTCAAACACCAGCAGCGTTTCGCCGCTCGCCACCGAGAACCCGCTGTGGTAGTAGTATTTCACCGTCATCTGTTCTGTCAAGAATGAGCACCCCCGTCAACGCCCTTCGGCTTTTCACCGCGGACAAAATGAATTTTACTTGCCGCCGCCGGAGCGCTCCCACGCGCCTGCGGATTGATTTCGCTCATCCTCTTTATTATGCCACGATAAACCCTTTTTGTCAAATTTTTTGGCGTTTTGAGTGCTGAAAACCCATTATTTCTTTGATTTCGGCAAAAATTCAGCGTAATTTCCCCACTTTGCAACCACTTTTCGCACGAAAAAGCCTCCTGTTTCCCCTAACCTCATATCTTCCAATATATCGCCTTGCGCCCCTCAAAACTGACCTGATACTTTCCCCCAAGCGCCCGCACCATCTCCTTCGCCCGTTCCACATCCGCATAATCCCGTGCCGTATCATGGCTATCACTGCCAAACGTGAAATTCTCCCCGCCCAGCTCAATATACCTGCGAATCAGCGACGAATGCGCGAACGTATCCCCCGTCGTCGCGTACCCTGATGTATTCACCTCGATACACTTTCCCAGCGCAATCACATGGCGGAAAATCGCATCAAACGCATCCGGCGCATCCTCGTACACCAGCGCGCGCTCCTTCCCCGTATAGATGGAGAACTTCGCCACATACCCGATGTGTGCCACGCTGTCAAAGTCCTCCCAGTCCAGTATCGACTCCGCCTTCGCCTCGCCGTATTCCCGATACGCCTGCGCACGCGTTTTGCCTGTGAAATACTTTTCCGAATCGTAGCAGTCCACGCCGTTCACCAAGTGCAGCGACAGCAGGCGGAAATCCAGCGGCAGCGTGTCCAGCAGCGCCTTCGTCTCCGCCCGGCACAGCGGATTGTCCCCAATCTCGATGCCGCTGCGGATGACCAGCGCCGGATATGCTGCCCGACAGTGCGCAATCTCCGCGAACCAATCCGCCCACACCGGCGGCACGTCCATCTCTTCTTCAGGATGTCCGGGTTCGATATGCTCCGTCAGGGCGATTTCCTGCACGCCGCGCGCCAGCATTGTTTCGCAAAGCTCAGGCATTGTCTGCCGCCCGTCCATCGAGTGATTCGTGTGCAAATGGTAGTCCATTCGACGATGTTCCACGTGAAACATTCCTTTCTCGCCTTATTTCGCGTCTATCTCCGGCACGGCAATCGCCTTCCCCACGCGCAGCGCATACAGGTATCGCTCCTTGACCGGCTTCCCCGTGATTTCTGTCAGTGCCCGCGCATACCATGCCAGCTGCTCCGCGTACCGGTTCACCAGCGTCTGCTCGTCGTCCACGCGATCGGTCTTGTAGTCCACCAGCACCCACGCGCCGTTTTCCTCGAATGCGCAGTCAATCACGCCTTGCAGCAGCAGCGCCTGCTGACCCGTCAAGCGCAGGTTGAACGCCCACTCGCGCCGGACATTCCCGCTTTGCAGCATCCGCCGCCCGATTTCGCTCGTGAAGTACCCGCTGATAGCGCCCACGCTGATGATGTGCAGCTCCTCCTCCGTGAACAGCCCGCGCTTCCGCATCGCTTCCAGTGCCTCACGGATGAGCGTCGGGATATTCTCCGCCGTCCGCAGCGCATCCAGCGGCATCAGCGACAGCGCCCGATGCGTCAGCGTGCCGCGCTCCGCCGCCGTCATCCGCTTCTCCTCCATGAAGGCCGGACGGCGCGGCAGTTCCGACAGCAGCAGCGGCGTGCCGTTCTCATCCACCGCGTGCTTCGTCTCAGCGTCCTCCTCCGCATCCGAAAGCTGCAGTGCGTCTGCCTGTTTTTTCACCAGTGCGGATACCGACGTTTTCAGCGGCAGAATGTCCGTCTGCACCGTTTTTTCCGGGAAAACGCCCTCTGGCGGTGCCGTTTGCAAAAGCGAAAGCACCTTTGATGCATCCGCCTCCGTCTCCCCTACTTTATCCACAGTTTTCTGGGGCAGTTCGTCCCAATCTCGGCAATCCCATGGGGTTGAGGCCTGTGGATAATTTGTGGATTTCGTGTGTGCATCGGTGGATATCGCCTGCATCACCCATGTAATCATGCTCCCAGCCTCTCGCACGCGACTGTCGCTCGGCGGTAAAGCCAACTCCCACTTCGTGCGCTCAATGCCCGCCACCGTTGCCACCAGTTCCAGATGCAGCTTCGCCCGCGTCATCGCCACATACAGCAGGCGTGCCCGTTCCGCCAGTTCGTCCAGCCGCCGCTGTTCGTCGAAAGCCTCCTGCATCAACGTTCTTCGGCAGATGTTCAGCTTCCGGTTAATGTACGGCATCGCCACGCCCAGCTTCGGGTGCAGCATCAGCTCACTGGTCTGCGTCCACAGAAGCCTGCGCTCCATGTTCATCAGGAACACCACGGGGAACTCCAGCCCCTTTGATTTGTGCATCGTCATCACGCGCACCAAATCTTCGTTTTCGGTCAGCATTTTGGCGGATATGCTGTCCCCGCCCCGCTCCTGCTCGTCCATCCGCGTGATGAACGCCGCCAGCGTGACGCCGCCTTCCGCCTCGAATGCCTGCGCCCGTTCGTACAGCATCCGCAGATTTCCCTGGCGAACTTCCCCTTTTGGGAGCGCCCCGACCGCCGCGTAGTAGCCCGAATCGGTCATCAGGTGCCAAATGAAGTCCGATAACCGCATGACTTCCGCCTGAAACCGCCATGTTTCAAGTTTTTCGCTGATTTTTCGGCACTTTTGGGCAAATTCATCCTCCCCGCCGCACGCTTTGGCGAACGCCTGATAGAACGGCACGTTCTGCCCCGTCTGCATCAGGCGAATTTGCGCCAATTCCTCGTCCGTCAGCGAGAACGGCACCATTTTCAGCACCGTCAGCAGCGAAAAATCCTGCTGCGCATTGTCCAGCAGGCTCAGCAGTGCCTTCATATCCATGATTTCCGGCAGGTTGAAATAGCTTTCCGCGCCGTCGTAAAAGGTCGGAATCCCCTCTTCCGTCAGCGCATCGACAACTGTCTGCGCCAAATTCGTCGTCTGCGCAAGCAGAATCACCATGTCGCGGTACGAAATCGTCTTTCCATCCGGCATCGTCGTTCCCAAAAGCTCCTTGATGCGCCGCGCCACCACGCGCGTCTCTGTCTGCAGCACTTCCTCGTGGCCTGCCGCCTCGCTCGCACTCCCCTCCAGCGCATCCCTGTTGTCCGGCCCACGCAGCAGGTGCACCATCACGGGCGGATCGTCCTCCCGCGCGCCCAGCCCGCAAATCAGCTCATCCTCCGGCGCATAGGTCAGCTCCGTCACCGCGGGGCGCATCGTCTGCCGGAACACGCGGTTCGTCGCATCCAGCACCGGGAAGCTGCTTCGGAAGTTCTGCTGGAGCACGATTTTCCGCTCCCTCGCCCCCTCGTCCTCCGAAAACGTCTGCATCCGCCCCAAAAAAAGCGTCGGGTCTGCCTTACGGAAGCGATAAATCGACTGCTTCACGTCCCCGACCATGAACAGGCAGTTCTGTTCCCCGTGGATGGCCTGCAGAATCGCGTCCTGCACCTGACTCACGTCTTGGCACTCATCCACAAAAATGTGGTCAAACTCCCCCTGCATCTGCGCCCGCACTTCCGGCTGCTCCAAAATATCGAGCGTGTACTGCTCCATGTCCCCAAAGTCCATGCAGTTCCGGACGTTTTTCTCCTCTCGGAAATGCTGATACGTCCGTTTGACCAGTGCCGCCAGCCCACGCAGCTGCGCCTGAATCGGCGGAAGTTCCCGTTCCAGCTGCGCAAAATCGGGATTCAGCAGCTCGTTCGCCCTTTCTGCGCGCTTTTTGATTGCCGTCCGCCCATCGCTGAAGCGCTTCCCCCATTCCTTTTCTTCCGCCGACAGGCCACGTTTCGGGGACAATCGTGGCAGGGAGAAGTTCGCAACGGCCGTCCGAAGCGCCTCCCCCTCCAAACCTTGCAGTGCCGAAATCAACTGCGCGTCTGCATTCATTGCTTCCATGCGATCCATCACCGCGTTCGGCATGTCAAATAGGCTGCGAATCGCAATTAGCGCATCATCCATCGCTCCCACCTGCAATTTCGCCGCATTTTCGAGCGTTTCCACCCACGGCTGCTGCATAAGCGGCTGCGAAAGCTGTTCCACATGCTCATCCAGCCATGCAAACGGCTTCGGCAGTGCCATCAAAAAGTCGTACAACTGCGCCGTCAGCGACAAAAGTTTGTCCTGCTTCCACGCATCCGCCAGCAGAAGGAAGTTTTCATCCGTTCGCTCGTCTAACAGCTCGTCCATTGCCGTCGTGAACGCGGCTTCAAAGAGCAGTTTCTGCTGCTGTTCGTCGCACACGCGGACAAGCGGGTCTACGCCCACCTGCTCGAAGTGGCTGCGGATGACGCGCTGACAGAATGCGTGAATCGTCGAAATCTGCGTCGTTTCCAATTCATCAAGTGCCTTCACCATCGCCGGTTCGCGGCTGATAGCCTCTCGGCTGATTCGCTTCGCCAAGCGCTGGCGCATTTCCGCTGCCGCTGCCTTCGTGAACGTGACGATGAGCATCCGATTCATCGACGCGCCTTCGCGGACAAGCGAGACGATCCGCTCCACCAGCACGGCGGTTTTGCCCGACCCCGCGGCGGCACTGACGAGAATGGTGTGGTTGCGCGCGCGAATCGCCTGCTCCTGCTGCTTCGTCCAATTCGGCATCATGATTCCTCCTGCGTTTTTGCTGTCTCCATTGTACCACAAAGGCGGATGTGATTCAATGTTTCACGTGAAACATTCCTTTTTGCGCTGCTTTCATTGACGTTCTTTGTATGGTGATGATAATATAATTATTTTATTCTTAAAGTGCTTGATTTTCCTGCATTCTATCGGAATTTTGCTCACATTCTCATTCTAATCTACCTTGATGATTCGTCCTTTGTCCGTCGCATCATTCGCTCTGTCTCAGCGCATTATATAAAAACGGCTGACAGGCGCTTTTCTGCCCGTCAGCCGAATGTTTCACGTGGAACAATTTCATTTTCCGGATGGTTCATCGAGTTCCGGGTCATGCAGCAAGTCCGGCTTCATCACTTCATCGCCCGCCGACTCTTCCTGTACATGCCCTTCCCCGTCGCTGTCCATCCACACGCGGTAACTCCGTTTTTCTCGGCAGCCGTCGAGGTCGCTTTCGTCCGTACAGGTGATGAATGTCTGCACCCCCTCGATTTCGCGCAGCAGCCGCGTACGCCGCGTCATGTCGAGTTCGCTCATCACATCGTCGAGCAGCAGAATCGGCGTCTCCCCTGTCTCTGCGCGGAACGTCTCCAACTGTGCCAGCTTAATCGCTAACGCTGCCGTGCGGATTTGCCCCTGCGACGCGAACACCTTCATGCTTCGCCCCATCAGCGACAGCCCGATGTCCTCGCGGTGAATGCCGCAGCCCGCACCGCCGACACGAATGTCCTCCTGCCTGCTTTTTTTCAGCTCCGCCCGAATCGCCGGCACGGGATTGCTCGTTTCCGCCACGCACGGCTGATAGGTCATTCTGAACATTTCGTTCGGCCGTCCGCTGATTCGCTCATACTTCTCCGCCGCGATTTTCGCCAATTGCTTCACCAATTTGTCCCGCAAAGGCATGATGATGCCGCATGGTGTCGCCATTGCTTCTTCAAACGTATCCAGCAGCACCGGGTCAGGCGTTATTCCGCGCTTTGCCTCGCGAAGCAGCGCTGTACGCTGCTCCAGCGCCTTTTGATACTGCTGAAGCGCGCTGAAATACGCTGTTGACAGCTGAGAAAGCATCATATCAAGCATTCTGCGGCGGATTGCAGGCCCTTCTTTGACCAGCATCAAGTCTTCCGGCGAGAAAATCACGCACTGTACATGCCCCATCAGCGCTGAAATGCGTTCTGCGCGCTTGCAGTCAATAAAAACCGTCTTTTTCCGCGCTTCTGATGGCGTTAATTTCACCGCAATTTCTGTTTTTCCGCTTTTTTTGCGCAGCGTCACGCCAGATGCCGCCATCATTGCGCCTTTCCGCACCACTTCGCGGTCTAATCCTGTGCGGTGTGAGCGTCCAAGGGCGCAATAATGAACGGCTTCCAGCAGGTTTGTTTTGCCGGAGCCGTTTTGTCCGAGGAGAATATTCACGCCCGGATGAGGGGTCAATATTAGCGAATGATAGTTGCGGAAGTCCCGCAGCCGAATGGTTTCTATCTGCATTTTCGTTATGAATCCATATCGGATTGGTCGCGAAATGGGCGCACAGCTTTTCCCGTGCGCCCGGTTTTCTTCCAGCTTTATCCTCTTATTAGGTGAACACGCGCACCGGCAGAATCAGGTAAAGGTAATCCTCCCCTTCCTGCGGCGCAATCACACACGGGCTGACATTGCTGTTGAAGCGCATGCACAGTTTTTCATCCGTGATGTTGCGAATCACGTCGGTGATGTACTTCGCATTGAAGGCGATTTCAATCGGGTCGCCCGTCAGTTCCGTCTCCAGCTCTTCCAGCACGTCGCCCAACTCCGCGTTCGACGAGATGGCAAGCGTATCACCCGAAAAAGACATGCGAATCAGATTATTCTTGCCTTCCCGAGCCATCAAGCTCGCACGGTCAATGGCGTTCTGCACGCCCACGCGATCCGCCAGCGCCGTCGTGCGGAAGGAAGCAGGCAAAATTTTCCGATAGTCGATGTATTCGCCCGTCAGCAGCACCGTCGAAAGCGTCGTCGTCCCGAACGATGCCGTCATGCGCGACTGGTCAAAAACCAGCGTGCAGTATTCATCCGTATCGCCGAGCACCTTGCTCATTTCGTTCAGCACGCGCCCCGGAATAACTACACGCACATTTTCTTTTCCGCCGGGCAGCTCAAAGGGCATAACCGCCTTCTGAATCGCCAGCCGGAAGCCGTCCAGCGCCACCAGGCGCGCTTCGGTGGGCTCAACCTCCAGCAGACATCCTGTTAAAATCTGGCGGTTATCTTCCGTTGCAATCGCGAACACAACACGGGAAATCATTTCCTTCAATTTATCCTGCGGAATGCGGACGGTCGTGCCCTCCGACACACGCGCCATCTCCGGATAATCAGTCGGATTCATGCCCGCCAGATTCGATTTCGAGGACAAGCAGCGAATCGATGCCGCATGATTTTCGCCCACGCGGATGGTCACTTCCCCGCCGGGCAGCTTGCGGCTCAGTTCCGTAAACAGGCGGCCCGGCAGAACAGCTGTGCCTTCCTCCTTCACGTCCGCCAGAATCGACATTTCAATAGAAAGGTTGCCGTCGGAGCAGGTCAGTTTCACATGCTCGCCCACGGCAGAAAGGTGCACGCCCTCTAAAATCTGTTTTGTCGGACGAGCCGACAGGGCGCGGGTAACGGTATTCAAGCCGTCCAGCAGCAGCTGAACATTGGTAGTAAATTGCATGGCGCGAAGCCCTCCCATGAGAGAATGCAGGGAATTATATTTCCGCAGTCGTAGTAGGGGATGTGGATGCTGTGGATAACCCCTTCCCCGCTTGATTTTGCAAGGGTTTGTCCACAAGGATAACGCTGTGGATATCCATCCTGCTTCTCCACAGCGCTGTGGACACGGCGGTTGCGCTCCAGCCAAGGAATCCCCTCTGACTCTGTATATTCGAGTTCCTGAAGGGGGATTCCTGCCTGTTTGCCAAGAAAATCTCGATTTTTTTCGCAATGAAGTTGCAAGAAATCTTGCAAAACGCGGTATTTCCGGCTTATCCACCGTATCCACAGGCTGCACATTCCACCGTTTGTGGATATTTCCAGCGGGTGATTACGGGAGCTTTCGGCAAAACCTGCGGAGATTCCACAGCTTTTCCACAAGTTTGGCTGTGGATAATTTCCCTGCCCTCTCTGCCCCTGAAAATGGCGAATAACCCGCTGGTTAATCACTTTTCTCGGACACCTGCGAAAGGAAAAACGCCATGTAACCTTTTCGCAGGCACATGAAAGCGCTGCAGAATTCCCTGCAAAATTTTGAAGGCTACATGGCAAGCAGGTTGCAAATTTTCCGCGCGCGTGATAAAATTAGAATGGAAAAACGTCTGCGGACGAAATGGAGGAAAAGAAACGATGAAAATTGCGCTGATTAACGAGAACAGCCAGGCCGCCAAAAACGCGATGATTGAAGGTGTGCTGCGCAAGGTGGTTGAACCGATGGGCCACGAAGTGGTGAACTACGGCATGTACACGGCGGAGGACGAATGCCAGCTGACGTATGTGAAGGCGGGGCTTTTGGCGTCGCTGCTTTTGGAAACGGGTGCGGCGGATTATGTCGTGACAGGCTGCGGAACGGGTGAAGGCGCGATGCTGGCGTGCAACTCGTTCCCCGGCGTGCTGTGCGGGCATGTGGTGGATCCGTCGGACGGCTACATGTTTGCGCAGATCAACGACGGCAACTGTGTGGCGCTGCCGTTCGCCAAAGACTTCGGCTGGGGTGCGGAGCTGAAATTGGAGATGATTTTCCAGCAGCTGTTTGGTTTCGGGCATGGCAATGGCTATCCGAAGGAGCGTGTTGTGCCGGAGCAGCGGAATAAGAAGATTCTGGACGGAGTGAAGAAGGTAACGTATCGTCCGCTGCTGGATATTTTGAAGGATCTGGATCAGGATTTTGTGAAGGAAACGATTTCTGGAAAGCATTTCGCGGAGTATTTCTATCGCGACAGCAAGGACGAAGCGATTAAAGCGTACTTGAAGGAACTGCACTAATACGATTGCTGCATATATCTGCGAATCTGCTTTACAGTATACAAGGATAAGCCCCCTTCTGACTGCTGCCTGACAAGGAGAAAGTATGAACATGAAAACAAAACATCACCCGCTTCGAACGATTCTGCTGTCCCTGCTGATTCTTTTGCTGCTGGTCCTTGTCGTTTTTGTCGGCTTTTACTTTACCCGCTTGCAGACGATTCAGAGCATTGAGCAAATAACAGACTATGATGATGGTTACAACCTATACCGCATGAATGTGCAGTACGATTATAGTCTGGATCGTGTAATTGCATATGGCATTACGGATAATCAGACGATGCTGGATGCAATTTTGAAGGAGGCATTGCCGCTTCTGCCCGTCAGCATGAAGGTGCCGAATTACGGCTGTACGGCGTTTACGCTGACGGATACGGATGGCAGCGTGCATATGGGGCGCAACTATGATTTCAAGCGAGATACGTCCGCGATGCTGGTATACTGTGCGCCAAAGGATGGCTATCGGTCTGTCGCCTTTGCTGCGCTGGATAATGTGGGCGCGAATATACCGGATGAAAGCCTGAAAAAGAAGTTAGCAACCCTTACTGCGCCGTTTATCTGTCTGGATGGCATGAATGAAAAGGGCGTTTCGATTGCGGTGCTGACGCTGGACAGTGAGCCGGTTCATCAGAATACAGGAAAGCCGACGATTGCGACCACGCTGGCGATTCGTCTTGTGCTGGATCGTGCAGCAACGACAGAAGAGGCTGTGCAGCTGCTCAGCAGCTATGATATGTTTGCTTCGTCGGGGCGCGATTATCATTTCTACATTACAGACGCCAGCGGCGATGGGCGTGTCGTGGAATACGACTGCGAGAAGGAGACTCGTCCGCTTGTTGCAACGCCAATGGAAGCCATCACGAATTTCTACGGTCTGTACCGAGACAAAGTGCTTCCGAACCAGCGTAATGGCATTTACGGTCATGGCAGGGAACGCTATGATGCGGTTATGAAAGTGCTGGAAGAACAGGCGGAAGGGTATACCAATGACACCGTATGGGATGCGCTGAAAGCATCGTCGCAAGAACCGAACCCCGTGGACATCACGAGCAATACCCAGTGGTCGATTGCGTATAACAATACCGGCTTGACGGCAGAAATCGTGATTCGCCGCCATTGGGACGAAATAATTTCATATTCCCTGTCGCAGAATGATGTGACGCGATAAGCAATGATTTGGAGGAATATGCCCTATGACAGAAGCATCTTCCCTGACGCCGCGCTTCCCGGTTTTCCTGCACGGCGGCGACTATAACCCTGACCAGTGGCTGGATCATCCGGAGATTCTGGAACAGGACATCGAGCTGATGCATAAGGCACATGTGAACTGTGTGTCGATTGCGATTTTCGCGTGGGCGCGGCTGGAGCCGGAGGATGGCGTGTATGACTTCGCGTGGCTGGACGAAGTCATCGACCGACTGTGGCGCGGCGGCATCCACATCATTCTGGCAACGCCGTCGGGCGCGCGTCCGGCGTGGATGGCGCAGAAATACCCCGAAGTCCTGCGTGTGAATCAGCACTATGAGCGCTACCACTTCGGCGGACGGCACAATCACTGCCTGACCAGCCCGGTTTATCGCCGCAAAGTGCGGGAGATGGACACGGCGCTGGCGCAGCGGTATGCGCATCATCCGGCGGTCATTCTCTGGCATCTGTCCAACGAATTTTCCGGCGACTGCTACTGCCCGCTGTGTCAGGAAAAATTCCGCCAGTGGCTGAAAAAGCGCTACGGAACGCTGGAAAATCTCAATCAGGCGTGGTGGACGTCGTTCTGGAGCCACCGCTACACCGACTGGTCGCAGGTGGAAGCGCCCGGTGAAATGGCGGAAACCAGCACCAACGGCATGTTTATCGACTGGCGGCGCTTCTCCACCCATCAGTGCAAGACGTTCATGATGGCGGAGCGCGACGCGGTTCAGGCGGTGGATGCGACGCTGAAGTGCACGGCGAACCTGATGGAGCGTTTCTGGGATTACGACTATTTCTCCCTTGCGGAGGGCATGGACGTTGTCTCGTGGGACAGCTATCCCGCGTGGCATTCAGGGGATGATGTGGCGAAAGCGGCGGAGTTTGCCATGAACCACGACATCATGCGTTCTCTGAAAAATCAGCCGTTCCTGCTCATGGAATCGACGCCCTCGCAGGTCAACTGGAAGCCCGTCAACAAGCTCAAACGCCCCGGAATGCACCTCTTGTCCTCCTTGCAGGCAGTGGCGCATGGCAGCCAAAGCGTCTGCTACTTCCAGTGGCGCAAGGGGCGCGGCGCGGCGGAGCAGTTCCATGGCGCGGTTGTTGACCACGATGGGCGCGACGATACCCGCGTTTTCCGCGATGTGACGCAGGTCGGTCAGGCGCTGGAGACGCTGCAGCCCCTGTACAGCAAGCCAAACACCCCCGCGAAGGCGTGTATCCTCTTTGACTGGAGCAACTGGTGGGCGATTGACTACGCGCAGACGGGGCAGAAGGGCAACATGCGCTACTTTGACAGCGTGAACATGCACTATCGCGCACTGTGGGAGCAGGGCATTGCGGTGGATTTCCGCGATATGCGCCCCTGTACTGATTTGAGCCAGTACTGGCTGGTCGTTGCGCCGATGCTCTTCTTGATGAAGGAAGGATTCTCCCAAAAGCTGCGCACGTTCGTCGAAAACGGCGGCACGCTGCTGATGACGTATTTTTCCGGCGTGGTGGATGACAGCGGGCTGGCGTATCTGGGCGGCGCGCCGCATGACCTGACGGATGTGCTGGGCGTGCGCGCGACAGAACTTGATGCGCTCTACCCGCAGGATGTGCAGCACATGGTTTTCCCGGACGGGCGGCGCTATGCGGTGCATGAGCTGTGCGAGCTGCCAGAGAAGCACGATGCGCAGGTGCTGGCGGAGTACGGCGAGGACTTTTATGCGGGACTTCCCTGCCTGACGAAGCACGCATTCGGCGCGGGGCAGGCGTACTATCTGGCGGCGAAGCCGGAGCAGGATGGTCTGGATGCGATTTACACCGCGATTGCGGCGGAGCTTTCGCTGCCCAAGGCGATGCAGGAGAAGCTGCCGACCGGGGTGATTGCGACGGAGCGCGGCGGCGCTGCGTTTGTGCAGAATTATTCGGGCAAAACGCAGCAGGTCACGCTGGATGGCAGCTATGAGGAGATGCTGACGGGCAAGGTGCTGTCTGGCACGCAGGAGATGCCGGTGAATGGTATTTGGGTGCTGAAAAAGCAAGCCTGACGCAGAAATTTCGCCTCTGCGGAGGCGACCAAAGGGCATGAAAACAGACGAAGTCTGCGATCGCCCTTTGGAAACCTTCAGGTCGCTGGATAAACACGCGGGCACAGCCTGAAAGTGTTATCAACTGAATCGCGCGGAAGGGGCAGGGGGCAACGCCTGTTGGGTTCCCCCAATCAACACGCGAAAACAGTATGAAAGTGCGACCAACTGAATCGCGCGAAAGGGTCAAGGGAGGAACTCCCTTGCAGGGTGCAGGGACAGCGTC
>ENA-OPRV01000358-OPRV01000358.1-human-gut-metagenome-genome-assembly--contig:-NODE-358-length-32033-cov-3.944180_pt1 | contig 32033 bp, 27 predicted proteins | sample MGYA00241896_ERZ501886 | MGnify/ENA primary metagenome ERZ501886 (study PRJEB25962, sample SAMEA2042452) | human gut metagenome | biome: human gut; feature: human-associated habitat; material: faeces... | reverse complement strand
ATCGAGCCGGGAGAGACGGCTTCGGAGGCTGCCTGCCGGGAGATGATCGAGGAGACCGGATGGAAACTGGAGGTTTATGAAGGCGGGGAACCGGCATTCCGCAGAGGCTTTTTCCTGGCACAGGGGCTGACGGACGAGAGCGGCAGTATGATCTTCGGCACGGTGACAGAGCAGGTGGGACAGCAGATGGAGAACACTGAGGATATTCAGGTGATACTGGCGGACAGACAGGAGGTACTCCGGATCCTGAGACAAGAGCGGGTATCCATGCGCTGCGGACTGATGCTGATGCAGTTTTTGAAGGCAGAAGCGGAAGCACCGTTTGATTTTTTACATTTGTGACAGATATATCAACAGAAAGCATAAAAGACAGGGGCGCACTTGCCGCTCGGAGAAGTTTGGAAATGACGATTTTGGGAAAGCGGATGCTGATTTTTAGATAGATTTTTATTCCGGAAAGAAAGAGGTAAAAGTATGGCAATCAGATACATAGAACAGGACAGAACCTTCTGGCTGGACACAGAACATACCAGCTATCTTCTGGCAATTGTAGATCAGGAGAATTTTGTGGGACACATATATTACGGTAAGAAATTGCAGTATACCGAAAATGCACCGGCTCCGTTATATTTAATGCGTACGGGGGAGGCACCCTTTGTCCCGTCACAGAACAACAGAGAGCGTGTGGCATTCCTGGATTCCTTCCCCATGGAGTATCCGGGGAACGGGTTAGGAGACTACAGAGAGAGTGCTGTCTCCATCCGGACCGCGGGAGGACATGTGGGAGTGCAGCTAAATTATGTCTCCCATGAGATCGTAAAGGAGAAGCCCACGCTTCCCGGGCTGCCTTCTACTTTTCCGGGAGAGGAGGATTGCGACACCCTGATCCTGCACCTGGAGGATCAGACGACCGGATTGACGGCAGAACTGATCTATACTACATTTGAAAAAACAGATGTGATCACCCGCAGTGTGATCCTCAAAAATACAGCAGAACAGCCGATTTATCTGACGAAAGTTATGTCTGCCTGCCTGGATCTGGATTGCACGGATGAAAAGTATGACATCCTTACCTTGCACGGTTCCTGGGGGAGAGAACGTCAGATGGAGAGGAGAAGCCTGATGCATGGTAAGCAGAGCGTTGGGTCTGTCAGAGGAGAATCCTCCCACCAGGAGCATCCGTTTATTGCATTGCTGTCAGAAAATGCAACGCAGGATACCGGTGAAGTCTACGGCATGCATTTTGTATATTCCGGTAATTTCCTGGCACAGGCAGAGCTGTCACAGTTCGACTCCGTCCGTATGACTATGGGGATCCATCCGGAGAATTTTGTATGGAAACTGGAGCAGGGAGAAAGCTTTGCTGCGCCCGAAGTAGTAATGACTTATTCTTCAGAGGGACTTAGCGGTATGACACATCATTATCATGATATGTACCGCGAGCATCTGATCCGTGGAGAATACCGGGATAAAAAGCGTCCGATCCTGATCAATAACTGGGAAGCTACGTACTTTGATTTTAACACCGATAAATTATTAAAGATTGCAAAGCAGGCATCAAAGCTTGGGATCGAAATGTTGGTCATGGACGATGGTTGGTTCGGACACCGTAATGATGACAGCACGAGCCTGGGTGACTGGAAAGTCAATGAGAAAAAGCTGCCGGGAGGTCTGAAACTTTTGGTGGATCGGGTAAATGCCATGGGACTTAAGTTCGGTATCTGGTTCGAACCGGAGATGATCTCGCCGGATTCGGATCTGTACAGAGAGCATCCCGACTGGGCAATCTCCATTCCGGGCCGTGTAGGAAGCCTGTGCCGGAATCAGTATGTACTGGATCTGTCCCGGAAGGAAGTCAGAGATCATGCTTTTGAAAGCGTGGCGGCAGTGCTGCACAGCACCAATATCGAATATGTGAAATGGGACATGAACCGTCAGCTGTCGGATCTGGGCAGTGTGGAACTGCCTGCGGATCGTCAGGGAGAGTTGTACCACAGATATGTGTTGGGGGTATACGAACTGCAGGAGAGACTGCTTGCGGAATTTCCTCATCTGCTCTTAGAGAATTGCTCCGGGGGTGGAGCGAGATTCGATCCTGGCATGCTGTATTACAGCCCGCAGATCTGGTGTTCCGATGATACGGATGCAATTGAGAGACTGAAGATTCAGGAAGGAACGATGCTGCTGTATCCATTATCCACCATTGGAGCACATGTGTCGGATTGTCCGAATCACGCGTTGGGCAGAAGCACACCCTTCGAGACGAGAGGTAATGTGGCATTGGCGGGTACCTTCGGCTACGAGCTTGATATCACGAAGATTCCTGAGGAGGACAGGCAGCAGATCCCTGCACAGACCGCTATGTATCACAAATACAACGATCTGATCCGCAGGGGAGATTACTGGCGGATCGCGTCATATTTAGAAAACGGCAGCTACGACTGCTACATGGTAGCTTCCAAGGATAAAAAGGAAGCGCTGATAACTTATGTACAGGTATTATCAAGACCGAATTTTCACAGCAGAAGAGTGCGTCTGAAAGGGTTGTCACCGGAAAACCGCTACCGCATAGAGGAGACCGGAGAAGTACTCGGCGGTGATGTGCTGATGCAGGCCGGCATGTTAATAGCACCTTTGTGGGGTGACTACCGCAGCAGGCTGATCCATTTGATTGAGGCGTAAAACTGGGCAGGAGCATGCCTTGACATAAGATTTTCAGATTACTAAGATTTAAGTAGGGTTGATGATTTAACGGAGATGACAGTGAAAATAGCGATAAGGAGTACGAAATTATGGCAAAAGCAGTAAAATTAGCAGATATCGCAGAACGGGTAGGAGTCAGCACGGTAACAGTGTCAAAAGCACTGTCCGGACAAAAAGGCGTCAGTGAGGAAGTAAGGGAAAAAATCCACAGTATTGCGGAAGAACTGGGTTATCAGCAGCCGTCAGCGGCAAGAAAAAGTCAGAACCAAAAGAGCTACAATATCGGCATTTTGATTTCTGAGAGATTTTTGGATAAATATGAGTCCTTTTACTGGCAGATGTATCAGTCGGTAGCTACCAGAGCCACAGCAAAGGAATGCTTTACCATGCTGGAAGTCATCGGAATAGCAGAGGAAGAGAATGGCAGATTGCCGAAGCTGGTACAGGAACGCAAGGTGGATGGCATTATCGTCATTGGTAAAATGATGGATGATTACCTGCAGCATTTGAATACAGAAGCTGGGATCCCTGTGATCTATCTGGATTATTATAACGGCAGAGAAGCCAGTGATTCCGTGATCTCCAACAGCTACTACGGAACCTATGAGCTGACATATTATCTGTACCGGATGGGACACCGCAAGATCGCTTATGTGGGAACCCTGCTGGCCACCGAGAGCATTACGGACCGATATTTCGGTTATCAAAAGGCTCTTTTAGAGCTGGGACTGGAACAGAAGAAGGAATGGGTGCTGGATGATCGTCATATTGAGACCGGCAAGATCGATACGGTGAATATGTTGCAGCTTCCGAAGGATATGCCTACCGCATTCGTATGCAACTGCGATTTGACCGCAAGCTTTCTGATCAAGAAACTGAGAGAGAACGGATATCGTGTACCGGAGGACATCTCAGTGGTCGGCTTTGATAATTACCTGTATCCCGGACTCAGTGATATCCGTATTACTACTTATGAAGTAGATATGGGAGAGATGGCGAGAAGAGCCATTCATAATATGATCAAGAAGATCACCAGTGATAATTTCAAAGGGGGAGTCACCGTGGTGGAAGGCCGCCTGGTGCTGAAGGACAGTGTGTCTCACGTATAGACTGCGGCGCGTTCTGCCGGTAGACAAAGGGTGTGACACCAGTGTGCTTTTTGAACAGGTGGATGAAATGATTGGTATTGTCGATGCCTACCATAGACCCCACCTCGTGGATCGGATCATCCGTAGATAGGAGCAGCGATATGGCTGCTTCTATTTTTTTCTCCTGAAGATACTGGAGCGGAGAAATATGGAAAGCAGCGGAGAATTCCCGGCACAGGCGGTAGCGGCTGATGCCTAAAGCCTGCTCAAAGTATTCCAAAGAGTGATTTTCTGCATAGTTTTCCTCAAAATCCGCTTTCATGGACAGCAGATAAGCAGGAATGGGCTTCGCATCCCGGGAAACGGACAGGGCAGACAATGCCAGCTCGGTGAACATGCCGGTCAGCTCCCTATGAATCTGCAGCTGCTCTGCGGGGGTCGGGGTAAAGGGAAATTTTGTTAGCTGCTGCATGCGCTGTGAGACACAGGAACCGATGGGAATCGGATAACAACAGGTAAAATAAGCTTCAAATATGCTATAATAAGAAGAAAGTTCCCTTCCACTTAAGAAAAACATCTGAAAGCGCCACTTTCCCTGCAACAGCCGGAGGGAGAAACCCTGACTGCAATCTAAGAACAACAGATGCTCGTGATCCAGGATCACCTCATTGTCCCGGGTGGTAAGGAGAGCACTACCCTCTAAGGTGTAGAGCAGCAGATAAGAAGGAAAGGGGTTCCATTCATAATAAAAGGGATTTAACAGGCGGAATTCCCCACCGGCCAGAGGCAGTAAAAAGCCTTTGTCTTCCAGGGATACTTTGTAGATCTGTCCCAGTAGGATCTCTGGGGAACGTTGTCCCTCCACATCGGAGGAAGTGTGCTTCAATGCGTTAAGAAAAGTGGTGGAAATGTTCATACAAAAACCTTGCCTTTCCGCAATCTTCAAACTTCGGCTGCTTTAGCAGCTTGTGCAGGAACAAAACTTCATGTGAAAAATTTGTTTTTCACATTAGAAACATGCTTTTTTGAAAAAATGAAGTAAGCTTAAATACATTATAAACCATTATTTAAGCTATTTCAATGTCAAAGGATGCAAAGAAAGAAAAATTAGTTAATTAAATAAGCTAATTTAACTCAAATCAATTGTTTTAATTGTATAATATATACAAAACATAGGAATAAAACTTGTGAAAATAGAAGATAATAACGAAAATGACAAGAATAAGAGATTAAAAACAAGAATAGTTGATGATTAATTAATATGATTATGTATAATTAAATTAAGTTACAAAACAGTAAACGCTATCAAATGTAACAAACATTATTAAGGAGGATTTCATTATGAAGATGAAAAAGTTTTTAGCTCTTTCCACAGCATCTGTCATGGCATTGTCCATGGTCGCATGTGGAAGCACCGACAATGGCGCAGCTGAGAGCACCGCAAGCAACACACCTGCAACAGCAGAGGCTTCCACCGTGGTTGCTACGGAAGCAGACGAGACAACCGGTCTGAATTACGCAGAGCTTACTTTGGGTGAGGATTACACCGACATTACCACGACCATTAAAGTCCTGACTAACCGTACCGACCTGTTAGAGGACGGCGCAGCAGTTCCTTTCCAGACTTACATTGATGCATTCAACGAGATGTATCCCAACATCACTGTTGATATTGAAGGTATCACCGACTATGCAAGTGATACGCTGCTTCGTCTGCAGGGTGGTGACTGGGGCGATGTTATGATGATCCCCGCAGTTGACAAGGCTGATCTGAGTACCTATTTCATGCCGCTCGGAACTACTACCGAGATGGACGGACAGCTGAACTACTACAACCAGATGTACGAAGGCGTGGTATATGGTATTCCTTACACCGCAGGCGTTAACGGCGGCATCGTATACAACAAGGCAGTATTCGAAGCAGCAGGAATCACAGAGATACCTAAGACTCCCGCAGATTTCATCGCAGCATTAAAGCAGATCAAAGAGTATGACAGCTCTATCGTTCCTTTGTACACCAACTACGCAGCAGGCTGGGCAATGGGCGCCCAGTGGGATCCCGCTATCAGCGGCAGTGCTACCGGAGACAGCACTTATATGAACCAGAAGTTACTGCACACAGCCAATCCTTTTGCTGATCCCGGCGACGGAACAGGCGCTTACAACGTATACAAGGTAATGTACGATGCAGTTGCTGAAGGCCTTACCGAGGAAGACTACTCCACCACGGACTGGGAAGGCTGTAAGGGTATGATCAACAATGGCCAGATCGCATGCATGGTTCTTGGTTCCTGGGCAGTTCCTCAGATGAAGGAAGCCGGCGATCACGGCGATGATATCGCTTATATGCCGTTCCCTATTACCCTGACCAGCGGTAAGCAGGCAGCATCTGTAGGCCCTGACTACAGCTTTGGTATCAATGCTAATACCACCGAAGACAATCAGGCAGCAGCTCTGTGCTTCGTTAAGTTCATGGCAGAAGAATCCGGATTCTCCTATGACTGCGGCGGACTTCCCGTTGCTATCAAGGATACCAGATTACCGGATTTCTATGCAGCATTCAAGGATATCGACTTTGTAGTGGATGATCCTGCGATCGAAGGCGAAGAGGATCTGTTAAACGAGCTGAACGCTGAAAGTGGTCTTAACATCAACAACAACGGTGAGACCAAGATGCAGGAGCTGGTAGAGTGTGCAGCAGATGGTTCCAAGACCTATGATGAGATCATCGACGAGTGGAACGAAGAGTGGACTTCCGCACAGGAGAGCTGTGGTGTAGAGATCCAGTAATTAATAGGTAACTAATTTAATCTTCTGAAGTGAGAGGGAACCATTTATCCGGTTCCCTCTTATCTAAGAGAGAAGGGTATGGAGATATTTCGATGAGTGCAGAGACAATGAAGAAAACAAAAAAACCCTTCAGCATGAAAAAATGGGTAAAGAGCAGGAACGGACAACAGACCATCGTCATACTGTCCTTCATGATCATTCCCCTGCTTTTGCTGTTCGTGTTCACCTATCTTCCTTTTGGAGAGATGGTAAAATTCAGTTTTTATAAAATGAAATATGCTACCCCGGTAGACAAAAGACAGTTTGTAGGATTTCGGAACTACATCGACGTATTTAAAAAGGATGAATGCTTCAGTGCTTTGAAGTTGAGCCTTTATTACATGGCAGGCGCAATGGTGCAGCTGGTACTTGCGTTGTACCTGGCAACGATCCTTAGCTTTAAGACCAAGTTTGGCAATATGTTCAAGGGATTCATGTTCTTCCCTTATCTGATCAGTGGTATTGCCATTGGATTTATCTTCAAATTCTTCTACACCAGAGGATTTGTATTCGATACGGTATTACAGTGGTGTGGATTTAACTTAGAAAGTCTTCCGTTCTGGCTGAAGGACAAGAGCGTTAACAATATCTCTTTGGTGGCTTCCTCGGTATGGCGTTATTACGGCAACAACATGGTACTCTTCATCGGTGCCATCATGTCCGTGGACTCCGAGATGTACGAGGCAGCAGAGCTGGACGGTGCCAATAAATTCCAACAGTTTATACATATTATTTTACCCAGCATCAAGACCATCGTTACGCTGAACGTGATCCTGTCTATCACAGGTTCCCTGAGTGCTTTCGATCCTCCCTACGTTATCACCAAGGGTGGCGGCGGAACCGCAACCTACTTCGTATTGATGGACAAGATCGCACATACCAACCAGCAGGTGGGTCTGGCGTCTGCTATGGCGGTGGTACTGTTACTGATCATTTTTGCAGCAACAATTTTACAAAAGCTTTTCTTCAAACTGGTATTTAGAAGCTCCGATGCGGATAATGAAGAATATACCAGAAGAAAACGGCTCAGAAGAGAGAGAAGATGGAAGAAGGAGGCAGTGTAAAATGGCAAAGATGAAAACTAACCACAAACATTACAGCGCAGGCGCTGTCATCTGGATCGTTATTAAGTATTTCAGCCTGGTATTCTTCTCCTTCGTGGCACTTTTGCCCATCGTATCCTGCGTCATCACGGCGTTCAAGACCGATGCAGAGTACCAGAGCACCAATGTAATGACCCTGCCGGAAAGCTGGTTGAACTTCCAGAACTTTATTGACGCTTTTAACCGCGCCAACATGGGCAGAGCATATCTGAATTCAGCGATCATCTTGGTATTTGTACTGTTAGGCTCCGTCCTGGTGGGAACACAGCTCGCTTATGTACTGAACCGGTTCAAGTTTCCCGGCAACGGACTGATCCGTAGCCTGTTCCTGTTCGCAACCCTCCTTCCCGGAATTGCCATGCAGGTATCTGTGTACCAGATCATGAGTAACCTTGGATTTATCAATCATCTGTATGGTTATATCATTATGAGTATGGGTACGGATGTTATCTCCATCTACATCTTCATCCAGTTCATGGAAAACATTTCGGTATCGTTGGATGAATCCGCATTTATCGACGGAGCCTCCTATTTTACCATTTACTGGAAGATCATTCTTCCGCTTCTGAAGCCCGCTATCGTAACTTCGATGGTGCTTAAGGGAGTAGGCGTATATAACGAGTATTATTGCGCCAGTCTGTATCTGCAGGACAAGAGGACTCTCGGTGTGGTAGCAACCTCCCTGTATACCTTTACCGGACCTCTTGGAAGCAAATACAATCTGATCTGTGCAGGTGTACTGATGTCTCTGCTGCCCGCTCTGATCGTATTCCTGCTCTGTCAGAAACAGATCTACAGTGGAATCACCTCCGGCGCTGTCAAGGGTTAATACAAAGGAGAGTGCGGAACATGATGAACATAGAAACAATGAAAATGCGGGAAGAAATTAAAAACCATCTGACAGAGGGGATCATTCCTTTCTGGAAAGGAATGAGAGATGACGAGTTCGGCGGCTATTACGGCTACCTGGATTATGATCTGAATCTGGATAAAAAAGCAGAAAAGGGCTGTATCCTGAACAGCAGGATCACCTGGTTCTTCTCCAATGCATATACACTGTTAAAAGACGAAAGTCTGCTTGATGAGGCAAAGCACGGATACGCTTTCCTGAAAGATTATTGTCTGGACAAAGAATACGGCGGAATCTACTGGTCCTTAAATTACGACGGAACACCGAAGGATACTACAAAGCATACGTACAATCAGGCATTCTGCATTTATGCACTGTCCTCCTATTATGAGGCAAGCGGTGACGCAGAAGCCCTGGAGCTGGCGAAAAAGCTGTTTACTCTGATTGAGACTACGTGTATGGATGAGGTGGGATATCTGGAAGCATTCACCAGAGACTTTAAGCCAGAATCCAATGAGAAATTGTCGGAGAACGGTGTCCTTGCAGACAAGACCATGAACACCCTGCTTCATGTCTTTGAAGCTTATACAGAATTGTACCGGGTATCCGGTGATGAAAAGGTGCGCAGACGCCTGCTTTGGATCATGGATCTGTTCGCTGAGAAGGTTTACAATCCCGAGCTGCACAGACAGGAAGTGTTCTTTGATAAGCATTACAATACCATTCTGGATCTGCATTCCTACGGTCACGATATCGAGACCGCCTGGCTGATCGACAGAGGCTGTAAGGTACTGGATGATCCGGAACTGACACAGAAGATGTATGTCATCACCAAAGATCTGACTGCGCAGATCTATAAGGTGGCATTCGACGGACACTCTCTGGCAAACGAATGTGACAGAGGTGTCGTGAATGTGCACAGAGTCTGGTGGGTACAGGCAGAGACTGTGATCGGTTTCTTAAATGGCTATGAGAAAGAGCCGGAGAAGAAGGAATATCTGGAAGCAGCCGAGAAGGAATGGGCATTTATCCGGGATCATGTGATCGATAAGAGAGCCGGTTCCGAATGGTTCTGGGAAGTGGATCCGGAAGGAAATCCCTATCCCGGCCGTCCTATCGTGGAGCCTTGGAAGTGCCCTTACCATAACGGCAGAATGTGCATGGAGGTTATGAAGAGATGTTAGAGCGTTATTACATAGAGAAAGAGAAGCAGGAGAAATTGCTTTCCCGTAAAAATGTAAAGTCCGATTTCTACAACGGTATTTACGACCGTTATGAATATCCGGTTCTGACCAGAGAACATATTCCCCTGACCTGGAGATATGATCTCAATCCCAAGACCAATCCCTATTTCATGGAGCGTCTGGGGATCAATGCGGTCATGAATTCCGGAGCCATTGAATTAAACGGCAAGTATTATCTGGTAGCCCGTATCGAAGGCAACGACAGAAAGTCTTTCTTTGGTGTGGCGGAGAGTGACAATGGTGTCGATGGATTCCGTTTCTGGGATTATCCCATTCTGTTAGATGACACCTGCCCGGAAGAGACCAATGTCTATGACATGCGTCTCACCAAACATGAAGATGGTTACATCTATGGTGTGTTCTGTTCCGAAAGCAAGGATACCTCCGTAAATGATCTGTCCGCAGCAGTAGCAGCTGCCGGTATTGTAAGAACCAAAGACTTAAAGCACTGGGAGAGACTGGAGAATTTAAAGACCCTTCGTTCTCCCCAACAGAGAAATGTAGTGCTGCATCCGGAATTCGTGGATGGCAAATATGCTTTCTACACCAGACCGATGGATGACTTCATCGAGACCGGAAGTGGCGGAGGAATCGGTTTCGGACTGTGTGACGATATCACTCATGCAGTGATCGACGAAGAGCGCATGACCAGTCTGCGTAAATATCACACCATTACCGAGGCCAAAAACGGTGCGGGCGCTACCCCCATCAAAACAGACAGAGGTTGGATACATATCGCACATGGAGTACGTAATACCGCAGCCGGTTTACGTTACGTTATTTATGCTTTTGCCACGGACTTAAAAGACCCGGCAAAAGTGATCGCAGAGCCTTCGGGTCTGCTGATCGGTCCCAGAGGGGAAGAGAGAGTGGGAGATGTTTCAAACGTAGTATTTACCAATGGCGCAATCGCGAATGAGAAGGGGGAAGTCTTTATCTACTATGCATCCAGCGATACCCGCATGCACGTAGCGACTACTACCATAGATAAGCTTGTGGATTATGTATTCCACACCCCTTCCGATCCCGGAAGAAGCGTGGAATGTGTGGCACAGAGATGTGAACTCATTCACAAAAATGAAGAGTTCTTAAAACAGGAAGCAAGATAAATAATACAGAAATGAGGTAACCTGAATGAGCAAGGTTAAGATGATCAGCCCTGCAGTACCTAATGTACCCTGGCAGGATAAACCCGAAGGCCATACCGGAGCACCGGTATGGAGATATAGTGAGAACCCTATTATTGGCAGAAATCCCGTAGAAGGAGTAGCCAGAATCTTCAACAGTGCCGTAATGCCTTACGGTGATGAATTCATCGGCGTGTTCCGTGGGGAACAGGTCAACGGTATTCCTTATATCTACATGGGACGCAGCAAAGATGCAATTCATTGGGATTTTGATAAAGATAAGATTCAGTTTGTAGATGAAGAAGGCAAGCCTTTTATGCCGATCTACGCTTATGATCCCAGACTGGTGAAGGTAGAAGATACCTATTACATCATCTGGTGTCAGGATTTTTACGGTGCAGCCATCGGTATTGCGAAAACTACGGATTTCAAGACGTTTACCAGAATCGAGAATCCGTTTCTCCCCTTTAACCGTAACGCCGTACTGTTCCCCAGAAAAGTACACGGTAATTTCATGATGCTGTCCCGTCCTTCCGACAGCGGACATACGCCCTTCGGTGATATTTTCGTCAGTGAGAGCCCCGATATGGTATTTTGGGGCAAACACAGACATGTGATGGGAAAGTCTTCCGAATGGTGGGAGTCCTTGAAGATCGGTGGCGGTGCAGCTCCCATTGAGACCTCTGAAGGGTGGCTGCTGTTCTATCATGGTGTGAGCGGAACCTGTAATGGTTATGTCTATTCCATCGGTGGAGCAATCCTGGATATTGACAACCCGTCCATCGTAAAATATCGTTGTGAGAACTTCCTGCTGACACCGGAAGAGTGGTATGAGGAGAGAGGATTCGTACCGAATGTATGCTTCCCATGCGCTACCATTCATGATTCCGAGAGCGGCAGGATCGCCATTTACTATGGCGCAGCAGACAGCTACGTAGGGCTGGCGTTTACGACCATCGATGAAGTGGTTGACTATATCAAAGAACACAGCGTGGTCACAACAAGCGATACAGAAGAAGGCAGAAGATAGAATCGAGGGACCCGCGATGAGCGGGTCCTTTGCGGTTTTGGAGACAGCGTATGATGGAAAGCTATTTAAAATGTGAAGAATGTGCGGGAAATGTTATTGATAAAGAGGCCGGTATCTTAAACCGTGGTAATCTGGGCAGACTGAAAAATTTCCTGAGCCGGGCAGCCCAAGGGGAGAGACTGACGGTGGGATTCATCGGCGGATCCATTACGCAGGGATTCGCAGCGACGGAGCCGGATCAATGCTATGCTGCAAGAACCGTTGCATGGCTTCGGAAAGTGTTCCCCAATACGGAATTCGATTACGTGAACGCCGGAATCGGAGCTACCGATTCCCAGTTCGGCGCGGCGAGAGTACAGGAAGACCTGCTTCCGCGGCTGCCGGATCTGGTATTTGTAGAATTTTCCGTGAACGATCACAGTACGCCGCATTTCTGCGAGACCTACGAAGGCCTGGTGAGGCAGATTTATGGCAGTGCGAGCGCACCGGCAATGGTGCTGATCCATAATGTCTATTATGATACTGGTAAAAGTGCTGCATACTATCATGCGCAGATCGGGAGACATTATGATCTGCCCTGCATCAGCATGCAGAACAGCATCTATCCCGCTGTGGCGGCAGGAAAACTGCCGGCAGAGAAGATTACGGCAGATTTTCTCCATCCCAATAATCTTGGGCATGAATTCATGGCATCTGTGATCACGAATTTCCTGGAAAAGGTAATCCATGATAAAACGCAAGAGCCGCAGGAAATTTTCCCGGCCCCGCTGACAGAGAATGCCTATGAGCATTGCGTGAGACTACAATATTTTAATTCCACACCGGAGAAGAGCGGTTTTGAAGAAGATATGACACCGCAGAGAGATATCACGGATATTTTCCGAAACGGATGGAGCGCCGGGGAAAAAGGAGCTTATCTGGAGTTCACTTTCCGGGGGGCCGGTGCCGCCGTGCAATACCGCCGAGTGAAGGACGGACCTGCACCCATTGCCACGGCAGTGGTCGATGAGAACCCTGAGACGGCGTGCGTGTTGGACGGAACCTTCGATGAGACCTGGGGAGACAAAATGCAGCTGACAACGGTGGCAGAGCACCTGCCCTATGGGGAACACCGGGTACGTGTGGAGATCACGGAGACCCATGCGGAAGACAAGGCAGAGTTCTATCTGGTGTCGGTGATCGTGTCCGGGGTGAGGGAAGAAGGTAACACGAAATGATTGACAGCACCGTAATGTTGAGCTATTAGTATAAATAAAAATGTATCACGGACAGATTCAAAGAAAGCAGGAACAGGAGCATGAATAAAGATATTATATTTTTAAACCCGGTGTGTACTCACAACATCTGGGGCGGCACCCGGCTGAACAGAGAATTCGGTTACCCCATTGAGGGAGATGACATCGGGGAGTGCTGGGGAATCAGCGCTCATCCCAACGGAGACGGCACCGTGGCAAGCGGCGCTTATAAGGGAATGAAGCTGTCCGAGCTGTGGGAGAAGCACCCCGAGCTGTTCGGAAACACGGGAATGGATCGTTTCCCTCTGCTGGTCAAGATCATTGATGCGAAGGACGATCTCAGCATTCAGGTACATCCGGATGATGCGTATGCGAAGGTTCATGAGAACGGATCCCTGGGTAAGACCGAGTGCTGGTTCATCCTGGATTGCAAGGAGAATGCTACGCTGGTAGCCGGACACAATGCGAAGACGAAGGAAGAACTGGAGCGGATGATCCATGAGGGCAGATGGAAGGAATTCATCCGAGAGATTCCCATTAAGCCCGGGGATTTCATCCAGATCGATCCCGGTACCGTGCATGCCATCAAGGGAGGAACTCTTCTCTTAGAGACCCAGCAGAGCAGCGATATTACTTATCGTGTGTATGATTACGACAGATTGAGCAACGGCAAGCCCAGACAGCTGCACATCGCACAGAGTATCGATGTGATCACCGTTCCGGCAAAATCCGCAGAGAACAGTGTGGTGCATACCGAGAAGAAGGACGATGCCATTCAGCAGCTGATCCAGTGCCCTTACTACACCGTATACCGCATTGATGTGGAACACCGTGTGGAGACCTGGCAGGATAAGCCCTTTGTTCTCATGAGCGTGGTAGAGGGCGAAGGCACCCTGAATGGTACTCATTTAAAGAAGGGCGATCATCTGATCCTGCCCGACGGCTACGGCAAAGTAGAATTACAGGGCAGGATGCAGATCATCGCATCTACGATCTAAGTTTACAGCAGATAAAAATCCGGTAAATGATAGCTGTCTTCAAAACTGATTTATCTTCAAACTGATTTATTTTCCAAGTACAACAGATAGCTTGATTTCTTTTTCTGTTTCGTTCAGGTCGAGATCACCGCCGTCGGAGACGGTCACGCGCAGCTCATAGAGCACGCCGTCTGTCAGCTCCGTCACATTTGCTCCGGTCTCGTCTGTGAGCGACCACAGTTCAGAGTCAACCTTTTCCAGCTTGCCGTCTGCACCATAGGCGTAGAGCGTCAGATCGGAGGCGTTGCCGGCCAGGTTGTTCATACGGAAGGCTACCATGGTGTTGGGATGCACGTTGCAGATGGTCGCAGTGTTGTGCCAGCTTGCAACCGTACCTTCACCGCCATCCTGCGCAAACTGATCCTGCGAAAGAACATTTCTTGCCGCCTGATCAAGATCAACCTCACGGTACGGAAGCTCTGGCAGGTACACAAAGCGATCCTGCAAACGCAGCAGTTCCAGATAGCCTGTCGGGCAGTAGAGCGTATTTCCGTTGCTGCCGGTGTACATGCCGATGGCCATATTATTGTAGCCGTATTTGTTGGACACATCCATCGTGAAGACGGTTTCGCCTGTTGCAAAGTCCAAAATAATGTACTGCCACATGCCGGTATCCAAATCCTGTACGTAACCGTAGATATAGCCTGTTGCAGTGGAGAGCTTCATGATCGCCGTGTCGCGCAAATCGTTCCGGCTCCAGATGCTCTTCATTTCATAGCCATCGGCGGTTTTTAGGGTGTCCACCCGCTCAACGCCCGGGGCGATCATAACATTACCCTTCATCAGCCAGTTCTGGTCATAAATGTTGGCGTAGCTCTGAATCGAAGAGTCATTGTCAGGGTCGGCAAGACCTGCGTTACCAGCGCCGAACCAGTTGCAGACGATCGTGCTGACGGTGCCTTCACCGTCGTCATAAACGATGGCAGAGTTCTCAACCGCCACCTGATACCCATCGGGCAGATCATCCAAAACAGGCATGCTGGCTACGACCTCTCCGGTCTTCATGTCGAGCGCAAGAAGCTTAACGGGGTCTGCGTTGTCGGTGAACAGTACAAGGTTTGGTGTCAGTGTGGGCGAGCAGCCGCCACCCCAGGCAAGTCCGCCGCCGGTAGTCTTATCGCCATCATGACTGACCTTCGCACCGACACTCTCATATGGCGTGCACCACACAACGTTCACACCTTCTTCCGCGCGCAACAGATAGCAGTTCTGGTTCGTCAGAATGACCGCACCGTCTTTGGAGGCAGCAATGCCGTTTTCTGCGCCCTCGCCAAGGGGCAGCCCGTAAACAAAGACAGCCTTTGAAAGATCGGTTTGTTCGCCATTCAGAATCGATTCTATCGCTGTGTGGGCAATGTAGCCGAGAACACCCTGCTGCTGCCGCTCAGGATAGATTCGGAAGCCGCCGGTGGCGAACCAAAGGTTTCCGTCGTAGTCAAAGACCACGGACAGAAGATTCTGTGTCAGCTCTTTGCCGAGCGCGGTCTCAGCAGCTGCCTTGATATCGATATCCAGAACCTTTTCAAATTCCGGAATGACGCTGCCATCTTCCTCTGTCGTACGCAGTATCAGTACATGGTTGTTGCTCGTCGGGCAGACGACACGGTTTTTAGAGTCAAGGAATGTGTAGGAACTCTGGATGACGTAACCGCCGCCATCATGTTGCATCGGTGAAAAATAGCCGAGCGTCTTCGTCTCTGTTGCATTCAGATCACGGATGGCGATGCCGCCGAGCAGTGGCACGACCGCGTGACCGTAGTTGTCAAAGTAAATCGCGGGTGAGGCGTTCGGGTTCGTTGTCTCAAAGGAAACATTGATTTCCGGATAGATGCCGAGCGGCAGAATTTCATCCGTTGAGTCGGTGTTGTAGCCGTCGTGATGGATGTTTGCATCACTTTTTGCCATATAAGGGTTTTCATCCACGTGTTTGGGTTGTAAAGCCTTCACGGGCAGTGCACCGGATAACGGTGCAGAAGATGTTGTTTCGTCCTCTGCCGGTGTGGGCGTTCCACCGCAGGCCGCCATAGACAGGCACAGTGTTCCCGCCAGAAGAAAGCTAAATACAGAATAAATCTTTTTTCTCTTGTTCATCAATAATCCTCCTCATTGTTATGTTTGTTGTGAGCCGTTCGGAATAAGGCAGACGTTTTTTTCCCATCTAACCATGTAGAAAGTCCCTGCTGAAACGCTTCTTCTGTTATTGGCTCTAACAGAAAATAGTCTACACGCAGCCGAAATGCATGCAGGGAAAAATCCAGATCGCTGCACCAGATGATGCGTGTTTCGGGAAAAAGCGTCCGCAGATGCTCCACCGCATTCAACCCTTCTACTCCCGGAAGTGCGATCACAGTGCTGGTTGGCGCATTTACACGCGCCACATCAAAGAACAACTCCTGCCCACGGTAACAGTCCATTTTGGGAAACAGACCGCGTTCAAAGCAGAACCGTGAAAGCTGCTCTATATAAAAGGCTTCCTGTGTTTCACTATTTGTCAGCACGGCAATGTGGTACACAGCACTCCCTCCTTTCTGCCGTCATTGATGCTTTCTGCTTGTCAGTATACGGATATGCAAACGCTTTTCAAGCCGTTTGGCACGAAACCCTTAATTCCGTCACGAAATCTGAGTTTTTCACTGTGCCGGTGTTGGACAGGTATGATATAATTTAGTCACTGGAATTTTTTACAAAGGAGTCAGTCCGATATGAGGATAGCAATAGTGGATGATATCGAGACCGAACGTGCGCTGTTGAAAATGCGGCTTGAGCGACAGCTGAGCTTGTACGGTGTAGAGACGGAGATCTTAGAATTTGATAGCAGCGAGAGCTTTCTCGCAGCAGAAAAAGAACGGCACTTTACTGTGGCATTTCTGGACATTTACATGAAAGGATTAAGCGGCATGGATGCCGCAAAGGAACTTCGGAAGACGGATGCAGACTGCTTTCTGATCTTCACCACAACATCTACCGATCATGCACTGGAGGGCTTTCAGGTGCGGGCATTTCACTACCTCGTGAAGCCCTTTTCCGAGGGAGAACTTGCCGCTCTGCTTGCTGAAATGCTCACTAAACTTCCGCGTCCGGAGCCGATTTTGACGGTGAAAGTCAGTGGCAGCGACGTTCGCCTTCGCTATAGGGACATTATCTTTGCCGAGCATTTTGCTCATATGATCAACATCCGCACGACTGCCGGTAAAACGCTTGCCACGCGGCAAAGCTTTAAGGCATTTACCGAGCCGCTGAAAAAAGATCCACGCTTTTTTGTCTGCGGCCGCGGTACGATTGTCAATTTAGAACATGCCGCTGATTTTCAGGCCGCTGCTTTCTGCATGACCGACGGCAGCCGCGTATATGTCAACCAGGAACTTTTGAAGCCTGCCAGGCAGGCGTTTATGGAATTTCTGCTGCAAGGGGGTGTATGAGATGAAAGATATTCTGCGTCCGATCCTGGAGTTGTCCGTCGTACTCCCCGGTCTTTTACTTGCATATTTCCCTGTAAAATCCTATCTGAAGCAGTCCCCCGGAAAACTTGCCGCCCGGATTCTCCCACTGATGGCAGGATTGTGTATCGGTGCTGGGATCATCTGCTATCAGCTTCATGCTTCCACTGCGTCTGCCCTGGCAGGGATCACATTGCTTGCAATTGGGCTATATACCGGAACACTCCAAATCTCCCTCTGGAAATCCGGAACAATTGCACTGACTGTCTGCGCAGTATTTGCATGCATCAACAGCTTGTCCCGGGCTATCAGTGCTGCGATTGTTCTGCATAAGCAGCTGCCATCGGACGAACCGTGGTTCTGCCTTGCAGCCTGTGTATTTTATAATGTTGTTTGCTGGATTTTGGTGCTGACAGCGTTCTATCCGTCAACCCATGCAGTTCGTGTGATGGTCGAGGATGATAATTTTGCGCAAACATGGTATGTGTTCTGGGTTTTGCCGCTGGTGTTCATTTTTTTGAACCTTTTTATGATTCCGCGCTATCAGACGACACTCAGGACCGGTCGTGTATTGCAGGGATATATTGTGATAAGTATTGCACTTCTTTTGCTTTTGCTCTGGTTCAACGCAATTTTCCTGCTAATGGCCACCAGTCTCAACCGCAACGCGAGATTACAGCAGGAAAACCAGCTTCTTTTCCTGCAGCAGCAACGCTATGAGAATCTCAAAACCGCCATCGAAGAAGTGCGGCAGGCGCGGCATGATATGCGCCATCAACTGAATCAAATTTCCGCACTGGCTGAGACCGGCGATATGGAGGGATTGAAAAGCTACCTTGAAAAAACCATTTCCCGCATCCCGAATCTCGGTATACACTTCTGCGAAAACCGCGCAGCAGATAGCGTCATCGGCTATTATTGTGCCCTGGCAAAGCGCGAAGACATTCCCTTTTGTGCAAAGCTCGATCTGCCGCAGACTCTTCCGGTCGATGAGATCAACATGTGTCTGGTCTTGTCCAACTTGTTGGAAAATGCGCTCGAAGCCAGTATCCGCACTGCACCAGACAGACGGCAGATCAAAATCACTGCATACCTGCATGCCGGGCGGCTGCTTCTGATCGAAGTTGAGAATGCCTATGACGGCGAAATCAGGGAGAAGGACGGTGTTTTTCAATCCTCCAAACGAAAGGGAAACGGCGTCGGCATCCAGTCTATCCAACATATTGCAGAAAAAAGCGGCGGTGCAAGTACGTTTGCCTGTCAGAATGGTGTTTTCTCCGCTAAAGTTATGCTCTGCGGATAAATGCACGCAGGATAAGCCCTTTGTGCTGATGAGTGTGGCAGAGGGAGAAGGTACCCTGAACGGAACCCGCCTGAGCCGCTTATTTTTCATCAATCCGTTCGAATTTAAAAACATTCAGCGTATCCACATCCGGGCAGGCAAAGATAGCGGTTCCCTTCGGATTTCCGGGGATTTCTCCACCGTACCGGAGAATGTCTACATAAGGGAATGCCACATGCATTGCCATGGGGCATAAGTTACCGCGTTCTGTGTCAAAATCGTAAGAATCGCCGATTTTATGTCCCCTGTGGCAGCCTTTTGTTCCTTTTTGGTCAATTAATGTAATCTGAATTCTGGGTCTGCTCATTCGTCCAATACCTCCAGACAGGTTTCTAAGGGAATTCCCTTGAATTTATCTGCATTCTCGCTGCAGAAATCCGTGATCATCTGCGTCTGTTCTTTGGATACGATAAAACCGGTGGAGATGGCATCAAACTGAAAATCAAGGGCTTTCCATACACCCAAAGTGTTCTTCATATACTGTGTGGTATCCAGAATGTCGAATTTTCCATAATCCAAAGTATTGGATACGATTGCTGTGGGGAGATTGTAAGTCTCGTATTTCAGATAGGACAAGTTTTCTCCTGTGCTCTCTGTAGTTTGCCGGACTTGCATTTTTTGATGAGGACACGCTCCCCGAAAATCTTGCGGTGGAAAAATGCACCAGGGAACAGATACTGATGTGCTTTGAGGCACTGCGGAATCCGAATGCGCCGACCGCGTTTGACTAAAGTGTATTAAGCTGTTTTGCTTATGTGATAAAATCATCAAGATTCAATGAAAAGAGGGATTGATTTCTCAACCCCTCATAGTGTATAATCTACTTAGAAAGGTGGTCGGAAGTGAAGATTCCGATTTGCCCTCAGTTAAATGTTAGAAAAGAAATAGCATTCACTTTGGTCGGTGGGATGCTATTTCTTTTTGTTATTATCGTCACCATGTCTGTCGATGTATGATAGAGCTGCAAAGACAACTAACAACAGAGTAAGTACTTCCATTGTATTCATGGGCATCCCCTCCTTTGTATTACTAGAGGGCATCTAACAATCGGAAAATCGCATCCGCTTTCGTTTCGATTACACAATAACATTATAACATAAATCGAACAAATGTTCAACTCGAAATATGGTGTCTTTCGGTGCAGTCTATCGATTCACTATGAAGTGATTGATACCGCCTTGTCTATGGTATATACTATGAATATACCGTATGCAAGGAGGCTTTTTTTATGATAATCTATGATTTATCATAGATTATCATAAAAAGACATTGATTAAAAAATAGACAGTAAAAGAGTGAGTTATATTATGGATACCATCAGAGGAAAATTTTTCAAACAGCATTTATTATCGGATCAATTTCTGGATCTGATTGAGAAAAACAAGCGCCCCATGGATGAACTGATGTCGTATTATCAGTGCGCCATCATGGAGGTGGAGACGAAATTCAAAGTATTGAATCAGGAGTATTCCCTGGAATACGATCGGAATCCCATCGAAGGGATCAAGACCAGAGTCAAATCGTATGACAGTATTCTGCGTAAGATCCGCCGGAAAAATATTCCCATGACGCTGGAAGGCATCGAAGAGAATATCCGCGATATCGCCGGGATCCGGGTTATCTGTTCCTTCCCGGATGATATCTACGAACTGGCGGAAAGCTTTTTACGCCAGGATGACATTACCCTGATCGAGCGCAAGGATTATATAAAGAATCCTAAGGAGAGCGGTTACCGCAGCCTCCATCTGATCGTGCAGGTGCCGATCTTTTTACAGAATACGAAGAAGCTGGTCTATGTGGAGGTACAGTTCCGTACGATAGCCATGGATTTCTGGGCGAGCCTGGAGCACAAGCTGCAGTATAAGAAAAACATTCCGGAGAGTCAGGCAAAGTTCCTGAAGGACGAGCTGTATGACTGTGCGCAGCAGAGTGCGGCACTGGATAAGCGGATGCAGAATATCCGGAATGTCATTGCGGAGAGTGAGACTAAGGAAGAGGAAAAACAGGATTTCCTGCCGATCTTTTTGCGGGAAAACAAAGGGTAATTACGTAGCCTGAAGGTATGTAGATGATGGAAAGGCGAGAAGAATTGTATGAAGATCAGAGATATTTTGAATAAAGATACAGCAACGATCTCTTTTGAGGTATTTCCTCCGAAGAAGAGCACGGATTTCGGAAATGTGGAGGCAGCAGCACTGGGGATCGCGGCATTGCAGCCTGCTTATATGAGCGTGACTTATGGCGCCGGCGGCAGTACCAAGGGACATACCATTGCTTTGGCAGGAGAGATTCAGAAGCAGTACAATGTGCCTACCGTGGCGCATCTGACCTGTGTTTGTGCTGACAGGAGCAGTATCGGCGTAGCTCTTACAGAAATGCAGGCAGCAGGGATCGAGAATATTTTAGCTCTGAGAGGAGATATTCCCAAGGATTTCGACGGAGAAGTATTTACGGATTTTACGCACGCCTCCGATCTGGTGCGTTTTATTAAAGAAAACGGAGATTTCTGCGTGGGTGGCGCCTGCTACCCGGAGGTGCATCCCGATTCTGCTAACAAAAATGCGGATATTCAGGGACTGAAGGCGAAGGTGGATGCCGGATGTGAGTATCTGACGACCCAGATGTTCTTCGACAACAATATCTTCTTCAACTTCATGTACCGTGTGCGGGAGGCAGGGATTACCGTGCCCATCGTTCCCGGCATCATGCCCATCACCCGTGGCGTGCAGGTGAAGAATGCCGTAAAACTGTCCGGTTGTAATGTGCCGGAACGATTCAAAAATATCGTAGACCGCTTCGGAGACAATCCGGAAGCCATGAAACAGGCAGGCATTGCCTATGCCACCGATCAGATCATCGATCTGCTGGCCAACGGCGTAAAACATATCCATGTATATTCGATGAATAAACCGGATGTGGCGGCCGGGATCCAGAGGAATCTGTCGGAGATTCTGAAGGCCTGAGATAATGAACGCAAGTGAGCCAATACATTGACAGATGAAAAAGATGTACTATTATCTAAAGCAGAGAATAGTACATCTTTTTATGTAGTGCTGAGGAAAGAAGCAGAATTGATGGGTGACGTGAGAAGGGCAGGATTTGTCAATGTGGCAAAATGTGTGGAAGAAGGAGCAGGAGAAGATGAAACAGATATCTGAGGCAGTGAAAAAGGATCAGATCCTGTATTATTTCAAAACCCAGTGGCCGGTGCTGCTGGCAGTCACGTTCTCCGGTCTGATCTATAATCTCGGACTGCTGGCAGGACCGTGGTTTGAGGGCCGGATGACGGGATGCCTGGTGGACATTCTGAGCGGGAACGCCGGATACCGGGATATGCTGGTGCTGGTGTCCGCATATGTGGTATCCATTGCCATCGTGCAGGTTTCCCGCTATGTCAAGCGTTTCTATGTGCGGCGGTTTGCCAATAATATAAATAAAGATATGAAAGAGACGCTGTATGACAGCCTGGTGCACAGAAGCCGTGCCGAACTGGAAGAAGAGGGTGCTGGAAATGTCATGACCAAGGCAATCCTGGATGTGGATGACTGCGCGGAGGGGATGAGGAAATTTACCACAGAGATCTTCGATACCGGTGTGGCACTGGCAGCATATGTGGGAATGTTGTTATTCTATGACTGGCGGCTGGCAATCTTAGGTATGCTGTTTTTACCGGTATCTTATGTGCTGGCGGAGAAGATGAAGCGTAACGTGCAACGCACCGGAGCTGCTTATAAGGAAAAGTCCGGAGATTTAAGTGCCGCAACACTGGACAGAGCCACCAATGCGGTTACTTACCGTGTCTATGGCAGAGAAAAAGAGCGGAAGCAGGCCTACGAAGCGAACCTTACCGCTTATGAGAAATCCGCTGTGAAGGCCAATATCTGGAGTACCGCGTTTCCCCCGCTGTACCGGATCATCTCCATGACAGGCGTACTGTTTATCCTGTATTTCGGCAGCAGAAATGTGCTTGGAACCGGCTGGAAAATATGGGATGTGGCAGCCTTTACCACGTTTTTATCCTGTTTTTTGAAGTTAGCCGTGAAATCTTCTCATGCCGCGAAGCTATTCAATGCAGTACATAAAGCCCAGGTCTCCTGGAAGCGCATTAAGCCACTGATGAAGGAAACCACTTATGAGGACGATAGCCTGGTACAGGAGCCGGGAACGCTGGAAGTATCCCATGTAAGCTTTGCTTATCCCGGCGGAGAGAAGATCTATGAGGACTTCAATCTGTCCGCTTTCCCGGGACAGATCATCGGTGTCACCGGAGCAGTGGCGTGTGGTAAGTCCACATTGGGTAAGACCTTCCTCTGTGAATACCCTTACGAAGGAAGGATCTGTTTCCACGGCAAAGAATTATCCGGGATGACCAAGGCAGAGCAAAACGGCATGGTGGGATATTTAGGACATGATCCGGAGCTGTTCAATGATAGTGTCCGTAACAATATACTGCTGGGCGATGATGACGATCCGGAGAAGTATCTGAAGGCAGTCTGTTTCGACGGTGAAGTGGCAGAGATGGAAGAGGGTATGGACACCATTGTGGGAAATGGTGGCGTCCGCCTCTCCGGTGGACAGGCACAGCGGCTGGCATTGGCGAGAACCCTGTGCCATAAGCGTCCGGTCCTGATCCTGGACGATCCTTTTTCCGCACTGGATCGCAAGACGGAGGAAGAGGTTTTTGCCAATCTGCGGAAGTTTACAGCGGACAGCATCGTGATCCTTTTGTCCCACAGACTCTATATGTTCCCCCAAATGGATCAGGTGCTGTGGATGGAGGATGGAAAAGTGACCGCAGGAACCCACGAACAGATCCTTGAAAAGTTCCCGGAGTATGCGAGACTGTATGAAGCACAGGCGGATGGCGCTGATGCACACAGTACGCAGGAGGGAGGTCCGGATCATGCAGAAAAATAAACAGATGCAGAAAAATAAGAGACAGAATGTGAAAAATGTCCGCAGCGTGATCCGGCAGACTGTGACAGGCTATGCAGGGCTGTCACTGGGAATCCTGTTGGCAGTCACAGGTGCCATCGTAACCGCGCTTCTGCCGCCCTGGATCCTGGGAAGTATCGTGGATACAATCACCGCAGGAAACGCAGTTCCGGTTGCATTGGTGATACTGTATTTTGCCTTTACGGTGCTCACCGGGCTGACCGAAAGCCTTCGGGAAGGTCTGCTGACGGTCTTCGGTCAGAAGATCACGCATGCACTGCGGAGCAGCATGATGGAGAAATATACGAACCTGACGGCAGGGGAACTGACGAAACAGGAGCCCGGTACGATCGTATCCCGGTTCGTAGGAGATGTGGATACGGTGGAGAACCTGTTTACCTCCGGAATCATCAGCATGTTCGCCGATGCCTGTAAGATTATAAGTATCCTGGTGGTGATCTGGTTAAAAAACAGAGGACTGGCGATCGTACTTTTGATCCTGCTGCCATTTCTGTATTGGTTCACCCGGACGGTGCAGAAAAACATGCTGAAAGCCCAGATCGAGAACCGTCGTGCTGTGGGCAGAGCCTCCGGACATGTGCCGGAGACGCTGCACAATATCCGCACCGTTCATACGCTGGGAAAAGAGCGCTATATGGAGGAACGGTATGATGAATATATTGCGGAGAGTTATCGCGCGGTAGATCGCACGAATTTCTATGATGCTATTTATTCCCCGGTGATCCTGATCCTGAATGCTATCGTGGTGGCGGTTGTGATGCTGTTTTCTGCCTCCGGTAATGCAAAGGTGTTGACACTGTTCGGTATGTCTGCCGGTACAGCGGTAGCGGTAATTAACTATATCTCCCAGATCTTTACCCCAGTGGAGAGTCTGGGAATGGAGATCCAGACCATACAGTCCGCCGTTGCGGGCGTGCACCGGATCAATGAATTCTATGCGTTAGAGGAATTGCCGGAGAAAAATTCCGGGGAAAAACCGGCAGAACCACGGAATAGATCGGAAAATCCTTTTGTGGAACTGCAAAACGTGACCTTTGCTTATGAGGATGACAGCCGTAAAATCCTGCATCACTTAAGCTTCAAAGTGTATCCCGGAGAACAGGTGACACTGTCCGGAAGAACCGGAGCAGGGAAGAGTACGGTCTTCAAACTGTTGTTGGGACTTTATCAGCCGGGAGAGGGTAAAGTGCTGATTCAGGGAAGAGATGCTTTTCAGATTCCGGAAAATGAAAAGCGCAGCCTGTACGGCTATGTGGAGCAGACTTTTCACAGAGTACCCGGTACCGTGAAGGAGCAGATCACGCTGTATGACGATTCTTTTACTATGGAAGAGGTACGGGAGGCTGCAACAATTGCGGGACTGGATGCAACGATAGAACAGCTGGAAAAAGGCTATGACACGATCTGTACTTCGGAGATCTTCTCGCAGGGGCAGTGGCAGCTGTTATCCATTGCCAGAGCCGCCGTGGCGAAGCCTAAGCTCCTTCTGTTGGATGAGATTACGGCAAATCTGGATGCCCAGACCGAAGAAGAGGTGCTGCAGGCACTGAAGAGGGCTTCCGAAGGACGTACCGTAATCTCGATTTCGCATAGAGTGAACGCGGAGACAGGACGGATCATTACATTTTAATCCATCCAAATGCATTTGCCACGGAGCTTAATAAAATAATCGCAGCAAATACCGGGCAGAGATACTTGATCATGAAATTGAATATCTTTTTGCGGCGGAAAGCGGCTTCTCCGTGCATGACTTCTTCTTCCACAGCCTTTACTCCGATGACGCGGGATACCAGCAGACAGATGGTGATGGCAGCGATAGGCATCATTACGGAGTTGGTCAGGAAATCGAAGAAATCAAGGAACTGCATGCCGATGATCTTCACAGCACCGAGCGGTCCGTAACCCAGTGAGGATAACGTTCCCAGTGCCAGCATGATCACACCCATGATCACGGTAGATTTTTTACGACCCCAGCCAAGCTCGTCCTCGAAAGTAGACACAGCACTTTCGGTAAGTGCAATGGAGCTGGTCATGGCTGCAAACAGTACCAGTACGAAGAACATAATACCTACGAAGGTGCCCATGCCCATGCTGTCGAAGACTTTGGGAAGTGTGATGAACATCAGGGAAGGACCAGCCTGTAAGGTATCGGGATCTCCACCGGAGAATGCGAACACGGCGGGAATGATCATCAGACCTGCCATGATAGCAATGGCGGTATCGAAGATTTCTACATTTTTGGTGGAACCTTCAATGGAGACATCTTTTTTCATATAAGAGCCGAAGGTGATGAGAATACCCATGGCAATGGACAGAGAGTAGAACATCTGTCCCATGGCAGCTACGACTGTCATCCAGGAGAAATTCGCAGGATTCGGGATCAGGAAATACTTCACACCGCTCAGGGCTCCCGGTCTGGTAACAGAATAGACGGTGATGACCACGGAGAGCACTACCAGGATCGGCATCATAATGCGGGATACGCGCTCTATACCGTTGCGGACACCGGCGTAGATGATTCCCAGAGTACACAGAGTGAATACGATAAAGCACAGCTCTGTAGAGACACCATTGGAAATAAACGTGGAAAAATAACCGTCCGCTGCCAGATCATGTCCGTGACCCTTGGCATATTCCACCAGATACTTGATCACCCATCCACCAATGACGGAATAATAAGGAACGATCAGAATAGGAATAATAGCGTTGATCCATCCACCGAAGGACAGCCATTTGGACTTCCCGAAGGTATGAAAGGCACCCACGGGGCTTTTACCTGTCATGCGTCCCAGTGAAGTCTCTGCCACGATCATGCTATAACCGAAGGTCAGCGCCAGGATAATATAGATCAACAGGAAGATACCGCCGCCGTATTTGGCTGCCAGATACGGGAAACGCCAGATATTGCCTAAGCCTACGGATGCTCCGGCAGCCGACAGGACAAAGCCGATCTTGCCGGAAAATGAACTTCTGTTATTATTTTTGTGATTCATAGTTTAAACTCTCCCATAAAAAATTGTCGTAAACAGAATAAGTGTAACATAGAAATAAGGAAAATACAGTACGAAACAGTCTGATTGAGAATTGAAAAATTCGATAATGCAAGAGCAAAAATTGAATGGATGCATTTTAATTTTAATATAAAACAATAATTCTGAGGAAAAATACAGAACTGCTATAAATATAAGCCAGCAATGGCGCTGCTGAATGACGGTGTATCTGGCAATTTAAAGTATATTTTTTCCTGCATTTCGCATACTAACTGCAACGTTAATGATTAGTAATGCGAGATGATGATTTATCTTACGCAATATGTCATGGAGGAAAAAATGATGAAAGCAACTGGAATTGTAAGAAGAATAGATGACCTGGGACGCATCGTGATCCCGAAGGAGATCCGCCGCACGTTACACATCAGAGAGAGTGATCCGCTGGAGATCTTCACCGACAGAGAGGGGCAGGTCATCCTGAAAAAATATTCCCCTATCGGAGAGATGACCACATTTGCCAAACAGTATGCGGAGAGCCTGGCACAGGTGTCGGGACATGCCACACTGATCGCGGACAGAGACCAGTTCATCGCCGTCTCAGGAGGCTGTAAGCAGCTGTTAAATAAATCCGTGAGCCGTCAACTGGAAGAGAAGGTCAATAATAGAGAGACTGTGATTGCCGCAAAAGGAGACCGCAACTATGTCAACATTGCGGAAGACATTGCCGTGGACTATGCCTGGCAGCTGATCACGCCGATCATCTGCGAAGGGGACATCATCGGAAGTGTGATCCTGTTGGAAAATGACGGGAAGAGCAAAATGGGAGAAGTGGAGCAGAAACTGGCTCTGTCTGCGGCAGGCTTCCTGGGCAGACAGATGGAACAATAAATAATTACTTTGTTTATTTACAATTTGGAATAGAAAAGTGCAACCGGTTGCAAAAATCTTTTCCAAAAATGAAGCAAGTATATTGATTTTCAGTTAAATTATCCATATAATAGAATAGAAAAGTGCAACCAGTTGCAAAAATCTATTCCAGGGAGAAAATATATGGATATTCGCAGAGATTTCTATTTGGAAAAGTTAATAAAAAGAAAGAGCAATGGATTAATCAAGGTGATTACCGGTATTCGAAGATGTGGTAAGTCTTATCTGCTGAATAACATTTTCTATCATCATTTGTTAGATTCCGGTGTGAAAGCAGACCATATCATACGGTTTGCCTTTGATTCTGCGGATGATCTTTACCTGATCGGTGAAAGTCTTATTCAGATCGAAAAGGAAAAGCGGGGTGTGGATCCGGAGAAATTTATGGCATATATTCGGTCGAAAACTACAGGAGAGGGAATATATTATCTGCTGTTGGATGAAATTCAGATGCTGGATTGTTTTGAGGCTGTTTTGAATGGATACCTTCGCAAAGAGAATATTGATGTGTTTGTGACGGGAAGTAACGCAAAACTGTTGTCAAAGGATATTGCTACGGAATTTGCAGGCAGGGGTGATGAAATTCATATGTACCCTCTCAGCTTTGCTGAATTTATGTCTGTTTATAACGGAGATAAATATACCGGGTTATCTGAATATATGCTTTACGGTGGAATTCCATTAGTGGTTCTGCGGGATGGTGCCGGGGATAAGGCAACAGCGCTGCAGAATTTATTTAACGAAATTTATATCCGTGATATTACGAAACGGAATCGTATAAAGAATATTGGGGAATTGGAAGATCTGCTAAATATTCTTTCCTCTGCGATCGGTTCGTTGACCAATCCGGAAAAACTAAAGAACACTTTTAAAACCGTGAAGAAATCTAAAATTACTTCTGCAACCATAAAGAAATATTTGGATTACTTTGAAGATTCTTTTTTGATAGAGTCAGCACAGCGTTATGATATTAAGGGAAAGTCATATATAGAGACTCCTAAGAAATATTATTTTTCTGATTTGGGGCTTCGGAATGCCAGAATTCATTTCCGGCAGTTGGAGCAGACACATTCCATGGAAAATGTAATCTATAACGAACTCCGGATGCGGGGATATAGTGTGGATGTAGGTGTTGTCCCTATCGCAGAAAAAGATTTGGAAGGAAAGGTAAACCGCAGGCAGCTGGAAGTGGATTTTGTCTGCAATCTTGGTTCTGCCAGATATTACATTCAATCGGCATATTCTCTTCCGGATGAAACAAAGCGGACGCAGGAAATCCGACCGTTCCGGAAGATTGATGACTCTTTTAAAAAAATTGTCATTACAAAAGATATTGTGCAGCCATATTATGATGAATATGGTATTCTGACAATCAATATTTATGATTTCCTGTTGAATCCGGAATGCCTGCAAGGTTAAAGATAACAAGATCAGAAACAAATAAGAAACGGTCGTAACCGGGTTAAGATACCACCTGGTTACGACCGTTTGTCTTACCGATATATAATTTCTCATCAGCTTCTTTTAATAATGTATGAACATCTTTGTCAGACTCACAGACCAGTCCGAAGGTCATATTTATCTTCACGTGTTGACCTTCATAGAGCGTATCCAGTTCGTGGATTTTGTCCATGAGAAGCTCCAGCTGCTTCCGGGCTTCTGTAAGATCTACATTTTCAAATACCAGTAGAAATTCCTCACCACCCCAACGCGCGGCAAAGCCACGGCGCCACATATGCTGCTTTAGCAGGGCAGAAACATTTTTCAGCACGGCATCCCCGCATTCATGACCGTAGGTATCGTTAACCTTTTTGAAAAAGTCAATATCTCCGATGGCGAGCGCAAAAGAATGGCGGGAGGATCTGGCTTCCTCGAAGATCTGCCGCAGCTTTTTGTCTCCGCTGCGGCGGTTGTACAGCTCGGTCAGGGCATCCTGCTCGATCATGGTACGAAGAGAGCGCTGCATGGACAGGGCACAGCGACCGATATCACCTAATTCATCACTGCGTTTTGTTACGGAATGATCCAGTGTGGCGTTCAGATTCCCGGAGGCTACCTCCGACAGGAAGCTGTGAATATGGAGTAATACAGCCACGAATCTTCTGGTGTAAAAATAGATGCAGACAGCCACGAGAGCCACAAAACCGATGATCAGCCATGTCAGCGGATAGACATAACGTTGAATGGATTGAGATACGGCGGCACTGGATTTTCCTATAAAAAGCATGCCAACTATGCTGCCGTCCTGATTGCGGACAGGACTATAATAGGAAAAATAAGTCTTTCCATTGATCAGAGTGTTGATATAAAAATGATCTTCACCGGTATTCAGGACATCACGGATCACCACATCCGGAGCACCGGAGCCGACAATGCGGTCACCCTGGGCGTTATACAGAGTCGTCAGAATGCGGGTATCCTGATAGAACAGGGTGATGTCCAGTCCGGTATCCTCTTTGAATTGATCAAATAGAGAATATTCACGGGTGATATCTACATCGCCCTTATACAGAAGGTAGGCAACATCACCTTCCAGCCGGTAATCGCCGGGATAGGCAGCGTTCAGAAGTGTAGTGGCACTTTTTGTGGCATCATACAATTCACGTTCCACTTCCTGATACATAGTTTTTGTGAACCATTGGGAAGTGAAAAATAACATGACGATCCCTAGCGCCAGCAGGGGAATCAGACCGATCGCCTGCAGAGTATATGATATTTTACCGCCGCTTCTTTTCGGCGTATTTTGCGTATTTTCCATAGAATCGCTGCCCCTTCCGGTAAGATCGGTACACATATCAGTCTTAAAATAATTATATGAAATAAATGTCGGAAAAGCAAGAAAGAAAAGCTTTCTAAGCAAATCATAACATCCGGCTTGACAACGCAAAAAAATGAGATATATAATAGCGGTATATCAAAAATGCATTGACGAAGAGAGTAACTTTTCCGCAGAAAGGCAAAGCGAGCCGGTGATGGTGAGAGACCGGTGCGAGTAGGGAAAAAGTGAAAATCACTTCTGAGCTGTCAGAACAAAAGCCCAGGTCAGTAGTTCTGAACGGAATCCCGCCGTTACCGGGAAGCATATCACTCCTATATACTATATAATAGGAAGTATGTTGTAAGAGGTGGTTAACGAATGCATGAGCTTCGTCCTGTTACGGGACGGAGCCATTTTTTTTAAGAAAGGAAGCGCACTATGTACAAGCAGGTACCCACAAGCCTGAATTTCGTAGACCGTGAGAAAGCCGTCGAGAAATTCTGGGAAGACAACAACATTTTCAAAAAAAGTATGGAGCATCGTAAGGAAGGCGAAACCTATACCTTCTACGACGGACCGCCTACGGCCAACGGTAAGCCCCACATCGGTCATGTAGAGACCCGTACCATCAAGGATATGATCCCCAGATACCGTACCATGAAGGGATATATGGTTCCCCGTAAGGCAGGCTGGGATACTCACGGACTTCCCGTAGAGCTGGAAGTTGAGAAGCTGCTGGGTCTGGATGGTAAGGAGCAGATCGAGGAATACGGTCTGGCACCTTTCATCGACAAATGTAAAGAGAGCGTCTGGAAATACAAGGGAATGTGGGAAGATTTCTCCCGTACTGTTGGTTTCTGGGCTGACATGGATAACCCTTATGTTACCTACGATGACAACTTCATCGAGTCCGAATGGTGGGCACTGAAGACCATTTGGGATAAGGGACTTCTGTACAAGGGTTTCAAGATCGTTCCCTATTGCCCTCGCTGCGGAACCCCGCTGTCCAGCCACGAAGTGGCACAGGGCTATAAGGCAGTCAAAGAGCGTTCCGCTATCGTACGTTTCAAGGTAAAGGGCGAGGATGCATATTTCCTGGCATGGACCACCACCCCCTGGACTCTTCCTTCCAACGTGGCACTGTGCGTGAACCCGGAGGAGACCTACCTGAAGGTGAAGGCTGCCGACGGTTATACCTATTATATTGCAAAGGCACTGGCTGACAAGGTTCTGGGACGTCTTGCAGAAGAAGGCAAGGATGCTTACGAAGTACTGGAGACTTATGTTGGTAAAGATCTGGAGTACAAGGAGTACGAGCCTCTGTACAAGTGTGCGGGAGATGCCGCTGAAAAGCAGAAGAAAAAGGCACATTTCGTA
>ENA-OPRV01000356-OPRV01000356.1-human-gut-metagenome-genome-assembly--contig:-NODE-356-length-32341-cov-5.008765_pt1 | contig 32341 bp, 28 predicted proteins | sample MGYA00241896_ERZ501886 | MGnify/ENA primary metagenome ERZ501886 (study PRJEB25962, sample SAMEA2042452) | human gut metagenome | biome: human gut; feature: human-associated habitat; material: faeces... | reverse complement strand
GTAAACCTTCGAAATTTGCATTTGCATCTGACGAAAAATCCATTCGTCAGCCGACCACCTCATTTGTGCGGTGTTACCCTTGCACAAATCCCCCAAATATGATAGAATACCCCCTGACAAGGGGGACTGAACAGTGGCAAGCGCCTATTCTTTTAGCGACGTAACCATCTTTTACAGCGAAAAAGAGCTGATGAACAACGTTTTCCTGACCATCTCCGAGGGCGACCGAATCGGCGTTGTCGGCCGCAACGGCGCGGGAAAATCCACCTTTCTGCGCCTGCTCAGCGGGAAGGAAGAGCCCGATCATGGCGAAATCAGCGTCAAGCGCGGCATGTCCGTGGCGTATCTGCCGCAAACACCGGTGCTCCGCGAGGACGATACCATCACCCAGGCGGCGCTGGATTATCTGCCCGCGCGGCAGGGGGAAGACCCATCCTCCGCCGCTTATGAAGCGCAGACCATCCTCACGCAGCTGGGCTTTGCTGATTTGAATCAGCCAGTGCGGGAACTTTCCGGCGGGCAGAAGATGCGCGTGGCGCTCGCGGGCGCACTCTGCCGCAAGAGCGACGTGCTGCTCCTTGACGAGCCGACCAACCACATTGACCTTGACATGGCGCAGTGGCTGGAAGACCGGCTGCTCAAGTACCGCGGGACGCTGATTGTCGTCACCCATGACCGTTACCTGCTTGAACGCGCGTTCAGCCGCATCTTTGAGGTCGGCGACGGCAAGGTGGAAATCTACAACACGACGTACTCCGGCTATTTGGAGGAACGCGCTCAGCGCGAGGAAATGGAAGCTGCCACCCTGCGCAAGAATAAATCCCTCTACCGCAAGGAATTGGCATGGATTCGCCGCGGCGCGCCTGCCCGCTCCACAAAGGCGAAGGGGCGCATCCAGCGCTTTGACGCGGTGGCGGAGGCCATCAAAGAAGCGCCGCCGGAAGCCGAACTTACCATGAAATCCGTCGCCAGCCGACTGGGCAAGAAGATTCTCTCGTGGGAGAACCTGTCCATCGGCTACGGCGAAAACACACTCGTGCGCGACTTCTCCTATACGCTCCTGCGTGATGATCGGCTGGGTATTATTGGCGGCAACGGCGCAGGCAAGACGACGCTCCTGCGTACGCTCTGCGGCGAGCTTCCGCCCCTCTCCGGTGTGATTGAGAAGGGGGATACTGTCCGCATCGGGTATTTCGCGCAGCACTGTCCCGCGCTTGATCCCGACACACGCATCATTGACGCCGTGAAGGATGTTGCCGTCCACGTCTACACGCCCGATGGGGATTTGTCCGCGTCGCAAATGGCGGAAACGTTCCTGTTCCCATCGCAGATGCAGTATCAGAAGGTGTCCAGCCTGTCCGGCGGCGAACAGCGGCGGCTGTACCTCCTGCGTATCCTGATGGCTGCCCCGAACGTGCTGATTCTCGACGAGCCGACGAACGACCTTGACCTCGCGACGCTCAACATTCTGGAAGACTACCTTGATTCCTTCCAAGGTGCGATTATCGCCGTCAGCCACGACCGCTACTTCCTCGACCGCATTACGACGCACTTGTTTGCCGTGGAGGATGCGCACATGGTGCCCTACATCGGCGGCTACCAGAGCTACCTCGACGCGCAGGAAGCGAAAGCGGAAGCTATGGCGGATATGAAGCAGCCCGCCGCGGCAAAGCCGAAAGACACCCGTGTGCGCGTGCAGACGCAGCTGAAATTCTCCTACAAGGAACAGCGCGATTTCGACACGATTGAGAACCGCGTGGCGGCGCTGGAGGAGAAATTAGCACAGATGGAGAAGGAAATCGCCGCGAATGCCAGCGATTACACAAAAGTGACGGAATTGATGGACACGCAGGCGAAAACCCAGCAGGAACTCGACGAAGCCACGGAGCGCTGGCTGTTTTTGCAGGAAAAGTGGGAGCAGATTCAGGCACAGAAAGGGTAATACTATTTCCAGATTCAACTGCACCATCTGCTTGCGCCTTTTCCATTCTGGCGTCCGTTCATTCCACTTAGCGTAGCGCTGCTACGCTGCGTTTCATTCACGTTAGCCAGAATGAAAAATTCGCGGCGCATCTTGGTGCATTTTTATCTGGAAATAGTATAAGACAATCAAAATAAGCACCTTGATGCATTCAGCTGCAATCAAGGTGCTTTCTTTACCTTACAAACTGCTCTTCGCTGCCGCGGTGGATGATGAGGTGCCACTCCTTCGTCGCGTTTGTTTCCCAGCGGAAACCAGCGCCAATTTGCGTCACGCGGTAGAATGTGCCGTCGGCAAGCGTGCATTCAGTCGTGAAATCCGGCTGAAACCAGTGCAGGACGACCCGGTCGGCATCGTCTGCGTCGGTTGTGCGGTCGTTCACGCCGACGGGGAACAGCGCGTTTTCGCGAATCAGCACGGGCAGGGCATTGTAGCCGCGAATCTGGCGGCAGCGCCCTGTCCAGCACAGACCGGACAACTCCGCCCACAGCCCGTCTGGGAGCGAGGCATCAATCGTGCCTTCGTCGGACAGACGCAGCACGAGCAGGTCATCCCCGATGCGAACGCCGCCGTCCAGCGGGAGAATCGCGCGTCCGGGACGCAGGTACGGCAGGAACGATAATTGCAGGCAGGTGTATTTGCGGATGACGTTGCCCGGCTGCGCGTCGCCGGAAAGGTGACGCAGGAGCAAATCCGCCGGAAGCGGCTGACCGGGTTGCATCAGCGCATACGCCGCGCGGAAGAGGAATGCGGCGCGAGTGTCCGGACAGTCTGCAAACAGCGGCGCGGGGGCGTCCGTGAAGCCGGAGAAGGGAATTTCCTGCGCGGACAGCAGGGATGAAATCGACTGCCGCAGGGCAGAATCCTGCGACGGGTCAGAGACGATCAAACCGAATTGCTTCATTTCATATCCTCCAAAATGCGGCGGAGCGCGCGGACTTCCCGGCGGCGCAGGCGCTTTCCGCGGTGCAGGATGTACCAGCGCAGACGGAAGCGGTTTCGCCGGGTGAACACGGGGGTGACGCGGCGGCGGTGGAAGCGGTCGGACAGGCGGACAATTGTGCCCTCGCGGATGAACAGCACGCACCCCTTGACCGGGCAGGGGACACCCGCCTCCGCCAAAGCGCGGGCAAGCGTCTGCGCGTGGGTCGTCACCTGCATGGCGGGATTGTAGAATGTCAGCTCTGCGCCGTTTTTGCGGGTGAGCAGCAAATCATGGTCGGACAAATCGCCCGTGACCGTCCCAGCGTGATTTTTCACCTCGATGACCGTTGCCCCGCGGCGGCACAGCGCCACCAAATCGCATTCGCTGCGATTCCCCGCGTGGACGATGCGGTTCGGATACAGGTGCACGCGCCCCGGCAGCCGGCTGAGCAGCGCGCGGGCGTCCTCTTCTCCGCGGATGCCGGAGGAAACGAGCGTCGCCGCATACTTCGCGCCGCGCGCCCGCCGCTTGAGGTGCAGGGAAATCAGCACGGGCAGGGAAATCATCAGCAGCATCAGCACCAGCAGAATCCAGCCCTGCGTTTGCGCGTCGAAGCGCACCCCCAGCGTCTCCTTCAGCGGCGGAAACCACCATGGCGCACTGGCAGCGCAAATTCCCCAGCAGACAGGCGGCACAATCACTGCGCGGAATGCCAAGCGCTTCTGTCGGCGGCGGAGGGCTTGCAGTTTTTGCGTCTGCCCTTCGCTGCCGGAATGGAAAGTTGCCATAAACAGCTCCTGTTCGTATGTGTTCGGGTTCGATTCATAGAATACGACGCGAAAGGGGCAAAATCCTGCCGAATGCAATTGACATTTTGGCGGCGGACTGGTATAATTGCGTTGTCATTGGGCGATGAAGGACAGGGCGAACAGGACAGCGGCTGTCAGAGAGGGAGTCATCGGCTGAAAGCTCCCGCCGAAAACCGTTCGCCGGACAATCCGGAGCTTCCCGGCGAGAGCCGGGCGCGTTCCTCGCGTGACAGGGGAGAATGAGGCGCGGGTTTTTCCGCGCGAAAATGGGTGGCACCGCGAATCTTTTCGCCCCATGCAGCATTTGACGGCTGGTATGGGGCTTTTTGTGTCCTGTATCACCCAAACAGAAGGAGGAATACCATCAATGCTGACGCAAGCACCCCGCGGCACAAAGGATGTGCTGCCGGCTGATTCCTACCGTTGGCAGTACGTTGAGAGCAAGATGCGCCAAGCGGCGGCGGAAGCGGGTTTCCGCGAAGTCCGCACGCCCGTGTTTGAGCATACCGAGCTGTTTCTGCGCGGCGTGGGCGATACCACGGACATTGTGCAGAAGGAAATGTACACCTTCAAGGACAAGGGCGACCGCTCCATTACGCTCAAACCCGAAGGCACGGCGGGCGCGGCGCGCTGCCTGCTGGAGAATAATCTCTATGCCGACACGCTGCCCTGCAAAATGTACTACCTGAACGCCCCGATTTTCCGCTATGAGGCGCCTCAAAGCGGCCGCCTGCGCGAGCATCACCAGTTCGGCCTGGAATGCTTCGGCGCACGGGATGCTTCGGCGGACGCGGAGCTGATTTTGCTGGCGTACCGTCTGCTGAGCGGACTGGGCGTGAAGAACCTGTCCGTCAACATCAACTCCATCGGCTGCCCGAACTGCCGCCCGAAGTACCATGCGACGCTCAAATCGTTCCTGTCCGGGCGCATTGGCGAAATGTGCAGCACCTGCCAGACACGCTTTGACCGCAACCCCCTGCGCGTGCTGGACTGCAAGGAAAAGCACTGTCAGGAACTTGTGGCGGATGCGCCGTCCATGCTGGATTTGCTCTGCGACGACTGCAAGGCGCACTTTGCCCAGCTGCAGTCCTACCTTGACGCGGCGCACATCCCGTACCAGATTGACCCGCGCATCGTCCGCGGTCTGGATTACTACACCAAGACCGTCTTTGAACTGATTACCAAGACTGAAAATGGCAACCTGACCGTCTGCGGCGGCGGGCGCTATGACAATCTGGTGGAGGAGCTCGGCGGTCCGTCGCTGCACGCGGTGGGCTTCGGCATGGGCATCGAGCGCGTGCTGATGCTGCTGGACAGCGAAGGCGTGGTCATCCCGAAGCCAACGCTTTACGATGTGTTCGTCACCTACATGGGCGCGCATCAGGTGGAAGCGTTCTCGCTGGTGCAGAAACTGCGCGACGCGGGCTTGAAGGCAGATATGGATCATACGGGTCGGAGTTTGAAAGCCCAGTTCAAGTATGCCAATAAGATGGGCGCAACGCTGACGGCGACGCTGGGCGACGAGGAAATCGCCAGCGGCGTGGTGAAGGTCAAGAACATGGCGACGAAGGAAGAGCAGACCATCGCGCTGGATAATATCGCCGATGGCATCCGCAACATGCTGGGTTAACCCACGAAGCGCAGCTTCGCCGTTCCCCCAATCAGCACGCGGAAGAAGTAAGAAAAAGTCACCAATTCAATCGCGCGAACGGGAGTCCAGAGGGTCGAAGACCCTTTGGCAGGTCAAGGGCAGCGCCCTTGCGTCTCCCCCAATCAACACGCGGAAGAAGTAAGAAGAAGTCACCAACTCAATCGCGCGAACGGGAGTCCAGAGGGTCGAAGACCCTTTGGCGGGGTCAAGGGCAGCGCCCTTGCGTCTCCCCCCAATCAACACGCGGAAGAAGTAAGAAGAAGTCACCAACTCAATCGCGAAAACGGGAGTCCAGAGGGTCGAAGACCCTTTGGCGGGGTCGAGGGGCAGCGCCCCTCGCGTCTCCCTTTCGCCACTAAGAAAGGAGCTGCAAATATGCAGAACCGTACCCATACATGCGACGAACTGCGGCTGTCGGACGCGGGTAAGCGCGTGCAGCTGTCCGGCTGGATGGATAGCGTGCGCATCGTCAGCGCGAATCTCGCGTTCGTCATCCTGCGCGATTTCTATGGCACGACACAGATCGTTATTGATGACGAGGAGCAGATGAAAATCATCCGCAGCCTCAACAAGGAGAGCGTCATTTCCGTGACCGGCATCGTGCGCGAGCGCGACAACAAGAATCCGAAAATTCCCACGGGCGATATTGAGGTGGAGCCGGAGAAAATCGACGTGCTGGGGCGCTGCCGCTACAATGAGCTGCCGTTCCAGATTAACCGCTCCCGCGAGGCGGACGAGAGCATCCGCCTGAAGTACCGCTATCTCGACCTGCGCAACCCCGATGTGAAGAAGAACATCGTCATGCGCTGCAACGTCGTCACCGCCCTGCGCCAGGCGATGAACGAGCACGGCTTCCTTGAAATCACCACGCCTATCCTGACGGCTTCGTCCCCTGAGGGCGCGCGCGATTACCTCGTTCCGGCGCGTAAGCATCCGGGCATGTTCTACGCCCTGCCGCAGGCGCCCCAGCAGTTCAAGCAGCTGCTGATGACCTCCGGCTTCGACCGCTACTTCCAGATTGCCCCCTGCTTCCGCGACGAAGACGCGCGCGGCGACCGCAGCCCGGGCGAATTCTATCAGCTGGATATGGAAATGGCGTTCGCGACGCAGGAGGATGTGTTCAGCGTCCTTGAAGATGTGCTGCCGCCCATTTTCGCCAAGTACGGCACATACAACACCGCGTCCAGCGCGCCCTTCAAGCGCATTGCCTACAACGACGCGATGGAGCGCTACGGCTCGGATAAACCCGACCTGCGCATTGATCTGGAAGTGCAGGATGTGACCGACCTCATCGGTAGCTGCGGCTTCCAGCCCTTTGAGGGCAACACCGTCAAGGCGGTTGTCGTCAGCGACATGACCGCGACCCGCAAACAGATTGACAAGCTCTGCGCGGATGTCGAGGTGGTGACGGCGAATAAGGTCTACTGGTTCAAACTCGACGAGAAGGGCGAAATCGCCGGCGGTATTGCGAAGTTCGTCAAGGAGCAGAAGGATGAACTGGTCGAAAAGCTGGGTCTGAAGCCGAACACGTTCGTTGGCCTGACCTGCGGCAAGAAGCTGGCGGCGCAAAAGACCGCGGGCGTGTTGCGCCGTCTGGTCGCTGATCTCTGCCCGGCGCATATCGACCGCGAAAAGTACGAATTCTGCTGGATTGTCGATTTCCCGATGTACGAAATCGGCGAAGAATCCGGCGAACTCGAATTCTGCCATAACCCCTTCTCCATGCCCAACGGCGGTCTGGAGATTCTGCAAAAAGCGGCGGCGGGCGAGGTTGACCCGCTGACCATCACGGCGTACCAGTACGACTTGGTCTGCAACGGCGTGGAGCTGTCCTCCGGCGCTGTCCGCAACCATGACCCGGAAATCATGATTGAAGCGTTCAAGCTCGTCCGGCTGGGCGAAGAGGACGTGAAGGCGAAGTTCCCGGCGATGTACAACGCCTTCTGCTACGGCGCGCCGCCGCACGCGGGCATTGCTCCCGGTGTTGATCGCATGGTGATGCTGCTGGCGGGCGCGGAGACGATTCGCGAAGTCATCCCGTTCCCGATGAACAAGAACGCGCAGGACGTGATGATGGGCGCACCCGGCAAGGTGGATCAGAAGCAGCTGGATGAACTGCATATCGCCTGCACGAAAGTCGAAGAATAACCTGAATGACGGACGGGGAAAATCCTCGTCCGCCTTTTTTCTGCCGAACGGGAAGAAACCCGGATTGAACGCTTGTCAATCCGGCAAAACTATGGTATAATGGGATGAAACAAAGTCGGTAGACTGCGTTTTGCCATTTCCTGCGCGAAATCATGTGCTTTTGTGCGCAGGAGTTTGGATTGAAATTAGGAGGTGCATTTCGTTATGGCGCTGAAGAAGGATAATCTGCCCGTGAATGTCGATGTGGATACCGAGCAGGGGAGCAGCATCACCTACGCCAATGAAGTGGTCGCGATTATTGCGGGCGTCGCCGCCAGCGAGGTGGAGGGCATTGCGGGTATGTGCAATGTCTCCGGCAATCTGCTGGGCAAGAACCGCGCCGTGACCAAGGGCGTGAAGGTGGAAATCGGCACCGAAGAAGCCAGCGTGGATCTGTATGTCGTCATGGAGTACGGCACGCCCATCCAGAAGGCAGCGTATGACGCGCAGGAAAGCGTCCGCAAGGCGATTGAGACGATGACGAACCTGCATGTGGTGCGCGTGGATGTGCATGTACAGGGCGTCAGCTTTGAAAAAGAGAACAACGCGCTGAACGCCGGTGCAAAGAAGGCGCTGGCAGAGGACAAGAAGGAAACGCCGCTGGTGGAAGCCCCTGAGAGCGAGGAAAAAGCGGCGGAAGATTCCGCGGAAGTGCCTGAAGAAGAGGGCAAGGAGAACTGATGCCTTCATACTGCCGGCAGGGTGTTTGCCTTGCCGGTTTTGAAGTTGCTATCCAATGTAAAAGTGAAAACGGCAAGCGAAGGAAACGAAAGGAGCAAACCGGGAATGAAGCGTCGTGTGAGCGATATTGCGGTGATGATTTTGTCCTTTTTGGTGCTGCTGGCGCTCTCTGCTGAAACAGCGCTGGTCGGCGTGGAAGCCGTGCGGGGTGAACAGTGGCAGCTGATCCGACTGACGGCGTGGCTGCAAGGCAGCGGCGTATGGGGCGGTATAGCGTGTATCGCCGTGGCAGTGCTGGCATTGGTGCTGGCACTTATGTGCCTGTGGCGCGTGTTCCCGCACCGCACGGCGAGCCAGCGCGGCTATGTGATGCAGAAGAATGAGAATGGCTCCATCGGGGTGTCAATTCGCGCTATCGAGGGGCTGATTCGCACCTGCATTGACAAGCATGAGGCGATTGCCAAGGCGGACATCACGGTCGAGGAGTGCCGTGACGGCATTGCGATTGGCTTGCACATTATTCAGGCGGCGGGTGTGAATATCCCGCTGTCCGTCGGGGCGCTGCAAAAGCAGATTAAGCAGTATGTGACGGCGTGCACGGGCGTGGATGTGTACAAAATCCGCGTGATGGTGGAGAACGACGCAAGCATTCCGGTTGCGTCCACCTACGAGGTGCAGGACGTGACGCCTCTGCCGTCGGCGGAGGAAACGGCGGACCAGCCGATGGTCACGCTCCCGGCACAGCCTGTTGCGATTCCCGCGACCGAGCCGGAGCAGAAGCCGAAAGTGCCGGACACGTTCATTTCCCCGGAGGATGACAAGGACGACGAACGTCCGCTGCATCAGCGCCTGTTCGGCACGCCGGAGCAGCCCGCGTTTGTGCCCGCGCCGCCGGAGGTGACAGAAGCGCCCGAAGCGGATGAAGTCGAGGCTGCCGAGGATGCCCCGGAAGAAACGGAAGCATCGGCGGAAGAAGCAGCTGCGGCAGAAGAATCCGCCGAGGAAACGGTGGACGCGGCAGACGACGGCGAAAAATCAGCAGAATAACAACAATACGCATTTTTAGTGTGGAATAGGAGAGAAAAACAATATGGCACGGACGACTGCGCGTGCGGCGGTCATGCAGATGATTTTTGAACATATGGCGGGCGGCGAAGGCGGCGAAGAAACGCTGCAAATGGTCTATGAGGCGCTGCGCAAGGAAGGGCTGCCCGGTGTGGACAGCATTTCGGAGAACGAGCCGAGCGAATCCGACCGAGCGTACATCACCAAGGTACTCGACGGCGTCTTGGCGCACCTCGATGAGCTGGATGAAGCGATTCAGGCTGCCAGCCCCCGCTGGGAAATCAGCCGGATGCCACATGTGGATTTGACCATCCTGCGCATGGCTGCGTGGGAAATCCTCTACGAGGAGGGAATCCCCGGCCCGGTCGCCATCAACGAGGCAGTCAACCTTGCCAACCGCTTCTCCGAGCCGACGAGCGGCCGCTTCGTCAACGGCGTACTGGGTACGATTCTGCGCAGAAAGCAGGCGGAAAACCCGTGAAGCGCGTCGTTGTCGGGCTTGACACAAGCTGCTACACCACGTCCGCTGCTGCCGTAACCGCGGAGGGCAATGTGATTGCGAGCTGCCGCAAGCTGCTGCCTGTTCCACAGGGACAGCGCGGGCTGCGGCAGTCGGAAGCGGTGTTCACGCATGTCCGTCAGCTGCCGGGGCTGATTGAGGAATTGTCGGCGTATTTGACGGATTGCGAAATCGTCGCGGTGTGCGCTTCCCGCCGTCCACGGGATGAGGAAGCGTCGTATATGCCCGTGTTTCAAGCAGGGGACGCACAGGGCCGCAGTCTGGCGGCTCTGCTTCGCGTTCCCTGTTTTGCTACGACGCACCAGCGCGGGCATGTGGAAGCCGCGAAGGTGGATAGCGGCGTGGCGGCGGGCGATTTGCTGGCAGTGCACCTTTCCGGCGGCACGACCGAGGTGCTGTCGCTGGTGGATGACCGCCTGACGCTGCTCGGCGGGACGCTCGACCTCCATGCGGGGCAGGTGGTTGACCGCACGGGCGTGGCGCTGGGGCTGCCGTTCCCGGCGGGACCGCATTTGGAAGAGCTGGCGGTGCGCGGCACGGCGAGGGCGCTGCTGCCGGTCGCTATGGCGGACGGCGGGCTGTACTGCCACTTGTCCGGCGCGGAAACGCAGGTGCAGCGCTGGATTGCGCAGGGGATGATGCCCAAGGAGGACATTGCCCGCGAGGTATATGACCTGCTGGCGCGGACAGTTTCGCGTATGGTAACAGCGGCATCCCAGCAAACGGGCATTCGTCAGGTGCTGATTGCGGGCGGTGTTGCGTCCTCGCGGCTCTTTCGGGAGCTGGTGACGCAGCGGACTGCCAAGCGTCAGCCGGATTTGCGCGTGCGTTTCGGCCGCCCGGAGTATTCCGGGGACAACGCGGTCGGCGTGGCGCTCATTGGCGCAAGAAAATGGCGCGAACAGCAAACGCTGAAGGAGATAGAATATGGCAGCACAGATACTGGACGGTAAGGCGATTTCAGCGGAGCTTCGCGGGGCAATTGCACAGCGGGTGGCGCGCCTGCGCGAAAAGGGCGTCACGCCGGGATTGGCGGTGATTCTCGTCGGCGCAGACCCAGCCAGCCAGATTTATGTGCGCAACAAGAGCGTCGGGGGTGATCAGGTCGGCATTCACTCCGTGACCATCAATCTGCCCGAAACGACAACGCAGGACGAACTGGAGAAGCTGATAGCCCGTCTGAACGCGGACGACACCATCCACGGTATTCTGGTGCAGCTGCCCCTGCCGAAACACCTCGATGAGGCGGCAGCGCTGGCGGTTATCGCGCCGGAAAAGGATGTGGACGGCTTCCACCTGCTCAACGCGGGGCGGATGATGAGCGGACAGCCGGGCGTGGTTGCGTGCACACCCAAGGGCGCAATGGAGATGATTCGCCGCACGAGGATTGACCTTGATGGCAAAGAAGCGGTCGTCGTCGGACGGAGCAACATCGTCGGCAAGCCGATGGCAATGCTGCTGCTGCAAGCGAACTGCACCGTCACCATCTGCCACAGCCACACGGTGAACCTCGCCCAGCACACGCGTAATGCGGATATTCTCGTTGCGGCGGTCGGCAAGCCGGGGTTCATCACCAAGAGCATGGTCAAGCCCGGCGCGGTCGTCATCGACGTGGGTATCAACCGCGTGAACGGCAAGGTCGTCGGCGACGTGATGCCTGATGTGGCGGACGTTGCGGGCTACATCACGCCCGTCCCCGGCGGCGTGGGCAAAATGACAATTGTCGAGCTGCTGGAAAACACGGTGGAAGCGGCGGAGAAGCAGACGGCAAAATAAGCCGATACAAGTAGGAAGTGAACGCGCCATGTCGGAATGGGTTCTGGAGGTCAGCGAGGTCAACGAGTACGTCCGGCAGCTGCTGCAAAACGAGCCGGCGCTTCGCAAAGTCCGTTTGCGCGGGGAAATCAGCAACTTCAAGCGCCATTCGTCCGGGCATTGGTACTTTACCCTCAAGGACGAGCGATGCCGAATCGCGGCGGTCATGTTCCGCCAGAACGCGATGCGCATGTCGATTCGCCCGATGGACGGCATGTCCGTCATCGTCAGCGGGCAGGTCGGGCTGTACAGCGAGGGCGGCAGCTACCAAATTACCTGCGACAGTATGCGTCCGGACGGCATCGGCACGCTGTATCAGCAGTTCGAGGCGCTGAAAAACCGTTTGGCGGCGGAGGGGCTGTTCGACGAGGAGCACAAGCGGCGCTTGCCGTATCGCCCGAAGAAAATCGCGGTCGTGACGTCAGAAACAGGCGCGGTGCTGCACGATATCTGCATGGTGTCGCGGGCGCGCGATCCCGGCGTGCCGCTGGTGCTGGTGCCGGTTCAGGTGCAGGGCGCAGGGGCGGCGGAGAGCATCGCGCAGGGCATTCGACGCGCGGCGAAAATCCCGGAGGTCGAGGTCGTCATCGTCGGGCGCGGCGGCGGCTCGATGGAGGATTTGTGGGCGTTCAACGAGGAAATTGTGGCGCGCGCGATTTATGACTGCCCGATTCCCGTCATCAGCGCGGTTGGGCATGAAACCGACTTCACGATTGCGGATTTTGTGGCGGACAGGCGCGCCGCTACGCCGTCAAACGCGGCGGAAATGGCGGTACCGGACTTGCGGGAGATTCTCGCGGGGCTGGATGGAATGCGGCAGCACTTGCAGACGGCGCTTTCGCAGCACTTGCAGGAAACACGTCTGGCGCTGATGACGCTGGAAAAGCGTCTGGCGGCGTGCGACCCGAACCAGCGCTTGACGGCGCTGGAAAAGCGGCTCGGCGGCGCAAAAATGCGGCTGGAGCATCAAATGTCGCAGCGGATTTCGGCGCTGACCCCGCGATTGGGCATGGCGCGGATTCGGCTGGACAGCGCGGCGGAGCAGAATTTGCAGCGGAAAATGGAGCGGCTGCATCGGCAGAAGCTGCATTTGCAGGCGCTGAACCCGGAGGCGGTGCTGGAGCGCGGCTATGCGCTGGTGCTGGACGGCGGCAGGGTGCTGCCTGACCGGGCGGCGGCGCGGACGCATCCGCAGATGACGATTCGTTTCCGGGATGGCGAAATGCGGGTCATGCAGCCCAAGAAGGAGGGTGCTTATGGCAGCGAAAAAGAAGCTGACGTTTGAAGAAAGGCTTCAACAGGTGGAAGCACTGATTGCGAAGATGGAGAGCGGCGAAATGCCTTTAGAGGAAGCCATGCAGCAGTACGAAGCGGGGCTGAATGCGCTGAACGCCCTCGAAAAGGAGCTGACGGCGGCACAGCAGCGCTTGACGGTACTGCGGCAGCAAAGCGGAGAGGACGTCGAGCTGCCGATGGAGGAACAGCAATGAAGACATACGCGGAATACCGCAAGCAGGTCGAAGAGGCGCTTTCGGGGCAGCTGCGGTCGCTGGGCGAAATCCCGGATATTCTGCTGAAGGCGATGGAGTATTCGCTGCTGGCGGGCGGCAAGCGGCTTCGCGCGGTGCTGCTGCTGGCATCATGCGAAGCCATCGGCGGTGATACGGGAAAGGCGCTGCCGTTTGCCTGTGCGCTGGAAATGATTCACACATACAGCCTGATTCACGACGACCTGCCCGCCATGGACAACGATGACTTGCGGCGCGGTCAGCTGACAAATCACCGCAAGTTCGGTGAGAACGTGGCGATTCTGGCGGGCGACGGGCTGCTGTCGGCGGCAATGGAGCTGATGGCGCGTCAGGCTGCGAAGCTGGCGAAAGCAGGGGACTGCGCCGGGGTGCTGGCGATGGAAGCGATTGCGCGTCACGCGGGTGTGACGGGCATGGTCGCTGGGCAGACGATGGACGTAACCGGCGAGGGCACGAAGCCGACGGCGGACAAGGTACGCTACATCCACCTGCACAAAACGGCGGATCTGCTGACTGCCCCCGTGGAGGCGGGCCTGCTGCTGGCGGGCGCGACGCAGGATCAGGTGAAATATGGCTGCGAGTACGGGCAGCACCTCGGCATGGCGTTCCAGATGGTGGATGACCTGCTGGACGTCATCGGTACGGAGGAAGCGCTGGGCAAGAGCGTTGGCAAGGACGTTGCGGAAGAGAAGCTGACATGGATTGCCATTCGCGGCATTGAGGGCACGCGCGAGGACGCGGCACGGGAAACGGCCTTGGCGGTGGATGCGGCAGCGAAAATCGGCGGAGATATGAAATTTTTGCAAACCCTTGCACAAAGCACCCTGAACAGAGTACAATAAGAGACAGGATTCGTGCGCTTGCGCCGGATTGATTTATCATTCATCAAAAGGGAAGCGGAAATAAATGGAACTACACAACATTCTGGGGCTTTTCAGCAATCAGGTGCTGCTGTGCTGCATCACGGCGTGGTTCGTGGCGCAGGCGCTCAAAATTCCGACGTACTATCTGGTCGAAAAGAAATGGGACTGGCACCGCTTTTTCGGCAGCGGGGGAATGCCGTCGAGCCATACGGCGTTCGTCGTCTCCCTGACGCTGATGATTGGCGCGACGCAGGGCTTCGACAGCGCGATTTTCGCCCTGTCTTTCACGATGGCGGCGATTGTCATGTACGATGCGACGGGTGTCCGCCGCGAGACGGGCAAACAGGCGGTTGTCATCAACGAAATCGTGCAGAAGATGTTCGTCAATGGCGAAAGTATCACGGATGAGGAACTGAAGGAATTGGTCGGGCATACGCATGTCGAGGTCATCGGCGGCGTGATTGTGGGGCTTCTGACGGCAGGGCTGTTCCTGCTGTTTATGTGATTTGAGGAGGATTTACGCAAATGGATCGTTTTCTGGAGGAATCTGTAAGCAAACACCACCGCGCGGCGGAAGAGGTACTGTACTACGCGTCGTGGGTCGTGATGATTGTGTCTGCGATTCTGGCGTTCATGTACCTGAACGTCATGTTTTACAGCTTCAGCATCTCGATGCTGGTGATGACGCTGGTATTCACGGGTATTGCGGTGTACATTTTCTTCTTCCATGACCGCCTGCGCACTGAGTACGACTACACGTTCACCAACGGCTCGATGGATTTCGCACAGGTGTTCAACAACCGCAAACGCAAGGCGCTGGGCAGCCTGAACGTGGCAAAGGTGGATGCGTTCGGCAAGGTTGCCAGCGGCAGTTTCCATCGGCATGTGTCCGCGCCGGGCGTGAAGCAGCTGCGCTGGTTCCTCAATCGCGACGCGGAACTGTACTATTTCGCCTTCTCCAAGGACGGCAAGAAGTCCCTGATTGTGTTTGAGCCGAGCAAAGCCATGGTGGATAACATCCGCCACTATCTGCCCTTCGGCGCGGATCAGGAGAATTGACCGTGAAAACCATCTATCTGGATAACAGCGCGACGACGAAGCCCTCCGCCGCGGTGATTGCCGCGATGACGGACGCGCTGGAAAATGGCTGGTACAACCCGTCGGCGCTGTACCGCCCGGCCATGGATGCGGAGAAAGCCGTCGAGAATGCGCGTGAAATCTGCCTGAAAGCGGCAGGCGCGGCGAACCAGCGCATGGTGTTCACCTCTGGCGGCACGGAGGCGGACAATATCGCCATTCTGGGGCATTTGCGCACGAAGCATAAGCCGGGGCGGGTGCTGATGCTGTCCGTGGAGCATCCGGCGGTGCTGAACTGCGCACAGGAAGCCGAACGCATGGGGCACAAGGTTGTGCCGATTCCAGTCGATCGCCGCGGCGTGGTGGATTTGTCCGCGCTGGAAGGCTTGCTGGGCGAGGATGTCCACCTGATTACGCTCATGCAGGTCAACAACGAGGTCGGCGCGGTGCAGCCCATTGCGGAAGTCGCCGCGCTGCGCGACCGCCTTGCGCCGAATGCCGCCATTCATGTGGACGGCGTGCAGGGCTTTCTGCGTGTGCCGCTCAATTTCAATGCGCTCAAAATCCAGTCCTACGCCTTTTCCGGGCATAAGATTCATGCCAGCAAGGGCATCGGCGGCTTGATTTTCCGCAAAGACCACAAGCTGTCGCCCATCGTCTTCGGCGGCGGGCAGGAGGACAACCTGCGCTCCGGCACGGAAAACGTTCCCGGCATCATTGGGCTGGGCGAGGCGGTTCGCACCTATCCGCAGGGCGCGGCAGAGAAGATGATGGCGCTGAAAACCCGCCTGCTGACGGACTTGCAGGAGGCGATTCCCGCGGCAAAGCGCAACGGCCCCGCACTGGATGACCCGCTCTGCGCGCCACATATCTTGAGCGTCAGCCTGTCGCCTGTGCGGAGCCAGACGATGCTGTTCGCGCTGGAAGGCGACGGCATCTATGTCAGTGCAGGCTCGGCGTGCGCGGCACATAAGCAGAAGGTGTCCGGCGTGCTGACGGCAATGGGCTTGTCCCCGGCGGAAGCGGACTGCACACTGCGGTTCAGCCTCTGCCCGGACAACACCGAGGCGGAAATGGATGATGTCGCGCAGTGCGTCAAGAAACACTATGAACTGCTGAAAGCCTACGTCAGACGATAATCTACATATTAAGGAGAGAAATTCCTGTGCGCAATTTGCTGCTCGTCCGTTATGGCGAGATTTTCCTGAAGGGGCAGAATCGCCCGCTTTTTATGCGCGCGCTGGTCAAGCGCATCAAGTACGCCGTCAAAGACCTCGGCGCGACGGTGCTGCTGCACGACGGACGCATTCTCGTGTCGGATTTTGACGATTTGGATGAGTGCATCCGCCGCGTGACGAAGGTGTTCGGCGTGCACAGCGTCTGCCCGGCGGTCGAAATGCCCAAAGACGACTTTGACGCCCTCTGCAATCAGGCGGTTGCCATGATGGCGGATTTGTCCGGCACGTTCCGCGTGACGGCACGCCGCTCGGACAAGAACTACTTTATGGATTCGCCCGCAATCAACATCGAAATGGGACACCGCATCCTGACGGCGAACAAGAACCTGTCTGTGGATGTGAAGAAGCCCCTGCACACCATGAACGTGGAAATCCGCGACATGGCATACCTGTATGTGAAGGTGATTCCGGCGGTCGGCGGTATGCCCGTCGGGACGAACGGCCGCGCGACGCTGCTGCTTTCCGGCGGCATTGACAGCCCAGTCGCAGGGTGGATGATTGCCAAGCGCGGTGTGCATATCAACGCGGTACATTTCCATTCTTATCCTTATACGTCTGACCGCGCGAAGGAAAAGGTGCTGGATTTGGCGCGCATCCTGTCCGAAAGCTGCTGCGGCATCCGCGTCCACATCGTGCCGTTCACCAAAATCCAGATGGAAATCCACGAAAAGTGCCCCGAAGAGTACGAGGAATTCTTCACGCTCATCATGCGCCGCTTCATGATGCGCATTGCCGAAAAGGTGGCGCGTCAGGAGAACAGCGAGGCGCTGATTACCGGCGAATCGGTCGGGCAGGTCGCCAGCCAGACGATGACGGCGCTCGGTACGACCGATATGGTGGTGAATATGCCTGTTTTCCGCCCACTGATTGGCTTTGACAAGGAAGAAATTATCGCCGTGAGTGAAAAAATCGGCACGTTCGAGACGTCCAGCCTGCCCTACGAGGACTGCTGCACGGTCTTCACGCCGCGCCATCCCGCGACGCACCCGAAGATGGAGAAAATTCTTGAAGGCGAGAGCAAGCTCGACATCGACGGGCTGATTGATGAAGCCATGGCGGGCATCGAAATCGTCTGCTGCTGATTACGGCATCATATTCAGAAACACCGTCAGGGGCAGCCCTGAAATGCCCAGTGCGCCTGTCAACAACGATGAAATCGGATTGATGCCGACGTGCGGCAGGGGCAGCAGATTCCACGCCATCAACAGCACAGTGCCAAACGTCCAGCAGTTCAGCAGCCGCGCGCCCCAAGTGCCAGGGCGATAGCAGCGGCAGAGCAGCAGCGTCAAAACGAAAGCGGGAAGCAAAATCCACATACAAATCTCCTCCTTTGTAAGAAGAGTGTATGCGGAAGCGGAAAAACAATCTTGCCATTTCGTGCCGAACGTGGTATGATAGACATTGGGGATTTTCTGACGAGCCGGAAGGGGCGGAATGGCATGGCGGAGGATTTTGTGGCGCTGATGCAGGCGATTGCGCCGGAGATGGCGGAAGCAATGGCGCGCCGTGCCATGGTGCTGACGGCGATTGCGGAATCAGCCCCGGTTGGGCGGCGGCAATTGGCGCTCCGGCTGAATCTGGCGGAAAGGGAAGTGCGCGCGGACGTGGAGAAGCTCCGCGATGCTGGCCTGATTACGCTGGACAAAGCCGGGATGAATCCGACGCCGAATGCGTCCCGCTGGCTGGAAAGTGCCCGCAGCTTCGCCCGGCAGACGCAGGGCCTGACTGCGCTGGAAACGGCGCTGATGCAGGTTCTGCCGGTGAAAACAGTTTTCGTTGCGCCGGGGGATGCTGATGCAGATGTGCGTGTACTGTCCGACGTGGGGCGGCTGGCGGCGCAGGGCGTGCGGCAATTGTTGCATTCCGGGTCGACGCTGGCAGTCACAGGCGGTTCGACCATCGCGGCGACGGCACACGCCATGCAGAGCAGCGCTCCCATGAACGTCATGGTCGTTCCCGCACAGGGCGGCTTCGGGCGCGAAATGGAGACGCAGGCGAACACGCTGGCGGCGGAAATCGCCCAGCGGCTCGGCGGACATCATCGGCTGCTGCATCTGCCTGACCACATGGACGAGCAGGCGAAGCAGGAAATGCTGCGGCTGCCTGAAATTCGCGAGACGATGGAGCGCATCCAGCGTGCGGACATTATCCTGCACGGCATCGGCTGCGCGCAGGAGACGATGAGTCGCCTGCCCGTGGAGCAGGTGCGCCTGCTGATGAAGAAGGGCGCGGTCGGGGAGTCCTTCGGCGCGTATTACGACCGGGATGGGCAGTGCCTGCTGAAATCATCCGGCGTGTGCGTCGATTTGGCGCGCCTGACGCCGGACTGCCGCATGATTGCGGTCGCGGCGGGCGCAAAGAAGGCGGAAGCCATCATCTCCGTTCTGCGGCATGATGCGCATACGCTGCTGGTGACGGATGAGGGTGCGGCAAAGCAGATGCTTGCTATCCTCAAAACAAATACGGGTTGTTCGTCAGACACCGAAGCGTGAATGACGTTTCAAATACAAGCAACCAAAAGAGCAATCTTGAAGGAGTGTGCATCAACAATGGCTAAGAAAACGATTGACGACATCAAGGTTTCTGGCAAGAAGGTGCTGGTTCGCTGTGACTTCAACGTCCCCATGAAGGACGGCAAGATCACCAACGACAAGCGCATCGTGGCCGCGCTTCCTACCATCAAGAAGCTGATCGCTGACGGCGGCAAGGTCATCCTGTGCAGCCATCTGGGCAAGCCGAAGAACGGCCCGGAAGAGAAGTTCTCTCTGGCACCCGTGGCGGTTCGCCTGAGCGAACTGCTGGGTCAGCCCGTCGTGTTCGCCAATGACGACACGGTGGTTGGCGAAAACGCCAAGGCTGCTGTGGCGGCGATGAAGGACGGCGACGTCGTGCTGCTGCAGAACACCCGCTTCCGCAAGGAAGAAACCAAGAACGTCGAGGAGTTCTCCAAGGAACTGGCTTCCCTGGCGGACTGCTATGTGGATGACGCGTTCGGCTCCTGCCACCGCGCACACTGCTCCACCGAGGGCGTGACGAAGTTCCTGTCCCCGTGCGTGGCAGGCTATCTGATTGGCAAGGAACTCGCCGTGATGGGCAAGGCGCTGGAAAATGCGGATCGTCCGTTCGTCGCGGTGCTGGGCGGCGCGAAGATTGAGGACAAGCTGAATGTCATCAACAACCTGCTGGAAAAGGTTGATACGCTGATTATCGGCGGTGGCATGGCGTTCACCTTCCTGAAGGCGAAGGGCTATGAAATCGGCAAGTCCCTGCTGGACGAAACCAAAATTGATTACTGCAAGGACATGATGGCGAAGGCTGCGGAAAAGGGCGTTCAGCTCCTGCTGCCGGTTGACACCGTGTGCATCAAGGATTTCCCGAACCCGATTGACGCGCCGGTTGACACCGTGACCGTCGATGCGGACGCGATTCCGGCGGACATGGAAGGCTGCGATATTGGCCCGAAGAGCCGTGAGCTGTTCGCGGCGGCTGTGAAGTCCGCCAAGACGGTTGTGTGGAATGGACCGATGGGCGTGTTCGAGAACCCGACGCTGGCGGCTGGTACGCTGGCGGTTGCGCAGGCAATGGCGGATTCCGACGCGGTGACCATCATTGGCGGCGGCGACTCTGCGGCGGCTGTGGAGCAGATGGGTCTGGGTGACAAGATGACCCACATCTCCACTGGCGGCGGCGCTTCGCTGGAATACCTCGAAGGCAAGACGCTGCCCGGCGTTGCGTGCCTCGACGAGAAGTAATTTTTCATGGGCAAGACCGTCCCTGCCAACCGCAGGGGCGGCTTTGTCCTGCCAAAATCCCTGCACTCCCACGCGGACACAGTATGGAGAAGTCACCAACTGAATCGCGAAAAGGGGTCAAGGGGCAATTGCCCCTTGCAGGGTCAAGGGACAGAGTCCCTTGTGGGGTCTGGGGCAACGCCCCAGTCGTACTTTTAATTATGAGGTGATTGGAATGCGTAAGGCGATTATTGCGGGTAACTGGAAGATGAATAAGACCCCCGCGGAAGCGGCGGCGCTGGTTAATGACTTGAAGCCCCTCGTGAAGGACGCGAGCTGCGACGTGGTCGTGTGCGTTCCGGCGGTGGACATCGCGGCGGTCAAGGCGGCGGCGGAAGGCTCGAATATCCATGTGGGCGCGGAGAACGTGCACTGGGCGGCGTCCGGCGCGTACACCGGCGAACTGTCCGCGGAGATGCTCGTGGCTGCTGGCGTGGAATACGTCATCATCGGACACAGCGAGCGCCGTCAGTACTTTGGCGAAACCGACCAGACGGTCAACAAGCGCGTGCTGGCGGCTGTTGCGGCGGGGCTGAAGGTCATCCTGTGCGTCGGCGAAATGAAGGACGTGCGTGAAGCGGGCGCGACCGACGGCTTGGTGGATTATCAGACCATCATGGCGCTGAACGGTCTGACTGCTGAGCAGGTGGCGGATGTCGTTATCGCTTACGAACCCGTTTGGGCGATTGGCACCGGTCTGACCGCAACCGACGAGCAGGCGAACGAGACCATCGGCGTCATCCGCAAGGCGGTTGCCCGCAAGTATGGCCAGGAATGCGCCGACAAGGTGCGCATCCAGTACGGTGGATCGATGAATCCCAAGAACGTCAAGGGCTTGATGGCGCAGCCCGAAATCGACGGCGGTCTGATTGGCGGCGCGTCCCTGAAGGCGCCCGACTTCTCCCTCGTCGTGAATTACGACAAGTAAGGCAAGTCGTATTGACCATCCGCACGGTCAGTTCTACGCTGACCGTGTTTTTTTTGTGTACTTTGAATAAAAGTGCCGCGTTAAAACATGACTTTTTGCCGCCTTTGTGCTATGATAATTGAGGAATACACGAATACTATTTCCTGCATTCACCTGCGCCATCTGCTTGCATCTTGGCGCATTCTCATTTGGAAATAGTACAAGGAGTTATCATTATAATGAAGAAAACGTTTTTCCCAGCGCATCTTATCGGCACGGTCAGTGCGCCGGCGTCCAAATCCGAAGCGCATCGGCGCATGATTTGCGCAGGGCTGACCCAAGGTGAAACGATGCTGACCGGCTTTATGGATTCTGCGGACATGGCGGCGACGATGCGCTGTCTCGGTGCGCTTGGAAGCACCTTCAACCGCGACGGCGACACCCTGACCATCAGCGGAATGCAGGGGAAAATTGCGAAAATGCCCGTGATGGACTGCGGCGAAAGCGGATCGACCCTGCGCTTTTTTGTGCCGATTGCGCTGACGGTGGCGGGCGGCACGGTGTTCCGGATGCATGGGCGGCTCGGTTCACGCCCGATGGACGTATACCGCGATCTGTTTGTGCCGCGCGGGGTGCGCTGGTATATGGGCGTGGGCGCGGATGGCGCGGCGGAACTGACCGTGCGCGGCAAAATGGAACCGGGCGACTATGTGCTTCCGGGCGACGTGTCCAGCCAGTTTGTGTCGGGGCTGCTGTTTGCGCTGCCGCTGCTGCCGGGCAATTCGACGCTGACGGTGCAGCAGCCGGTGGAAAGTGAGAGCTACATCCGCATGACCATCGAGGCTATTGCCGCCAGCGGCATCGAGGTGCAGGAAAGCAACGCGTTCAGCTGGCGGATTCCCGGTCATCAGCAGTACAAAAGCCACTCGTGCCACTTGAACGGCGATTATTCGCAGGCGGCGGTGCTGTGCTGCGCGGGTGCGCTGGGGCATGATATCACCGTCACGCATCTGTCGCCCGTGACGACGCAGGGCGACCGCGCGATTCTCCGCCACCTGATGGCGCTGGGCGCAACGGTGGAGGAGAGCGACAACCACATCCGCGTGAAGGCGGACAAGCTGCACGGTGCGACGCTGGACATGCACGACTGCCCGGACATTGCGCCGATTCTGGCACTGACGGCGCAGCTTGCGGAAGGAGAGTCGCGCTTGACGCACTGCGGGCGGCTGCGCCTGAAGGAGTGCGACCGGCTGGCGGCAACGGTGGAAATCCTGAACCTGCTGGGCGGCGACGCGAAGGCGGATGGCGACGACATTGTGCTGCACGGCGTGAAGCAGCTGCGCGGCGGCGTGACGCTGCCGAACTACGGCGACCACCGCATGGTCATGCTCGCATCCATTGCGGCGACGAAGTGCGAGCAGCTCATTGAGATGGACGGCATTGAAGCGATTGACAAATCGTGGCCGGAGTACCTGAAAGTTTATCAGATGCTGGGAGGAAAGTGCGAATGAGCAGCGCTTTCGGGCAGTATTTGAAGCTGTCGATTTTTGGCCAGAGTCACGGCGAAGCGCTCGGTGTGACGCTCGATGGCTTTCCGGCAGGTATGACGATTGATATGAAGCAGCTTCTTGCGGAAATGGCGCGCCGTGCGCCGGGGCAGAGCCTGATGACGACCGCACGCAAGGAGCCGGATGCGCCGGAGTTCTTGTCAGGTGTGCTGAATGGGCGGACGACGGGCCAGCCGATTTGCGCCATCATCCGCAACACGAATCAGCGCTCGAGGGACTATGGCGACGGCGTGGATTTGGTGCGTCCGGGTCATGCGGATTACACCGGGCATGTGCGCTACTTCGGCTTTGAGGATTGGCGCGGCGGCGGCAGCTTCTCCGGACGGCTGACGGCGGGGATTGTGCTGGCAGGCACACTGTGCAGCCAGTATCTGGTGCATCAGGGCGTAAAAATCGCCTGCCACATCCAGCAATTGGGCGATGTGCGGGACGCGTCGTTTCTGGCGGCAGATGCGGCGGCGGACTATGCGTTCCTCAAGGGGATGCACCTGCCCGTGCTGACGGCGGGGCTGAATCAGCAGATGGAAGAAACGGTGCTGGCGGCACGGGATAAGCAGGATTCCGTTGGCGGCGTGCTGGAGTGCATGGTGACGGGGCTTCCGGCAGGGCTGGGCGCGCCGTTCTTTGATAGCGTCGAGAGTGTGCTGAGCCACTTGCTGTTCGCGATTCCGGCAGTCAAGGGCGTTGAATTTGGTGAGGGCTTCGGCTTTGCATCCATGCGGGGGAGTCAAGCGAACGACCCGTTCCGCATGGAAAACGGCGAAGTTACGACGGAAAGCAATCATTCCGGCGGCATCAACGGCGGTATCACGAACGGAATGCCGGTGATTTTCCGCTGCGCCGTGCGCCCGACCCCCTCCATCAGCCAGAAACAGCGGACAGTGTCCCTACGCACGGGCGAAAACGCGGACTTGGAGATTCACGGGCGGCATGACCCATGCATTTTGCCGCGCGCCGTGCCGGTGGTGGAGGCAATGACAGCGATTGGCATGATGGAACTGTGGAAGGAGCGAGCAGCGTGTCTGGACGGGTCGAAGTGATTGCGTTTCCAGGAACGAGCGGAAGTTTCTCCGGCGCGGCGGCACAGGAAGCGTTCCCGAACGGGCAGTGTGCCGGCTTCCCGACCTTCCCGGAGGCAGCGAAGGCGGTCATCGAGGGGCTGGCGGATTATGCGCTGCTGCCGGTGGAGAATTCCTTTGCGGGCGCAGTGCTGCCGACGTATTCGCTGCTGGAAAAGCTGCCGCTGCATATTGTCGGGGAGACGATGAAGGCGGTGCGCCACAACCTGTTGGGTGTGCCGGGAGCGACGCTGGCGGGGATTCGGCGGATTGCGAGCCATCCACAGGCGATTGCACAGTGCGACGTGTTCCTGCAGGGAATGAAGGGCGTGCAGATTACGCCATCGGAAAACACGGCGATTTCCGCGCGGGACGTGGCGGCACAGGGCGACCTGTCATATGCGGCGATTGCGAGCGAAGAGGCGGCGCGCAGCTTCGGGCTGATTGTGCTGGCGAAAAACATACAGACCAGCAGTGCAAACACGACGCGCTTCCTGATTCTTTCGCGCACTGAAACGCCGCTGGCAACGCCGAGCAAGGCGACTGTCGTCTTTACGGTCAAGAACGAGGTCGGCGCGCTGGTGCGGGTGCTGGCGTCGTTCGCGGAAAGCGGGCTGAACATGTCGCGCATCGAGAGCCGCCCCATGCCGGAAACGCCGTTCCAGTATTTCTTTTCCGCGGATTTTGAGGGCAGCATGGATGCGGAGCACCTGTCGCGCGCCATGGAAGCAGCCCGCCCGTACACCTGCGAACTGCGGCTCTTAGGCGTCTACCCGAAGGCAATTCCACCGAAAAGGGAAAATGAAGCGAATAATTCGTGAAAAATTGCAAAAATGGGGTTGACAAAGCCGAAAAAAAGTGCTATTATAATATAGCTGTCAGGAACGGAAACGCTTCCAAACAAAGCGCTTTCGGCACAGCGTGTGGGCCCGTAGCTCAGCTGGATAGAGTGTTTGACTACGAATCAAAAGGTCGTGGGTTCGAATCCCGCCGGGCTCATCACAGAGGCACAGCATAAGGCTGTGCCTTTTTGCGTACTGTAATGGCGTACTTCCGCTGTATTCTTTTGCCGCGTGCGTTGACGCTGTCCGCTGAAAATGCTACAATAGAACCAAACCATAGGGGAGGAAGCAGCATGAACATCGGGATTCTGGGTGCGGGCAATATCGCCGGGTCGATGGCGCGCACGATTTGCGGGATGGCGGCGCAGGGACGTCCCGTCACGCTGTACGCGGTCGCATCGAGGTCACAGGAGAAGGCAGATGCGTTCGCCAAGGCGTATGGCATCCCACGCGCGTACGGCAGCTATGCGGCGATGCTAAACGACCCCTTGGTGGAGTTGGTTTATATCGCCACGCCACACAGTCATCACGCGGAGCAGATTCGCCAGTGCGTTGCGGCGGGAAAGCCGGTGCTGTGCGAAAAATCGTTCACGGCAAACGCGAAGCAGGCGGAAGATGTTCTGCGGGAAGCGGAAGCGGCGAGGGTGTACGTCGCAGAAGCCATCTGGACGCGCTATATGCCCGCGCGGGGGATAATTGCGGACATCATCGCGTCCGGCGAAATCGGTGAGCCGCGGTTCTTGTCCGCCAATCTGGCGTATGATGTGGAGCACAAGGAGCGTATTAGCCAGCCGGAATTGGCGGGCGGCGCACTGCTGGACGTGGGCGTATATCCACTGAATTTCGCGTCGATGGTGTTCGGCAACGACATTGTGCGCGTTGAAAGCAGCGTGCAGAAGCTCGGTACGGGCGTTGACCGTACGGAGAACATCACTTATTTCTACCGCGATGGCAAAATGGCGCAGTTGATGGCATCCGTTGCCTTCAATTCTGACCGGCGCGGCATCGTCTATGGCACGAAGGGCTTCCTGACGGTCGATAACGTCAACAATCCGCACGAAATCGCGCTGTATGATAAGAATCAGCGGGAAACACCGCGGGAGGTTCGCCCTGTGCCGGCGCAGATTACGGGCTATGAGTATGAGGTGGAGGCGTGTCTGCGCGATATTGCTGCCGGACGGCTCGAACCCGCCGAAATGCCGCACGCGGAGACGCTGGAAATCATGCGGCAGATGGACACGCTGCGGGCAGCGTGGCAAATCCGATATCCGTTTGAATAATCAATAATTGCAAGGGAAGAATAATGTGGAAGAATTGATGATTCGCCGGGCGGTGGATGCCGATATTCCGGCGCTGGACAGGCTGCTGTTTCAGGTGCATCAGGTGCATCACGAGGCGCGTCCGGATTTGTTCAAGGCGGGCGCGAAGAAGTATACCGACGCGCAATTGAAGGCGATTCTGGCGGACGACAAAACGCCTGTGTTCGTGGCGGAGCGCGGCGGCGCGGTTGTGGGCTACGCGTTCTGCATCCACAAGCAGTTCGTGAACGACAACAACATGACGGACATCAAAACGCTCTACATCGACGACCTGTGCGTGGATGAGCGGGCGCGCGGCGGGCATATCGGCACGCGCCTGTACGAATATGTGCTGGACTTTGCGCGCCAGCAGGGGTATTACAACGTGACGCTGAACGTGTGGGCGGACAACGTAAACGCGCGCAAGTTCTACGAGAAAATCGGGCTGCGTGTACAGAAAATCGGGATGGAAAAGATTCTATAAGAAAAGGGAGCATCCGCGAAAGATGCTTCTTTTTGCTATTCTGATTTTTCTTCCTGCCTCCGTGGCTGATCGCGCATTTCGCTCGGCGTCATGCCGTAATACTTCTTGAACGCGCGGCGGAAGCTGGTCGGGTTGGTGTAGCCGAGGTCGGCATAGAGGACGGTCAGGTTGCAGTCGCCGCTGGTCAGCCGCCGCGCCGCTTCGTTCATACGCAGGCGCTCCAGATAGACGCTGAAATTCTGCCCGGTTTTCTCCTTGAACATATGGCTCAAGTAGGTGTCACTGATGTTGAAGCGATCGCCGACTTTGCTCAGGCACAGGCTGGGGTCGGTGTAATTCTCCTGCAAATAGCGCTCAACATCGGGAATCGGCGTGGATGGCGACGATACCTTCACAAAGAACTCGCACAGGCACAGCGCGTCATCCTCCAATTGCGCAAACGTCGGCGCCGGGCTGTACAGGCGCTCGTCCAGCTTCTTCAATTTCGCCGCCATCTCCTCCGACTGCGGCGGAAGCACCTGAAAGCGCGCTTTGAACAGCGTGTTCTTCAGGTCGGAAAGCAGCATGTTCAGCAGCGGCAGGGGCAGGCTGCGCTCCTCAACGTTCTCGCGGTGGATGAGCGCGAACATGTCCGTCGTCTGATCCTTGTTGCCGGTGGTGATGAAGTGCAGCAGCTTCGCCGAAATCTCGATGGGGTAGTACCAGCTCTGCGTGTCTTTGCGGATGAAATCGTAGGGAAGGAAGATATGGTGCTTGGCGGTGTAACGGGAGGCGGCGCGCGCCTGCTCGTAGCTTTCCCACAGCCGAGACGGCTGCGTGCAGCGGCTGCCCACGCCCGCGTAGAACCACAACCCGGCATCCGCCAATTCGTCGTGCAGCTGAACCACATGCTGCTGGAGTGTTGAGAAGGAATCTGCGTCGCTATTGGCATATGTGACCAGGACGACAAAACTGCCAAACAACGTCGCGTAGTAATACAGCGGATATGCGCCGGACAAGTGCCGTTCCAGCGCTTCCGTGATGGTGTCGTACTCCGCCTTCGGATCGGCAACCTCAGAATCTTGCCGATTCGCGACGCAGAACAGCACATAATGGTGGATATTCCCCTTCAAGCCGAGCGATTCCATCATATATTGGAACTCATCCTGCGACGCGACATGCCCCGACAACAACTTGCGCAGGTATGAGGCGTTAATGACCGGGCGCTGTGTGTCGATTTCGCGCTGCAGCTGCGCGTTCGCATCCTCCGCCTCGTCAAGTTGCGTCGTCAGCTGGCGAATCGGCTTCATGGCGCGGCGAATCAGCTGGATGATGACCAGCGCGCCGACCACGAGCGCGGCGAGAAAAATCAGCAGATAGATGCGCAGAAACTGTCCCGTCGCCTGATTTGCCAGACTGTTTGGCAGCTGCAGCAGATACTGCCGCCCGGAAGGGCTTACGCGGCGAAGAATCCGGTAATCGCCTTGAAACGCCGTTTGATTCGCATCGAAGGTGAGGGGAGACAGCGCAACCGCATTGCCGACGCTGAAAAGCGGCGTACCATCGGCAGAAAGCACATACACGGCGGCATCCGCGATATTTTCGGGCAGCAGATATTCCCGGAGCGCACTGCCGTCCAGCTCAAACGCCACGACGACGGGCATCGACGGCAGCTGTGCGCCGCTGATATCCATCAAGACCGCCAACTCACCGCTTCGCCCGGAAAACTGCCCGTAATCAACAAACGTCGGTTTGGCGGCCGCACTTTCCATTGCCGCAAGCCAATTTTCGTACTCGCTGGCGCGGAAAGAGCGTGTGCGGCGGTAGTACAACTCCGCTGGAACGGACTCACTTGACGTCAGGATATGGTTGGATTCCTTCAAATATAATGTCGAGCGGATGACAGGCAGGCTGATCAGCCCGTACTGCCGGATGGTCAGGCTCTGCATCATGCGGTAGGCGGCGAGAACGTAGTTTGCATCCGTCTCGTCGTGCATATTCGACAGGCGCAGGAGCGTTGTGTCCGTGCGCAATTGCAGGGAATAGTCGCTCATCAATTGCAGCTGGCTTTCCATGCCGCTGGACACGCGCGTGAGGTGGCTGCGCTGCTGCTGCCAGTAGCTGTCGCGGACGCGACTGTCATAGGTGAAGCCGATGATAACAAGCAGCGCCAGGCAGACAAACAGGAACATCGTATAGGAAAAGGCAATCCCAGAGGCACGTCCAAGGCGCGCGCGAAGGGTCTGCCACGGTTTCTTTCGGGTCAAGAAATTCACCCTCGTCTCTCAAAAATTCGGGAGGCAACCAGTTTTTCAGCAGAAAGCGCAAAGATACTTTCCATTGTTATTATACCAGAAAACTCGGATTTTTCAAGGGGTTGCGGGGGCAGGGTACAATTTTTGCCCCCTTGAATCACCAGAAATGTACCCCGACGGAAAGAATTGTGCCTTGCGCGGAAAGCGCTTTCATGCTATGATGCAATCAACGCAAAGGCGACGGCGGACAACGCCGGGGCAAGCCGATGCAAAAAGAAAGGAAGGGTTCCAAGATGAAGAAGCTCCTCGCAATGGCGACCTCTCTGGCGCTGCTGGCTACGAGCGCGATCGTTCCGATGACGGCGGCTGCCGCAGAGGAAAAGGAAGTAACCAAGCCTGAAAAGATTACTATCATGGTTGACACCACGCTGGTCAATCAGGCGAATGGCCGCGACGCTTTTGAAGCACGCTGGGAAAAACTGACGGGCATCGATCTCGTCATCAACCAGCCTGACCACTCCGCTTACTACGACGTCATGCAGCAGACGATGGCTGACCCCGACCAGTGGCCGGACGTGCTCATCATGTCTTCTACCTATTATTCCGACTTCGCGGCGAACGGTGCGCTGTGGGATATGACCGAAGCGTGGGAGAATTCCAACACGAAGAACTCCGGCCGCTTCACCGGCGACAGCGTTATCGAAGGCTTGAAGATTAACGGTCACCTCTATGGCTTCTCTCCTGCCCGCGGCAACGGTTGCGTCACCTACGTCAAGAAGGCGTGGATGGACAAGGCTGGCATTACCAAGGCGCCTACCAATTGGGAAGAATACGCTGCCATGCTCGACGCCTTCTCTAAGCTGGGCGTGGATGGCAAGACCACTTACGGCACCTCTGCTGCCGGCTTCATCGGCAACGAAGCGCCCTACACCAACTACCTGCCGGAATTCTATCAGGATGCGTACCCGTCTTTCATCCTCAAGGATGGCGTGTATGTTGATGGTTTCACTCAGCCGGAAATGGAAGCTGCGCTGGCACGCCTGAAGGAAGGCTACGACAAGGGCTGGATTGACCCCACCACCCTGACCAACTCCACCAAGGACTGCCGCAATAAGTTCTACGACGAGCAGTTCGGCGTGTTCACCTACTGGGCGGGCACTTGGGCAACCAACCTCAAGACCAACCTTGAAGCGAATGGCCATGACTCTGAACTGATTGCGCTGCCCCCGATTGCGGAAGTCGGCGCGTACTTCGACCGTATCCCGCCGGTCTGGTGCATCACCTCTACCTGCGAGAATCCGGAAGGCGTGTTCGCCTATTTCATCGACACCATGCTCGACGGCGGCGATATGCAGATGCTGTGGACGTATGGCGCGGAAGGCACCCACTGGTCTCGTGCGGCGGAAACCGTGCTGGACAAGACCTATGAAGAGGGCACGTTCCACTTCCTCGAAAACCTCGAAAAGGCTGGCACCCTGTACACCAAGAACCACATCGACCCGATGCTGAGCCTCGCTTCCTTCGCGGAAGGCTACCCGGATCCCAAGTCCGTCAAGGAAGAAGCTCGTGCGGCATCCGAACTGTTCAACGCCAACTCCAAGCTGGCCGCCATCGTGCCGACCACCGAAGAAATGGGCGAATACGGCGCGGAGCTGACCCAGAAGAAGAACGAACTGATTGCCAACGTCATCATGGGCAAGCTGACCTATGAGCAGGCGATGGAGCAGTTTGAATCCGAAGGTTACGCTGCGCAGTCTCAGGAAATCGTTGATAGCCTGAACGCGCTGCTGAACAAGTAATCACAACGCATTCCGCCGGGGACGGTTGGCATCCGCTGACCGTCCCCGAGACGGGCTAAGACAATCAGCACATTTTTTACATGGAGGGGGACTACCTGATGCAAGCGCCAGCGCAGATAAAGCATCGCAAGGCACCGCTGAAAACGCGGCTGTGGAACTACAAATGGTTCTATGTGATGTTCCTACTGGTTTTTGTGGCACTCATCGTTTTCCATTACCTGCCGATGTTTGGCATTTCGCTTGCCTTCTTCCGGTATCAACCCAGCAAAATCGCGAACCCGCTTGAGTTCACCGGGCTGGCAAACTTCCAGAAGCTGTTCAGCCGTCCGCAGTTCTGGTCGTCCTTCACCAACACGTTGGAAATCTCCATTATTAAGCTGCTTCTGAACACCTTCATGGCGGTCATCATTTCGCTGCTGCTCAACGAAATGGTCTCCACGAAGATGAAGAAGCTCTCGCAGACCATCATCTACCTGCCGCACTTCATGTCGTGGGTTGTTACCGCCGGCGTCTTCGGGATGCTGTTTGCGCCCACGTCCGCAGGTCTTGTCAATCAGGTGCTCATCCAAATGGGGCTGATTGACAAGGAAATCTACTTCTTGGGTGACAATGACTGGTGGCGTTTCAGCTACTACATCATCAACATTTGGCATGACACCGGCTGGGGAACGATTATTTTCATGGCGACCCTGACCGGCATTGATCCCGGCATCTACGAAGCCGCCTCGATTGACGGCGCCGGCCGCTGGAAGAAGATGCGCTACATCACCCTTCCCGCGCTGGCAAACACCATTGTGACGGTGCTGGTCTTGAATCTGGCGAAAATCATGAACCTCTTCGAGAGCGTGTTCGTGCTGCAGAATGCCGCCGTCTACAAGACCTCGCAGGTGCTGCAAACTTACGTCTATTACCAGACCTTCAACAGCGGCGGCAACGTCAACTTCGGTTATACCACCGCAATCGGTCTGTTCCGTTCTCTTGTGGGCATGGCGCTGGTGCTGATTTGCAACCAGGTCAGCAAGAAAATCCGCGGCCGTGGCATTGTGTAAGGAAGGAGGAACGCCATCATGCAAGCAACCGCAAAGGAAGTAAAACTTCCCCCTGTCAAGAAGGGAAAGAAAAACTTTTCCGTATTCCCGTTTGTCAACGGCCTCTTCTTCCTTCTTTTCTGCCTGTTTATCCTCGTTCCGCTGTGGAAGGTGCTGGTTGACTCGCTTGACCTGACCACCGGCTACGGCATGAAGCTCTGGCCGGAAAACTTCGGCCTTGCGGGCTATCAGTCCGTATTCTCGAACCCGACGCTGCTGCGCCCGCTGATGATTTCCGTCGTCACGACCGTCGCGGGTACGTTCCTTGGTCTGTTCCTCTCCACCGTCGGCGCGTACGTGCTGATTCAGTGGGACATGCCCGGCCGCAACTTCTTCGCCGGCATCATGCTCTTCACGATGATTTTCCAAGGCGGCATGATTCCGACCTACCTCGTCATGAAGAACCTGCACCTGACGAACACGCTGTGGGTCGTCATCCTGATGCCCGCCATCAACATCTATAATTTGGTGCTGATGCGCAACTTCTTCGAGGGCATCCCGACATCCCTGTTCGAGTCCGCGACGCTGGACGGCTGCTCGCCGATTCAGATTTTCTACAAAATCGTCCTGCCGCTGTCCAAGGCGGCGCTGGCGTCCATCGGTCTGATGTTCGCCGTCTCCTACTGGAACGATTACACCAACTACAAGCTCTACATCACCACCGACCAGAGCCTGTACAACTTCCAGATGAAGCTGCGTTCCATCATCATGGGTTCTGACCTGCCCGCTGCCAACGGCGGTGCAGCGGAGAACACCGTCACCAACGCGGCGGTTATCGTGGCGATTCTGCCGTTCATGATTCTCTACCCCTTCCTCCAGAAATACTTCGTCAAGGGCATCAACATTGGCGCCGTGAAGGAGTAATACTATTTTCCAATTCACCTGCGCCATCTGCTTGCGCCTTTTCCGTTCTGGCGTCCGGTCGTTCCAT